>Ga0209296_1001265_pt1 | contig 19694 bp, 21 predicted proteins | sample S_130206_EF_Meta_FD_187319 | JGI IMG/M metagenome (GOLD analysis project Ga0209296, IMG submission 187319) | Freshwater microbial communities from Lake Simoncouche, Canada to study carbon cycling - S_130206_EF_MetaG (SPAdes) (version 2) | ecosystem: Environmental > Aquatic > Freshwater > Lake ...
GCACACTCACAGTGAGCGTGTGTTGGCGATTCATTTGACTTATTTTAGACAACCATTGATCAGTTTCATCGTGGCTGACATTGACCACGTGCCCAAGTTTGTTTTGTTCATCGTACAGCACAGACAAATCACCGCACAAGAATTTTACAAATCCTGCGTACAGTATGAACTCTGTAACCATTCCCTGTTGTTGGAACCAAATAGGGAATGGCATTTTTGTACGTAACGTAATTTCAGCAATCATCATTCTCACGGTGTCATTGTGTACAATGAATGGTACACCGCCAGGACCCAGTTGGTCAGGCAATTCAATTTCAAATAACTGTTCTACTATTTTTTTACTAGTATCAAACACAGGATATATGGGGCATCTGCCAGTGAGTATTTTACCAGTGTCATCTACTACAGTGGCAGGATCCAGTTCACGTACAAATATGGTTTTGGCATCCAGGATCATTGAGTATGTGTTGTAACTCATTGACGCTGTGAGCAGTTTAAGCACCTGCTGACTGACCCAACCATTTTGCACAAAAGGTGTGGAGAATGCTGTGCGTGGAATCACCAGCACTGAGTTGGCCAGTGGACCCCACCAGGAAGGATCAATTTGGCTGGCTATGGTTTCTGTATCATTCAACACCACATAGATGTTGCGTATGCCAATGCGTTGGCAGTTCAGCGCAATGCTTTGAGCTTGTGCTCGTAATACAGGGATTTCTTGTTCAAAAACAACAGTGACAATATCAATCATACACGTATGTATTTGTGATTGATGTATGGGGTGTTATTTTCCTGCTACTGCCAGACCGGCGCCTTTGTTGAAACTGGGGCTCCATGAATTGGCTTGACGCAGTCCTTTACGTTTTGACCACTCATATCCGGCTCGGTGTCCCGAACAGTCCTTGGTGCATTCTGATCCTAAGAAACTGAGTTCATCCAGTTGTTCTTCTGCCACAGCCGGCTTTAATCTGCTTAGTTCGTATATAACTATGTCACCATTGTCGGCACGGAAGGCTCTATATCCCAACGCTTTGGAATAACGTTGTACAAGTCTATCGTACAATTTAGCACGGCTTTCTGGATTAAATTGTGCACCGTTGTCATCTGCGTCCATGTCCACTGCTTTGCTGGCTGAGAAACTTAGTCTCTGTGGTTTGTATTTTTTGATGTATTTTTGTATAGCATCTATCACCGTGGCAAAAATTCGCTGTGCATCACCTTCACCTGTGACTTCTTGGCTGTTGTTTCTATAGAACTCAACTTGTACAACTTCTTCACCTTCGTCACCATACTCTTGATTAAACATGATACTTAAATTTGTGCCATCTGGCAACTTGGCCAACATATCAACATCACCGTAATCGCTTTTTTCAGATTTGGTTTTATAAGGTTGATCAAAAGCTTCGGCCATGTTGTCAGTTTTGACTTTTTTGCCTTGTACGGCAGTGGTCTTGTTGGGTTCATCTGCAGCGCCGGGTCTGGCCCGGGGCATGAAACGATTTATGCTTTTTTGTGTGAGTGGTCCCAGTACGCCATCAATGTCTAAATTGGCGTTGAACCGGTCATTCAACATTTTTTGTATGCGGCGAATCGATTGTTTTTTACGGTCACCTTCTGCAACAAACTCTTGTGCTCTCATTTTTTTGGCTGTTGGGCTGTGGGCATGTTGCGATACACACGCTTGGCAGGATCGTACACAGTTTTCATGGGACCCAGGCCGGCCAGTTTCTTTACTCTGGCAACCATGGCATCGTATTCGTCATCATAGTCAACTTCTTTGGGGTCACGATAATCAGCACCCTTTTGTTGCTCGCCTTCGGCAGTGGTCAACGGGCCACGTTTGGCAAAGTCCGCACTGGCTGCGGCCTGTCGTTGGTCAAATGCACCGTTACGATATGCCCAGTCTTGATCACTTTGATAAGTGTAAGGACTTTGTTGTATTAGATCTTTGCCGCGACTTTGTTGGGCCTGTTGCCCTTGCTTGTATGCTGGTAGTTTTTTAAAACCTTCAGAATCTTCAGGTTCAATATTGTCAGTTTCTCCGGGCTTTAACGTCATTGGCACTTGACCCTTGCGTGTTTCATCTAGGTCATCGTGCTCGTCATTATCATGGTCGTTGGCGCTGACATCACTACTATGGAAACTGTGCCGGCCATGATTGTACAAGTCCACAACAACAAAACGTTTGTCTTGTCCAAAGCTGTCGATCACGCCAGTGGCACCGTTGAGATTGACATCGCCACTAACAATCACATCGTCTCCAACGTGCAAGTTTTCTGCACCGTACATCACCCCTTCCGCCACGTCTTCATTCTTGTTGCGACCAGCACAGTGAGCCTTTTGTGAGAAACCCCGGGGGTTGGCACAGTTGATCGAACTCTTGTATTTTTGACTCCACTTTTCATTTAATTCTTGTTCTTCCGCCACACCTTGCTTGTTTTCTGCCCAACTGCCGTAATTGCCAAAACCACTACCGCCTGTGCGCTCAGTAGCAGACATTTTTCGCACCCAACGGAGACCGTTCCATGCGTACACTGATCCGTGGTGTGCTGAAGCGTTTTCTGTGTCAAACTTGGCATCGTCTAAGTTATTGTAGTAATCAATTTGTGGATCGGTATCCCATTGTGACTGGAATATTACACTGGCAAATTGTCCTTTGTTATGATCTAGTAGACTGCCGTGATGTGCTTCATCCAACTCGCCTTCCGCCACGCCTTGATTGGTAACTCTTTTAATAGCACCACTTATTCCGGCCATTCTTTTTTCTGTTCTGTCTTTGGCTTGTTTTGCAGCATCGTGATGCGTTTTAGCAGTTTCGTCATCTTTTGTTGATGCTGCTTTTCCTGCCTCAATTTCTGACTTCTTTTGACTTGCTTGCATATCAGGAACCGCTTTTTTAGCATAAGATTTTAAAGTATCTTTACTGAGTTCGTTTAGTGCGCCTTCCGCCACACCTTGCTCTTTACCCAGTCTTTTATCACTTAGAGCACGATTTAATCCAGCGGCACGTTTATTGGCACGTTGTTCTTGTTCTTTGCTGTAATCATCTAATCCAGGATGGCTTTTACTTGCTTTTGCGGCAAAGTTAGCATGGCCATAATCATCGCTGGCACGGGCGACATAACGATTTCTTAATTCATTGCTGACTTCCGCCACACCTTGCTCGTCGATAGTGGCACGGTTGCCCGCAGTCTTGTACAGTTCAATGTCGGGGAACATTTTTCTAATCTTTTTAGCGGCAATGGCACGATCCTGCGGAGTTGGGTAAGTTATTACGATATGGTGGCCACGAGACCCACCTTGCACACGCCCACCTGTTCGGGCAGCGATTTGATCTGCAAGTTCAATGTCATCAAGGCCATTGAGTGCAGCACCTTTGATCATCATACCAACTGCTTCATCTAAAGTGCCTTCCGCCACACCCGGCTTCTTGTTTAACACTTTGTTTAGAATCTTTACAGCATCCTTGGCTGCTTTTTTGGGTGTGATTGTTTTGGCAGTGTATTCTTTTTTGCCGGCGTCGGGATCGTTGCTGCCGTCACGGCCTGGAGGAGTTTGACTCTTGTCCATTTCCATTACACCTTCTGATTTGTTGCCATAGTTGCCAGCGCCTTTTTTGCGGCACTGTACCAGGCGTCCGGATGCATACGCCGACGGCCATACCTTGGCACTTGCTTTGACCTTGTAGTAGCAGGCGTCTTTCTTTTCAGCCAAGATCAGGTCTGAGAAACTGATGCCACCGCATTTGGGACACTGTTGTGGGGCTTCGAAAAGTTCGCTTATGATCATTTCTTTTTAGTGGCCACGTTGATGGCCTTTCCTGTACGGTTGGGGTTGGGATCTTGTCTGCGTTTTCTTGCGGCAGCACTAGCACGACCTTTTTTGCCCAGTGCATGTGCCTTGGCTTGGGGCAAACACTTGGGCTTGCCTTCTTTGCTACTGCCTCTGGCACAGTCACCGCGGATCTTGCCGTCAGGACCAAAACGCACCCATTTTTCTTTAAACCAGTCATGAAGATTTTCTTCCAACTCGGCTTCACGCACAGGCACACAGTTGGGCACCTGACGACCACCTTTGTTTTTCATGCCTGCCTGACGATAGCCATGCCAGCAGGCTTCAAGAATTTCTCTATATCTCATGATTGTTTATTTATAACCAATCTTCATGTAGCGTGTGTAGCGTGTTTCGGGATCTCTCAGTCGGCGCTGACCCCAGTACACAGTGGTTTCCAGAGGGAACTTGGTGTAGAACACACCAGCACGTTCAGTTTCAACACGGGGATCCACCAGGTTGTCCCGGCCCTGCATCACTGTGAGTGTACCGTCAGGCACACGCAGCAGCCAGGCGCGACTCATGTCGTTGGTACTGGTGTTGATCACTGTGATGTGTTTGTTGGGGTATTCAATTTGTTCAGCACGACCCAGTACCAGCTTCAATCGACCCTCGCGATACAGCGGTTCCAGCAGGCGCCGTGCTGTGGCCAGTCTGTGTGGGTTGATTTCCACCATGATCAGTCGATCAAAGTCAATCATGGCCTGTTGCAAAAATATGCCCATGTTGCCGTACCATGAGCCCAGGATATAAATGTCACCTGCACTGCGACCATCCAGTTCTTTTTTCAAATGACTGCACAGCCAAGTCTTGCCGGTCACAAGATCTGGAGTGAAACTTCCGGCCAAGGTGCTGGGGCTGGCTTCGGCTGTGAGTTCATGATGTCGCATGGCTCAGTTTAATCCGCAGATTTATTCTTGTCTTTTTCAGTAATGGGCCCACCTGTGACCCAGGCCTTGCATGAGCGGGTGCCTGCACATTTAAAATGCAAAAAATTGCAGTAGCCTAAGTCAGCAAGATTGATGCTGGCATTGGCGTCCACTGACTCTTGATCACCACGTATGCCCGCAGCCATGCACTTTCTCATGCTGTCACTCACATCAAATGCAGCACAGTTGCCGCACTGCATGGTTCTGGCAGTGGCTGCACTCACATTGAAAATCTTAGCACTCTTGGTCCAGTAGTCCTCAGGTCTGTCAGGATTGGCAGGGCCATAGTGATAGTTGTCTATGGCTGTTTGACGATTCTTTAGGTTTTCATCTATGTCATGTGTGGCCAAGGGGCAGCCTCGTTGCACAGCTTCAATCAAATTCATGTAGTTTCGCATATACAGTTTCTCAGGTTAATGGAACATTAAAAATTGATTGGCCACATCCAATCGACTGGCACCCAGGTCGCCATGCCCTGCAGGAAACACCACCACGTTCCATTTGGGTTTGGGACCTTCGGGTATGCGATTCATTTCATCATAAGTGATCACAGTGTCGGGATCAATCTTGTACTTGGCTCCCAGTTCTTGACGAAACTGTTGCCATGCGTCTGCACTGCGAACCTGTGTGCGGCCTTTTTCATCTTTCACATACTTGCCCTTGGCATCTGTCACAAACAGGTCACGGAACATGTCCTTGGGCAGGGTCACAGCGTCTTTCACATGTTTTCCAGCATCACGTTGCACTTGAACTGTTTTGACTTCGCGGCTTTTGGCACCTGGTGAGAACTGTTTGACCACATTGTCGGGTGTGTCGGGGTCTGTGACTATTTGTCCCATCTTGGTGTAGAAGTAGAACTTGACACCTGGATTGTTCCGGGCCACATCCATCATCAAGTTGTAGTATTCTTTACTAAAGAAGTCACCAGCATCATGTATGCGCACCAAGAGTTTGATGCCATTCTTGCTGGCCAAGGCAGCGGCTTTTTTGACTTCGCCGTCAAACTTCTCCATGTAGTCACTAGGGTGGTTGACCAAGAAGTTCAAGGCCTGTGCCGCACTCATTGAGCTGGCTGGGAACATCACATAGCCGCCTTTTCTGGCATAGCAGTAGGTTTGACATTCGCCGGCGCCTGGGCAAGTGATCACCTCCACAAACTCACCCGTTTCTTCGTCCACCACAATGCCACTCAAGGCTGGCAAGGTCAAGTCATATGTGATTGCGCCTTCCGCTTTGCTTTTGGCCATTTTGGCATTGGTGCCCAGGATCTGTCTTGGCGGCTGCATGATCTGATTCTTAAGGTCATCTAGATCCCACTCAGTACCACCGTCATCTCGAGTGATGGCCTTGATATTGCTGCCGTGTATGATGGGTCGAAATTTGTCAGCCTTGGTCTTGGTACCGGTCTTGATACGAGTGGCATAGTCTTGCATGTCTTGTGCGGACATGGCCTGTTGTGGCGCATCCAGTTTGAGTGCTTCGTCTGTGGCACCTTGTTCCACATGCAATACCTTGATGGGGAATCCGCCTAGTGTTTTGCCACGTTCGGCGGCTTCTACAATTTGTCGTATTTTCATTTTCTTTTTGCCTTTGCTCTTCCGGCTTTCATGTTGGCCAGCCAGTGGGCCATGCGTTGTTTCTCACCTGACGAATTCTTTGCTGTTTTGCGCAGACTGCTAACTGAAGCTTTGGTATCGACTCCCATGCGCTTGCTGAGTCCTTTGCGTCCAGGATTCTTACCATCGGCAAAGTTTTCCCAAACACGCACATCTTCCCCGCGGTGTTTGTTCCAAAAGCCTGCGCCTGCATCAGTTTGGTCCCAACTTCTAACAATGATATAGCCCTGGCTTTTGATATAATCATACATGACACGTGCAATACCTTGGCCTTGGTATTTCTCATCAACAGAGAGATCTTGTGGGTCCAATTCTTTGTTGTCGCCTATGTTAAATCTTACATGACCCAGAACTTTGTTGCCCCAGTCATCGAGAGCATCAACTACTAACTCATGTCCGCTTTTGATTACTTTCAAAGTCAACCCTTCAAACTCCACAGTTTTGGCTTCTGTTGCATCTTCTTTTACTATAGCAGGTACTGTTTCGTCACCCAGCAAGTTCAGCAAGAATGTTCTGTGATGGCCGTCTTGCAAATGATATGATCCATCTGGTAAGGCATATACTGTGATGGGGTTTTGTGCCACAAATTGTCTCAGGCGTTGTTGTGCCGCAGGATCGGCCCGTAGCGCATCCACCAGTTGTCGCATGGTCATGTCTGGTGCCACCTGCATGCCGGCCGCATGAGTCAACACATCTGCTGCTTGCTCCGTGTTCACACCTTGGTTGCCAATGGCACCGTTGGCTCGGCGTACATTGGCAATGGGAAAATTCTCAATGTCTTCACGCAGTTGACGGCGGATAAACTCTTGTGCTCTCATAACACCGCCATGTATTCTTTAAACTTATTATGACGTTGCTTTACAACACTTGTTGGCTCGTCGGCATTGATTGCTTTGACAACTTGTGTGGTATTGTTGAAGTCATTGACCTTGGGCCTCACTTGATTTTTCCAAAACCACAATGCAATTTTGGCAGCCACATCTAACTTGCTGGCCAAGTCAGGGTTCTTTACCAATCTGTCGTCGCCAAATATTTGTTCGCTGGCTCTGGTGTAATTGTCACGTCCAGTCAACTGAATGAAACCACGACCTTTGAACAGTTCTCCATCACCTCGAACTTTGTTGCCTAATTGTTTGGCCAGTCTGGGTTTTTCGTACTGAGCAAATCTTTTCTTACTGCCTACTTCTTTCATTTTACCAAAGTCCCATGATTCATGGCGAGTCTGTGCCATGAACTGTGCCAGTTCGGAACCTTTGAGTCCTGCGGCTTTGGCAGCAGTTTGTAGTGCAGCCTCTGCGTCGGGATTGTCGCTCAACAATACAACACCTTCATCATCGGTTGGAAACTTGGGTATGAATGATGTGATTCTGTCTTTCAGCGACGGTGCTGTTTGTGCCACCGGCGCTTGTTTGACTGTGGGCGTGACAGTGGCAGGCAGTTTTTTAATGGGCTTGGAATAGTCTGGTACTAGAACTCGTTGTCCTATTTCCAGTTTGGTATTGCGATCCATCTTGTTCAGTCGGTATATTTCTTTTGGATCTACGCCAGTTTGTCTTGCTATGCTGTAAACAGTATCACCAGGTTCAACAATTTGTTGTACCATGTCCGGCGCTTTGGCCTGAGCACCCATGGCCATTGCACTGGCCATTGCGCCTGTCGCCAGTGCAGATCGCCAATCTTCGTCAAGAGATTCTATCGGCCGGTTTGCACCAATTCTACGATATGCACGATCTTGTTCCTCACCCGGAGTGGGTGGTTGACTTTGTGGCATGGTGTTGGGCAACCGGTCTATGGCCATGGGATTTTTTGCCATGGGCACACCGCCAGGACGTTTGTTTCGTGCCAACATTTGGTCAGCTGCCATTTCTTTGCTGATAGCGTCAAACACAGCAGGAGTCACCCAGTAACCCCTGTCATTTTTATTGTTGAACATGAGAGTCACTTTGCTGTTCATGGGTTTGCTAAACACTTGCTCGTATTCAACCATGGAAGCAAAATCAGGATCAGCTCGCATCTGCAGGAAAGCGTCTTTGGTCAGTCTATTGTACACATACCGGTCATGCAACAGTTGTTGTGTTTCTGCCGCAAATGCATCCGGTGCATCTACTATTTGAGTGATGTTGGCCACTTGCTTGGGTTCATAATCTCGTAATTGTTTGGCACCCGCACCTGTGGCGGCCATGCCAGCCACTGCACCTACTCCGCGAACAAAGTTGCGTCTTGAAATATCTTCATCCACATCTTTTGTGTGGGAAGCAATCTGAAAAGTTGGATATTTGCCCTTGACAAAATCTCTACCAGTTCGATACACTGTGGCCAAGGTCAATCGGTTGCCTGAATGTCTGCGCATGCCCAAGGCTGTGCCTTGTCCGTTGTGCAAAATAAATGGTGCGCCTGCTGATTGCCCCATGATACTGCTTTTTGCACTGCTGATATTTCGCAAAATATCATCTACTTGGTCAGCATCTATACCACGATTGTAGCATTGTTCCAGCGCATGTGGACTTACTGCAACCACAAAGTCCTTGAGAGTGAGTTGATTGGATTCATCAAGGCCTTCGTCAATGTCCTCTTCGCCGGGCTCATCCAGGTCGTGTGTTTTCAAACCCAGGCGTGTGAGTTCATGACTGTACATGTTTTCTAGGTCTTCTGAGCCAAACGCAAACACAGTTGACGGAGGCCCTGATCCCAGTTCACCAGGTTGGATACTGTCTAGATCTGAAATCTTTTGTCCCAGTTTGTACCAGTCATACATGTCTGACACATCTACTTTGATTGTGCCTGCAGGCATTTTGGGCGGCGTCTCTGGACCCAAGGGTTCATTTAAATCTTTTATTGCACCGGGACCTTGACTGGGTTGTGGCATTCGATACTCACGCAAATTCACAGTCTTCATCAACAGGCCAGGTTCGCCATTGCGTCCTGTGTGTAATGCCAATTTGTTGGCTTCCTTGCCCACTTGGCCCGGCTTGATATCCACACTCAGGGCCATGGCATACTGTGGCATGGCAGCTTCACGTCGGTTCTTGGGAATGTAGCCACTTGCGCCTTCGCCCAGGGCTGGCAATTCAAAGTGTTCAGGATGTGTATTGGCCCAGTCACGCATGATGATGCCTGCACGAGCATTGGCATCATTTTCCCAGCGGCTGCCAGTTTCACCTGCGTCATCAGGCAAGTGACCATGCTGTTGAGCTTGACTGCAATGCACCAGTTCATGTGCCACAGTGCGCAATACATCCAGGATGTGACGATTGGGCATGCTGACATTGAGTGTGTGGCTGTTGGGATCATAACGACCAAAACTGTGATTGTGGGTGCTCCATTCAGGATCTGTGTGCAATACAATTTCTGGCAAGGGATCTAAGCCCAGTTCTGTAGCAGTGTGTTGAATAAATTCGTGTACTAGATTTTCGTCATCGTTGTCTTCACAGAACATTTTGGTACTGGCAGCGACACCATCTTCTGAACTGTAAGGTTGTCCTTGATGTCCTTCTGCCACTCCCATGGGCCAAGGTTTTACAGGAGTTCGAGCTATTTTAGCAATTTTTTCTTGGCGTTCTGCTTCGCGTTGTTTTCGTACTTTTTCGTACTCGTCAGGGCCATGAAATATTTCTTGTTTTGCAGTTTTCAAATTGGGATCTGCGGCAAAGGCCGATCGCATGTCTGCCAGACTGGCTTCATCAACTTCTGCACCATACCCATAACGGAACTGCTTTTTAGGCGCTTCACGCAAACTCAGCTCACGATCTTGTGCAGCCATCATGGCATCTTTTAGCAACTTGATGCAACCTGAGTTACGCAACAGTTTGAAAGAGATATTTTCACAACCAAACTCACCATGCTGTTCAAGACCCACCCGGCGCATGGTTTTGATCTTGTCCCACAATGTGGACATGGCGTCAATATTTTTAGACTTTACTGCGGCATGTATTCTAGCATCCAAGTCTGCTGTTTTGTCACGCACACAGGCATCATCTACTTGCGCACGTTTGCGTTGTGGAATGCTGATCCAGTCGTTGTTTTTGACTGAATAAATGCCCTGACTGTGATGTGCCTGATCTGCGGGCTGTACATACAGTTCTACATCAGCACCGCCAATCCGTATGTTGTGCTCGTCGTTGTACTGATATTTTTTTGCATTGAACAGTTCCTGATACACAGGATTGTCAGGCATAGTCACAACTAAATGAAGATCAATGTCTGAGTTTTTTGTATAGGAGTAGGCTGCGTTGGAGCCTGATATGGTGATGTCTTCAACGTTGAGATCTTCAACGCCCAAGAATTCTTGAAAGTCTGCTGCAATGACCAGTAGTCGTTCACGCACCTCAGGAAGCAAATGCTCGTCTCGCCCCCAGATTCTGGGATTGAGACGGCGGTGAAACTTTACTGCGTCACCAAGATTGTAAGAGTCCAACTCATGAATGTTCATAAGTTGTATTTACCGTCAGGTTGTAGTTGTGGTTTCTTCGCTTGATGCAAACACTTCGGGTTCAACAGCTGGTGCTGGTTCCTGTGCTAGTTCATGACCTTCAGCCGGTTTGTTCACAACCACAACATCTGACATCGCAGTCTGCGGTTCAAACATCTGCTTGAGGTCCTTGTACAGTTGTTCATGAGTGGCATAATCAAATGTGTATGTGCCCACGTGACGCAACAGCACACGTTTGTCCACCCATACTTGTCCGCCAATGTCACGCCAGTTTTCACAGAAAGTCCAGTCTTCTGAATAGTAGCGGTTCTCACGCACAGCAGTGTCAAAGTAGGTTTTCATGTAAGGGTTCAGTTCCACAGGCAGGCCAATGTCGTTGTTGAACGGCTTGGTGGCAGGGTGTGCATTCAACTTGTCAAACACATCACGTTTGATCAACAAGAAACCAGTGCCAGTTTTGGTAACTTCTACTAGATTTGAGCCAGGCTCTTCCACCTGTCCAGGAATGCCGTTTACGCACCATTTGACCGGCAGGCTTTTCATAGGGTACAATCCACCGATGACATCTTTTTGTGCATCCAGCATGACCAGCAGGTGCCAGGGTTCCCAGCCAATGTCAGCGTCAATAAACATCAAGTGTGTTGACTCTTTGGTGTGCAAAAACTTGGCAGTGAGTGTGTTACGTGCTCGGCTGATCAGGCTCTCATTGGTCATGGTTTCCACGGTCCAGTCAATGTTGAGTTGACGGCACAGGTTGGCCCACTTGATATAACTCATAAAACATTGTTCTGTCAGTTGCCCACCGTAACAAGGCATGCAAATATGCACTCGTGTGGTACGCAAATAGTCAATGTTGACTTGAATATTTGATTGATTGGTTGTTGCAGGATCGGTTGGTGGTGTTGTGGTCACCGGTACTTGAGGTTCTGACATGGGTTCTCCGTTAAAATATGCTAGTATTTAAAGATTATAACAGAGGGTATTATTTTTTACGACCTTCTTCGATGTAATCAGGAGTTTCTTTTAGACGCTTACCATACCTATCTTGACCCAAAGGATACCATACTATGTATTCAGGATTCATGTTGGGATATTTTTGCATCAGTCTGTCAATCAAGGGCTGCACAGTCGAATAAGGAATATTGTGTGCCACATTCTGCACTTGGCCCTGATGTTGTAATGTAGGCGGCGCATAGTACAGATTGACTCGAATTGAAGGATCAGTAAAATGTAACTTGGCTTCGTCTACAGGTTGATTGTAGCGGGTTTGATATGCAGCATGCATGCCACCTGTGGTTTCGTATGTGGCAGCCCATCCTTGATTTTCTGCAACTTCCGTACCAATAGCATTGTCTAACATTTGCACAACATTGGCAGCCAATTTGGGATTGCTTTGTGCCTTGGGATACAAGCTCATTATCAGGGCAGTTTTTCGTTTGTCATTTAATTTTGGCCAGGCAGCTCGTATTTCAGACCCTGATGTCATGCCAGGACCAAATTCCACGGTGGGTAAATAAGCAAGATATGAGTGTTGACTCATGGGCGCCATGGGTTGATCTTTTTTGTAATACTGTAATCGATCGCTTACTGGCAAACCTTTTCTAGCACCTCTGGTGACTAGAGGCAATTTGCCTGTGACAGGATCAGGTTCAGCAGGGAAAGGACCTTCTGGGCTGGGACCAGTGCGGCTATTTTTTTCACTTTTGACAAAGATCAACTGTGTGGTTTCTGGATCGTACCGGCTGACAATTTCTTCTGCGCCAAAAGGTGATTTGACCTGTACAAACTTGCCTGCGGGAATTCCAGCCAACTGTGCTAGTTTTTCTTTTAATGCAAAAGGGAAAGGTCGTGTGCTGGTGTCGTTGGTAGCAGCCACATACACATCAGCGCCGGGAAATGCCGCTTTTGCTGATTGATACAAGGCAGCGTGTCCTGCGTGAAAAGGGTGAAAGCCACCGGGCATAATAACAACTTGTTTCATACCCAGTATTTAGTGCTACATGTTTTCCAACAACCAAAGGTAAATGGGGGTGGTGAATTTCAAACTCACTGTGCCGTTACAGCCCAGGTGTTCATAAAATGTATCTTTTATTGGCGCCTGAGTACCATTGAAATCATGGTTATATTGTGCTTGTGCATGAAACAATTGAGTAACGTTGATTCCGTCAATCTGTATGTTTGTAACAGAAATCAATGCATCTTTTGTGATATTACCTTGTTCATCAATTTTTGTATGATTATTGGTTTTGCCTTTAAGCACTATTTTTAATTCATGCTCGCCATCATCGTCATTCATGTCATGCGTGAAATGATACTGTTCCATGACATGATCATTTTGATACGCACAAACGTTGTCTATCCAAACTTCGACTCCAAGTTGGGATGTATCATCGGTGGTGTTGATGTCAAAACTGATATTTGCAGTGTCCATGTTTAATATGTGATTGTTACAGTGTTAATAGTACCGCCCGAAAAGCCTTCAACTCTTACACGCATCCAAGTAAAATTTCCTGTCACAGTGGCAGGGTGAAGGTCGGTGAGTGGAATAGTTGAACCATCACCATAAATGTATGTGTCAAACCAGTTGGCTTCAGCCGGATCATCATCCAAGCAGGCTTCCAAAAACATGTCGCCTTCAAACTCTGTGACTGAAAATGTAACAGTTTGCACACCACCGCGTCCGCGATAGTAGTTGGCGGCTGTGACAGGATCGCTTGACCAGTCTTGACTGCTGCCGTCATAGTTGCCTGCGGGCGTACCATAAACAGTGGTGCCAAGAATGGTTCGTGTGGTCATTTGACCTTGTCCGCTTCCACCACAACACCTGCACCCACCAGCTCTTCGGCCACTGATTGCAAGGCCGCCACAATGTCGGCTGTGGCAATTTCGGTGCCAGCATCGTTATCTTTGATCAGCTTGCTCAGTGTGATCACAACTGTTTCTTCGTGTATTTTAGCCATAGTCAACTATTTAGTCGTTTGAATGGGCATGGTCTTTCTTACAATGCCCGGCATCACCAGGCTGATCATGGTGCCTTCGTTGGGGTGATCGTGATCCACAAAATAGTGGGCTCGGGAGTAGTTGAGATTCAGCACATACCCAGGAAACTGTCCGGTCAACCATGACATCAATGATTCACAAGGCCGCAAGGTATCTTTTCTTGAGTTCAAAAAATTGGCTAGCATGAGCCGTTGATCTTGGGTGTATTTGCGTTCTCGAAAATAAGTTCTGTACGCATACTTTGATTCCTGCAACTGCACCACATTGGCAGGACGGGTTAGCACTGCTTGCCGCACCAAACGCACTCGAACTCCGTCGTTGTCTAGGCTGACCAATCGATCAGCTAGACCGCGGTGATTGGTGTATATACTCACAGTCATGAAATTGACCACAGTTTTGAATGGTGCAGTTTCTGCCAACAATACCTCACGAGTTTCACGCAAGGCAGTTTCTTTGGTAATGCTCCAGGCTCGGTCTGTCCACTTATCATTTTCGGCCCAGTGCCGAGCATTACGAATGGCTGCTTCAAATCTACCAGGCTCTAAATACCGCAGGCAACTGGCCTCAGAAATGTTTATGGTTATGCACCACTCATACTGATTGTAGTATAGACTGCTACGATCGTCTGTTTCGACTTTATACAATGATGATACCCTCGGCATTTACAGTGCTCACTGCATCCTGTTCTATCATGAACTCTACAACATCCGCCTTCATCACAGCAGTGATCACACAGTTCTCCAGTCGATCAAACAGCATCCGCTTGCTGAGTGGCACACGGATCAATTCGTCAATCTTGCGTGATAGTGGACGTGCGCCCATCTTTGAATCATAGCCTTTGTCAGCCAAGTGGTCAATCACCGGCTCAGTCAGTACCAGTCTGATGTTTTTGTGTGTCATACTGGCCTTGAGTTCATCCACAAACTTCACCACAATCTTCTTGATGGCTAATGTGTCCAACTTGGTGAACTTGCAGATCCGATCAATACGATTGCGCAGTTCTGGACGGAAGAAGTCTTTCATGGCCCGGTCTTCTTCTCCGGACTTTTCCAATGATCCAAAGCCAATGTTGTTGGCATCGTTGGCCTGTGCGCCCAGATTAGACGTCATGATAATGATACAGTTTTTCACATCCACTCGTTTGCCATTGGCACTGGTAATATGTCCTTCATCCAGCATCTGCAACAGGATGTTGGTGACATCTGAGTGTGCTTTTTCAATTTCATCAAACAATATTACAGCATAAGGGTTTTTGCTGATGTCAGAAATCAACTTGCCTCCGCCTATGTTGCCATCTTCAAAGCCCACGTATCCGGGAGGCGCACCAATCAGGCTTGACACTGTGTGCTTTTCCTGATACTCACTCATGTCATAGCGCAACAATTTCATTTCCAAGTGTTCGCTCAGCAGTTTGGCCAGTTCAGTTTTGCCTGTGCCTGTTGGTCCTAGGAACAAGAAACTTGAGATAGGACGTCGGGCATTGCCAATGCCGGCAAAGTTGATGTACACACGTTCCAGCACTGCATCTACGGCTGAATCTTGTCCATACAGTTTCTGCTTGATGTTGCTTTCAAGATCCACAATCTTTGCTGAACGCTCGTTCTGCAAGCGATCCACAGGCACACCTGCCACGCGACTGACCTGTGCTTGAATCATTTCTTTGGTGACTGTGACAGTGCCGGCATCTTTCACACGCTCACGTGCGCATGACGCATCCAGGAGGTCAATGGCCTTGTCAGGGTTCTTGCGATCGTGTATGTAACGATTGGCCAGTTCCACGGAGGCCATTATGGCATCAGTGTCAATCATGACATCATGGAACTTTTCCAGTCTGGGACTCAAGCCAATCAAGATCTTTTCTGTAGTTTCAGTATCAGGCTCATCAATACTAATACGATAGAACCTACGCATGAGTGCGCGATCCTTCTCAAATGACTCGTAGTATTCTTCCCATGTTGTACTTGCAATCACTTTCAAGTGGCCTTTGGTGATTGCAGGTTTCAGCATGTTGGCAAAGTCTAGACTACTTTGTGACCCAGCACCGGCACCTTTCATGGTGTGTGCTTCATCAATGAACAGGATACATTTTTTCTTGGTTTCCAAGGCAGCAATCACAGCCTTGAACTTTTCTTCGAATTCGCCGCGGTACTTGGATCCTGCCAACAGTGATCCAACTTCAAGCCCCCATACTTCATGGTCTTGTATGAACTTGGGCACACGGCCAGCAATGATCTCCTGTGCTAGGCCATCAACAATACAGGTCTTGCCCACACCAGGATCGCCTACCATGAGCACGTTGGCCTTGAAGCGCCGAGCCATCACAGTGATCATTTCGTGCAGTTCAGTCTGGCGTCCAATTAGCGGTTCCAACTGATCATTCTTGGCCATCTCAGTAAGGTTGGTGCAGTACTCAGTCAATATGTCATTGGCCTGTGACGCGGACATTTTTGTGCCTTCACCGGCTGTGTGATTTTTAGCGTAAAATTCAGCAAATTCGGATTTCTTCACACCATATTTCAACAAGAAATAGTGTGCATGACTGTTGGTCTCGGCCATGACACTGAGATACAAATCCAGTGTTGTCAGCGTTCTGCGACCATGAAACATCACTTGTACATTAGCACGATTGAACAAGCGTTCCAGTGTTTGTGTTTTGCGTGGTTGCAAGTTGGGATTGGCCTTGACCAAGTGTATTAAACTGTCAAGATATGTGTCAACTTCCTGGTCCATTTGGACAACTTCTGCACCAAACTTGTCTAGAGTTTTTCGGAATGGGGCATGCCTGATCAAACTCAACAGCAAGTGCTCTGTTATCACATATTCATGAGATTTTTCTCGGGCAATTTTTACCGCTTGTTCAACAATGAGTTCGATTTCTGCGTTGGGATTCATGATGTTCCTTGAGTTGTACTGATTGTATTATACACAAATATTATTTTTGTCACAACCTTGGCTGTACCAAAATATTTATTCTTGGTGCTGTTGGATAGCCTCAATAATTTGGGGCGCAATATTGTCGGGTAAGAATGTTTGTATTCGAATCAAGATGTCTCCTGTGTTGCCTGACCGATCCTGCAGTCCCTGACCTTTCAATCTCAGCGTTGTTCCGGGTTGTGTTCTTGCTGGAATTTGGGTGCCCAATGTTTTTCCGGTCAATGTATCTACAGTGAGATCACCGCCCAAGATCAAGTTCCAAATATCAATTCGAACTTCTTGTGTGAGATTCAACCCATTGCGTTGCCACACACGATCTGGTGATATTCTAAACTGCACCACTAGATCTGCACCGCCCGGCCCAATACCTTCGTACTGCACATTGTCTCCGTCATTGATGCCCAAGGGTATGTCAATTTCCACAGCACTGACACCACTTTGTGTGCCCAGACTCACTGTGCGCCGGCCACCAGTGGCCACATCCAACAATGAGATCCACAGTGTCATTCGTACATGACTGCGTCTAGGATGTTGATGTTGCGCAAACTGCTGCCCGAACATTTGCCCAAAAATGTCATTGATGTTTACTCCACCTGGGTGTCCGTGGAATCCTGAAAACTGTGGTCTGGGATTGTTGTATTCAGCACGTTTTTGCTCATCACCCAGTGTGGCATAGGCTTCTTGAATGGCCTGAAACTTTTGAGTGTCGCCGCCCTTGTCCGGATGATGTTGCGAGGCCAGCCGACGAAAGGCTCGTTTGATATCGTCAGCAGTGGCAGTCTTTGGCACGCCTAGTGCGGCGTAGTAGTCGGTCATGAAAAAGGTCCTGTATGTTTAATTATACAGGACCCTGGCTTGGTTGTCAATTATTTCTTTTCAGGTACTTTAGTGCCTTCAAGTTTTTTGTGTACTTTGATTTTTTTGCAATCTTGTGCAGGTTTGTTGGTCTTTTTGTCTACAACTACTTTGCCAGCTTTGTCTTTTCGGTCTTTGCAGACTTCTTTGATTTCTGCGGCTGCATGTCCAAGATTGGCAAACAACAACAGGCTGAGGCCTAGCGCAATGGGGACAATTGAATATAGTCTATTGGTCATTTTTAATTCCTTTTAGAGTTCTGGGTAGTCAGGCTCAGGTGGTGCTTTCTTGCCGCCAAAGCCTGTGGTAATCGCGGCAGGTGCTGGTGCTGGTGCAAAACTGGGTTCAATTTTTGCGCTGCTTGGTGCAGGTGCAAATGTTGCCGCTGGAGTAGGTGCTGATGTTGGCAACGGTGTGCCTGACGCTGTGGGATTCACAGCGGCTCCGGCCAGTTTTTCTTGTGTGCGACCAAATGCCGCAATACCTAAAACCGCACCCATGGCAATGTGGAACAAGCCTGCACCTTGCAATGTCAATGGACTCCATTGAGTGATTGTGGTGTTTTGAAACATCTGCAACACTGACCACAGCACTGGGAATACTGCCATGTCCAGGGTACAGATACCCATGTACATCCATCCCATGGCTGGTCGCCATTTCTTCTGCATCCAATCTTCGTCTTTCTTTTCTGGTTTTTGTTCTTCTGACATGTCTAGCTCCTTTTGAATATTTATAACTTTTGGGTTCAAATAACTGCTGTGTAATATTTCAGCAATATCTTTTTAAATAATGGCATGGCCCAATCTACCATTGATCAACTGTACGAATATCTTTCCACGGTAAAGCGTCCTTGGCTGTTTCTTGTGTCAGTGTTCGGCATGTTCCTGATTATATCTGCCATAGTGTTGAGTGCTGTGTGGTTTTATGTTCGTCGTTAGTGTTGTCTAGGATGGTCGATCAACCACTTCTCCAACTGTTTTAAATCTAAATCCCCGTCAAAGTGCTTTTTAAATCCCCGATAGAATCTTATTTTTTCTGGGTCTCCTGCAAATCGAGCCATGACTTGCTCTTCTTCCAACTGTGCTTGTTGAAACTCTGGCAAGAGTTCTTGATAGGTGTAATACACAAACAGCACAAAGCAAGTAAGCACCAGCACAATGGCAAAGAACGCATTCAAGTATGCATGAAACACAATCAACACCGCAGGTACGGCAACCATGGCAAGTATGGTGCCCAGTATCAGCAACAGGAGTTTAACGACTGGATTCATTTTGCTCAGCCTGACGACGCTGTTCCAAAAATTCTTGGTATTCTTTCAACTTGCGTTGACGCTCAAACCACTCTTGTTTTTGTACGGCTTCCAGTGTGTCTCTGTATCTAGTGTCTGGCACACTACCCCAACGGCGTTGTGCGTCATACGCAATGTACATGAACATGCCCATCATGACAAATATCAACACAATTGATGCAACGCCCAAGGCAATTTCAAACTGATATTTCTGCATGCGTTGGCGCTTGCGATGAGCTTTTTCCAGTTCACGAGACATGAGCACTTTTTGTTCTTTGCCCAGCTCTTTGGTCATGGCCTCTACTTCGGTGTACAACGCACCCAGTTCAGGTGGTGATTGATAGATCATGAGTTCACGCAGTTCCTTGCCCATGGCCTCCAGTTGCTTTTTCATCAGCACACGTTTCAGCGCACGTTTGGCCAGACTGTCACCACCTGAATACACTTCTGTTTTTGATCGTTTTTCTTCGTCTTCCAGCACTGCTAGACATTTGAAATAGTTGTCGTAGTATGCGCCCAGGGCATCGCCAATCTCTGTGTAGATATTGGTGCTTTCTTCACTGCGTTTGTTCAGTTCCGTAACACGAGTTTTTTCTTCGTTGAGTTGTTTGACGGCAGTAGGAGGTGCAGGCTTGCCATCGTATTTTTTGTGAAATTGATCGTCGAGATCTTTAAGTACGCCTTTTACATCGCCCGCGGCTGATTTGATGTCCTTGTACAGTTGACATCCTTTTTTCACAGCCGCAACAGCCGTGTTGGCCAAGGCAAATAGTGTTAGTGGATCCATTGTTATTGCTCATGCCCCTACGCTGGGG
>Ga0209296_1001268_pt1 | contig 19648 bp, 25 predicted proteins | sample S_130206_EF_Meta_FD_187319 | JGI IMG/M metagenome (GOLD analysis project Ga0209296, IMG submission 187319) | Freshwater microbial communities from Lake Simoncouche, Canada to study carbon cycling - S_130206_EF_MetaG (SPAdes) (version 2) | ecosystem: Environmental > Aquatic > Freshwater > Lake ...
GTTTAGACTTACTACATTGTTTTCTACAGCTTCAGGCTGGTAGAATTTTCTATTTCTCTTTGACAATATGTGTTCTCCTGATTAGAACGCGAACTTGAGTTTGTTAGCAGACCGACTAACATCCTGGTCCACAACAATATTTAACAGGCTAACGCATTCAGAATCAGTAGCTTTAATTCACAATTTGCAGGTATAAGTATTAAACTCAGGTAATAGATCAAACAAGTCTATTAGAAAACTCAAAATTTACTCAAGTAGCGGAAGAATTTCGTCTACTATGTTAGTTGCTGTTTTAATATCGTAATGATGTCCATCTCGGGCCCGGTCAATTTGGATGTAGTTGATTATATTTGCATTGCGTAATAACTCACAATACTCTGAATATATTTCAATATACTCAAATTGATCAACGGCAATTAACTCATTGATTATAAAAGGTTCAAGACTGTGTAGATCTTTGCGGGTCTTAGGCGGATGTTTAGGCCAATTAACACTTTTTAAACCATTCCATATGTAATTTACATTCATTAGTGATAGTGAACTTGCGCGTGGTACAAAAGAATGTATTATATTTGTTTTTAACTTTGCAGATTCTACCAATGAAAAATTTTTCTTAAAATTATCAAATTTGTGTCTTAGCGATAATTCATTATAGTGAAAATGTTTTCTTCGATCTTCGTCTAGCAATGTTGTGTCGTCGATCTCTACCCTATTAAAATATGACCACTGAATAACTATATTTTTGGGGGATACTACGTCTAGAATCCTTAATGTTTTTCTAGAAATCCAGTCGTTACTGGCTCCGTCCATACTAACATTAATTGTATTTTTCTTACTAACAGATTTAAGCACAGCTGGCCAAGTATGATTATATGGCACACCTACACCCGCTGTGAAGCTATCACCGACACACCATACAGAGTCAATAAACTCGATTAGCTCTGGCCATTCTGCATCTCGAAATCCGCGAGAATTATGTCGATAATTTACTAGATACGGGTAATTATCAAAATGTTTCTTATCTAAACAATCACTTCGATTATCCATTCCGGAATAATTCCAAATTTCATTTACTCTAGACTGTAAAATAAAATCAGGTAGTATCATAATTTGGTATAAACAAAGTACAAACGCTCGTTGGCGTCACGCTTAAATGTTTCTAATTTAAGATTATACTTTTCAGCAAATTCATTTACTACTTCAAATGTCCAATTAAAAATTTCCACATACGGGCCCGTTTTATGAGTAATACCAGGATTTGCCCGTAAAAAGAATTTTCCACCAACCGCAAGTAAATCAACACAGTGGGAGAATCGTGCTTCAATTTCATCTCGACTGTTAAAGTTAATAGATCCCAAAGCAATGATAACATCGTGTGATCCGGGTTTAACTTTGTAATCTAAAATATCTACTTCGTAATCAGCACAGTTATTATATGGATCAATGCCAATTAAATTTTGAATACGGCCCTTGAATGGGTGGTAACCGCAACCCACATCCAACACATTTTTAGGATTTAGTTTATTAACCTCCTCGGCCAACTCCCAGCCGGTGTGCTCATAATCGCCAGTGCGCGGTTTCCAAATTTCACTAAAAAATCTTAGAATATATCGTTCGCTTAGATCGTCAACAATTTCCCCTAAAGTACCAACATAGTCACAGGGTAGACTTAGTTCTGCTTCTACTGTATTTTTGAATTTGCTATAGCGAGCAGGAGTCCATGGTAATTTATCCACTGTAGTATTTTCATCTATGACAATGTTCTGATACTTTGGTAAATTAAACGCATCCTGTAAATTTTTTGTAATTAGCTTAAAAATTTTCGTATTCATTGAGTTTTTTCCGTATTTGATAAATAAATTTACAAAAGCATAGAAATTTTATTCGCTTTTGAATTTTCTATAAGTATTTACACAAAATACTACCCAGTCAAAAATAAGGAAACCTAATATGAAAAAACTTTTAATTGCACTAGCATTAGTGCCAATTCTGGCGTTGGCTTGGCAACCCACCAAACCTATCACAGTTATCTACCCCAATGGGCCGGGTGCTGGCAACGAAATATCGTTCCGCATTGTGGCCGACATTGTAGAAAGAAAGACAGGTGCAGTATTCAAAGCAGAACATCGCCCAGGCGCAGATGGCAACATTGCTATCAATCACTTTGTGACAGTGCCGCGGGACGGACATACTATTAGTGTGCCAGCTTGCCAGTCAAACTGGGTCACACCCGAAATCTGGTATCCCAACATGATCAAGTACAATCCCATGGATCTAGAACCTGTTGCTAACATTGCTCGTAGTCCTTTGGCATTTTGGGCACATCCCAGCAGTAAGATCAATACACCGGAAGAATTTGTTGCAGCCATTCGCAATCGACAAAAAATGTCAGTGGCAATAGGCGGTGGCGGTCACAAACTGGCAGTGGAATATCTTGTGGACAAAGTAAGTGTGCCGGGCAGCGACAACCTGCAAACAGTCATGTACAAAGGTCCTGCACAGGCCTTGTTGGATGTTATGGGAGGACATGTGGAATTTGGGGTGACTCCTGTGGCCGTGGGATACCCGCTGGTCAAAGCAGGCAAACTCAAATTCATCGGAATTGCTGATACTCAACCACTGGCAGGATTAGAAAATATTCCGCTGATGAGCAAGGCTGCTCCGGGACTGAGTATTCATGGCTGTTGGAATATAACGTTGCCGCCTGGCACTCCTCAAGAAATACAAACATGGTATCACGATAATTTTGTTCCTGCTATTCGATCAGCAGAAGCTGCGGCCAAGTTTAAAGAAAACATGATGTACACAACCCCTGCAGAACATTCACCTGCTGGAGTAAGAGCCAGTATGGCACGACTACAACAGACCTGGCAACCAGTTGCTCGACGGATCAAACCAGAATGAAATATATTTTTGTAAGTGGAGCCCCGGGCTCTAAATGGAGTTCTGTAGTTAAAAACATTTACTACAGCGCAGATGTGGACAGTACTGATTACTCGGAGGCCAGAACATACCGCCATGATGCCTCGGGCACAATGGAATTGTTACACATGGGGGTGTATTGGGGACCGGCCATGGAATTTGGCGATCATTTTGAACACCTGGATCAATACACAAAAGAACAGAACGAAGCAGAATTTGATGCACCATTTTCTGGCACAGGTGTGCGTATCATTAAAAGCCATGTATTTGGATATCATATCGACTATATTAAAAAAACCTGGCCTGATTGTCCCATTGTGTTGATAGATCGCAGTGATGATGCTTGTCTAGGATGGTGGGTCAAATGTGGAGAGTTCAAAATCACATATCCATTATACAGAGACCACTATCGAGATCTGCGCGAAATGTCAGCAGCAATTGCGCGAGAAAATCGTGGCAACAGGCAGGCCGCAAGAGACTACCCAGCTCAATTGGTAGAAACCAACAGACAGTTGGCCAGAACCATTGGTATTCAGGTTCCAGCAACAGAATATTATCAAGACTACATTGCATCAGACATAACAGTAAAGGTCATATGAAAAGCAATTGGGAATTAACTAAACAGCGTAGCGAATATCATTTCGATACACATACTATAGATCCACGATGGGACACAGTACAACTGCTGGGCCATGTGACTCCAAATTGGTCCGCTGAGCTGGCCGCGGCCATTGCTGCCAGTCGGCCCGTGACTTGGCGTACTCGAGGCCGACCTAACGATTCCAAAGTTCGTACCAGTGAGGAACATGATCGGGAAGAATACGATCTTGAAAGCTACGGCATGAATAAAGACTATGTGGTGTCAAATTTGAATTATGCAGTAGCTTCAGTATTCCAGCAACTGGCAGATCAATTTGCACTAGAAGATTCAATGTGTCGCATACATGTACAGTATCCTGGACAGGTATGGAATTTACATTTGGACAAGCTGGAAAAGTGGATGCCCGCCGACCCCGATCGAGTGGTACGCTACTTTGTACAGTTGACAGATTGGCAGCAAGGGCATTTCTGGAACTATGGAAACTATACTTGGCAAGGCTGGCAGGCGGGCTGTGTTACTACTTTTGACTGGAAAAATGTACCGCATTGCACTGCAAACGCAGGACATGCGCCCAGAGCTACGCTACAAATAACCGGCATAAAAACCAGCAAGACAGATGAATTTTTAGCCGGATTGCGCAGAGCAGATACATCGCTATAAGAAGTTTGAGCTAAATAATTATATGCCCGCAAATATTAAAGACATTCTCAGTAACATTAAAGACATCTACATGACTGATAGTAGTTTAGAAACACTATTAGACTATGAGCGTGTGTTGGATGAACTAGACCTATACAGTTTTAAACATTGGAAGTTGGGCGAACTGGTCGAAGGTCCAGTATACGAGAAATATTTTATAACCTGCACTTGGATGTTTCCTTATCGTAAAATGCCCGATCCCAGTGGCGGTGAACGATTGTTAAATTACGGCTGCGAAGTCGAGTATTGGGAAGATGTATTAGAGTATCCAATTGATGTTAAAACTCCGGATGATTTCAAAGCGGGTACTAAAGTTCCAAAACAGGTATCTACTCCGGTTTGGATGGTTACTATTACCATGCCCAAGAAGCTGATGACTGATATTCAGCAAGGTAGTATTGAGTTGGAAAGCGAAACCCTAGATACAGAAGATATCGAATCGGCCTACGAACAAGGATTAGACGACGATGTTTATAAAACTCCGGATGGACAACAAAATGAACCAGCACAAACTCCCGCTTTCTGAAGGCCTTGAACAAGGAGACCTGGATCGTCTGGTCCACAATAAACTTCATGTGGATGAGTTTAAAAGCAAAATGGGCAGCGATGCTGACATTATTGTGCTTAGTTTTAAGGTTGACGGCAAAGAGCCAGCCAGAGATCTTATGAATTTCATTGAGCGCGGCTACGATTGGATTCTAGATGCGGATATCAGTTCGGGAGAATTAGATGACGGACAATATTTGGTATTCGCTGAATTAGAAAGAGATCCGGCCGCGGCCAAGTACATATATCAATTGATGTCAGACATAATGAATCTCACTGACACTGATCTGTCAGACTGGAAATTCCAATATAGAAAAAACAGCCGTGAACACGATATTACCAGCGATAACATTGCTGATATCATACCAATGACTCCGCAATCCTATCGATCAAAATTTGGTGACAAAGAATTAGATGCAATGAAGGCCGCAGCAGGAGTTTCAACTCAGCGTAAAGCACCAGTCAATTCATGGACCGAGAGTCTCAGAGCAGCAGCCGGCATCAATTAATTGATTTAATTACTGTGGTATTTGAGCCCGAGCTCTATCTACTAGAGCTGCAAGCTAGATCTATTAGTTTATACATAGATCATTTAAAAATAAAAAATATCTACATAGTAGTCAATGACGACAGCAGCCTCTGCGATCTAATAGACCCTCTGTGGTGGGGTATAAACCACAACAAAGTCAATATAATTCATCGAAGCGCCTTTGGCGTTGACCCAACACTGGATGGGTGGAGTAGTCAGCAACTATATAAACTGTGCGCAGCAAACATAGCAGATTCTGAATGGAGCATGTGCTTGGATGCTAAAACTTGGTTTGTGCAAACGCTCGATTGGGAGAGATTATTCGATGACGAGGGTCGAGTTAAATTTACCAGCTTTCCCACCATTCCAGTATTTCGACCTGCACAACTGTCAATTGAAAAGTATTTTGATATAGAACTGCCTAAAGTAATAGGTCCAGGTGGTGTTCCGTTCATGTTTCATACGGAAACAGTCAAAGATATGATTAATTATATTCCTGGCTTCTTTGAATTCTTTTGCACCAATGTAAATACACCCAGTTATATGACAGAGTTTATGCTGTACTCGGGGTTTGTTATAAAAAAATACAACACATACGACACACTATATTCCACAACACAGCACTATCAAGTTACTAATTTAGCAGACTGGCAAATCAATGAGTTTGACTCAATGCTAGACCGTATGGGACATATCAATAATTTAACTATCAGCATTCAAGGTCGAGCGTATCCGCATCTGTCAGAGTCGCAAATGGATAGATGGTGTGAATTATTATTAACTAAGCATATTATCGCCGACAAGGAAATAGCCAAGCTCAAACTAAATACATTAAGATAGGATTATCAATGACCAAACTGCAATTGAACAGCCAGCAGACCGTAAAATCTCAAAAGCAAATTGAGGCGCGGCCAGCAATCATGTTTAGCATAGCCGCTAACACACAAGGTGGTCCGTCTAAAATCAATGGAGCACATAAAAATGTCAAATAATTTTGGTTTAACACTGGCACAACTGGAAGAAATGGTTCCAGGAAATCCTAATATTGATAGTTGGTACGAAGCACTAGAGCAGATACTGCCAGACTACGATATCAATACTCCGCAGAGAATTGCAGCGTTTGTTGCTCAATGCGCTCATGAAAGCGGTGGATTTAAATTTATCAAAGAAAATTTAAATTATAGGGCAGCCAGTCTGCGCAAGACTTTTGCCAAGTATTTCCCCACAGATGAATTAGCACAGCAGTATGCAGGCAAAGGTGAAATGATTGCTAATAGAGTTTATGCTAATCGCATGGGCAACGGCAATGAAGCCAGTGGCGATGGTTATCGTTACTGTGGTCGAGGTCTTATTCAGTTAACAGGCAAAGATAACTATACTCGATTTGCTGAAAGCACAGAACAGTCAGTGGAAGAAGCCAGCGAACATTTGACAACATTTGAAGGCTGTGTGCAAAGTGCTGCATGGTTCTGGGAAGCAAATAATTTAAATCAATGGGCCGATAAAGGTGATATTGTCACTTTAACCAAACGAATTAATGGCGGTACCATTGGACTTGAAGATCGTATTAAACACTATAATCATGCTCTGCATGTACTAGGATTATAATATGTGGTTACTGCATTTCTTTTCGGATAGTTTTTTACAATTTATAGTTAATGCGGTATTAATAACTGGCATCGTTGGCACAGTTTTATTCTGTTTCTTTCTTAATAAGATTTTACAATTTTTCCCGCCATTGGCACCATACTATAAAGCATTGCAAATTGGCAGCATAGTTGTGCTGTTGGCTGGCGTGTACTTTAAAGGTGGCTACGCTACTGAAATGATTTGGCGTGAGAAAGTAAAAGAAGTAGAAGCTAAATTGGCTGCAGCTGAAGTTGAAAGCAAAAAAGAAACTGTAAAAATTGTAGAACGAGTTGTCAAGAAGACCGAAGTTATTCAACGGCGTGGTCAAGATGTTGTTCAGTATATTGATCGAGAAGTTGTCAAATACGACAATACCTGTGTTATTCCAAAAGAATTTGTCAAAGCACACAATGACTCTGCTACTCCAGTTGAGGCTAAGAAATGAAATATCTATTATTACTATCAGTAGTACTATTGCAGGCCTGTAGCACAACGGTGCCGGTCTCTGCAAAATTCCCTGACAGTCCGGGTTCAATTGCAACACAACCGTGTCCTGCATTGCAGCAACTATCGCAGGATCCCAAACTAAGCGAAGTATCTAAAACAGTCACCATCAACTATACCACATATTATGAATGTGCAGTCAAAGTCGATGCGTGGAATGATTGGTACAAAATACAAAAAAATATTTTCGAAAAGGCAGCAAAATGAATCAAGAACTAAAAAGTGCAAGCGAAAAGAAAAAAGAAGATTGGATGAACAGCAAGTGGCGTCCAATGATGGGTTGGATGTACATGGTTGTCTGTACCATGGACATGGTTGTATTTCCAATCTTGTGGAGTTTATTACAAACCCTAACACACTCACCGATAACCCAGTGGAATCCGTTGACACTACAAGGCGCCGGCTTATTCCACATTGCCATGGGTGCAGTATTGGGTATTGCGGCATTTGGTCGCACACAAGAAAAACTAAGTGGGGCAAACAATGGCGGAGCACAAACACCAACAACAGGATTTGCAAGCGGGCCTTCAACATTTGGCCAACCTCAATCAGGATTCAGTGCAGCACCGGGGGGATTCGGTTCTCCAGCACCAAGCGCAGGCTTTGCTGGTAGTTCAGGATTTGGAACGGCAGCGCCTGCATCAAGTTTTACCCCAGCACCAAGTTGGGGAACAACCCCAATAGCAACAACAGCCAGCGGTAAGAAAGTTGTACCAGAGTTTAATCAGCCTGAAATTTAAAAAGGAGTATAAAATGAAATTATTATTAGCACTAGCAACAAGTTTGATATTAGTTGGCACAGCCCATGCAGCCGCCGAAATTAAAGAAATTTGTTCACCAAAAATGGATGCCACTGGCAAACCAGTCATGGATAAAAACACCGGTAAGCAAGTTCAAAATTGTAAGAAAATCAAAGTCCATAAAAAGGTAGAAGGCGACAAAGTGCCCGAAGATAAAAAGAAAAAGTAATTAATTTACTTTGTTCCGCAAAAGGCAGTTGACTACTGCCTTTTTTCAATATATAATATATCTAATGAATCCATATGAAGTATTGGGTGTGGCACCTTCGGCAACGCCAGACGAAATAAAAAAGGCTTATCGAAAGTTAGCCTCAGTGCATCATCCTGATCGTGGAGGAGACACTGCCAAATTTCAAGACCTACAAGCTGCATATGATATCGTCGGTGATCCAGAAAAACGGGCAGCGCACGATACTCCACAGCCCCGCGGATTCCACTTTGACTTCAATGGCGGTAATCCCAACTTAAACGATATATTCAATCAATTTGGATTTAATCCTTTTGGTCATATGCAGCAGTCACAACGCCGCAACAAAGACATTAGGGCTGAAATTAATATTGGCTTGCAAGAAACTTTAACACCGCAACAAAAAACGCTGAGTATTAAAACTACCGATGGGGCTCGTCAGACCATCGATATCAATATACCCAGAGGCATTACCAGTGGCACAACCATCAAGTATTCGGGCCTGGGTGACAACATGTTTGGCAATTTACCCAAAGGTGATTTGTACATTACTGTTAATGTTATTTCACATCCAAGTTACCAAATCAGTGGACTAGACCTGGTGGTTGGCTTGACAATAGACTGTTTTCAAGCTATACTAGGAAGTGAGCAGACGATCATGGGACTAGATGGAAAACAATTTGTTATCCAAACCCCGCAGTATTGTCAGCCTGGCACCAAGCTAAAAATATCAGGAGAAGGCCTATGGGGATTTCAACAAGATATCAAAGGCAGTTTATTTGTTCGAATAACAGTAACAATACCGACCGACTTATCTGAAGATAATTTACAATTAATTCAATCAATCACAACTCAACGGTAAATATTTTATGCTAGAAACAAATCCAGAAATCCAGTCAATTATCGAAAGTGCCACGCTCAAAGCCGCAGAGAAAAATCATGAGTATGTTACTTTAGAGCATCTGGTGCTGGCCATGTTGACACACGCACCATTCAACTCCATTGTTACAAAGTTTGGCTGTGACACAGATAAGCTGATCTCTGAAGTAGAAGGTTATCTAGACCAGCAAACATATCTGGTCAGCAAAGGCTATGACATTGTGCCCAAGAAAACACATAGTCTGGAACGAGTGTTTAATCGTGCATTTACGCAAGTTCTGTTCAGCGGCAGAAAAAACATGCAGACCATTGATCTTTATCTCAGCATCATGAGCGAAGAAAAGAGTCATGCACGACACTATCTGGTCAAGTTTGGATTAGATCGTAAGACATTGGTTGATTTTTGGAATAAGACTCATGTAGAACCAAAAACAAACAAAAAGGTTCGCGATATGTCGGATGAGATCCTGGCAGAATACTGCGAGAATCTAAACAAAATTGCACTGGCAGGCACAGTTGACCCAGTCATTGGCAGAGAGCTTGAACTAGAAGAAATTACACATGTCTTGGCCAAGCGCAACAAGTCAAACATCCTTATGGTCGGTGACCCGGGTGTGGGCAAAACTGCAATCGCCGAAGGTCTTGCACTTAAAATTGTTGGCGGCCAAGTGCCCGAATATCTCAAAGACTACACAGTCTACAGTTTGGATATTGGCAGTCTGTTGGCTGGCAGCAAGTATCGCGGCGAATTTGAAGAAAAACTTAAAGATGTGCTCAAGGCATTGAATCAAAAGGGCAAAACAATTCTATTCATCGACGAAGCACACACCATGCAGGGTGCAGGCACTGGCAGCAATTCAGGCCCCGACTTTGCCAACATGATTAAACCAGCATTGACCAAGGGCAAAATCAAAGTTATTGCATCCACTACTTGGGAAGAATACACACAGAGCTTTGAGAAGGATCGTGCGCTGATGCGCCGTTTCTATAGATTAACCATTGAAGAACCCACTCCAGCAGTGGCCAAAGAAATATTACAAGGTCTTAAAGAACACTTCGAAGAGTTCCATGGTGGCTTTATCAGTGACGAAGCAATCAACGCCGCAGTGGATCTCAGCGTTCGTTATCAAACAGACAAGAAACTGCCGGACAAGGCCATTGATTTAATTGATACCGCTTGTGCCAAACTTAAAATCACCACTGAAGATTTTGTGGTGCGCAAGAGCCACATCATTGATGCCATCAGCAAGTTTACCAAAATTCCCGTGGAACAGTTGGATGATCAAGCAGTCAAAAATCTAAGTAATCTAGACAGTATCATCAAAGGCAAGCTGTACGGACAAAACACTGCGGTCGATGAAGTATTGGATAAAATTTATGTATCACGGGCCGGCCTTAAAGCATTGAATAAACCCGTGGGCAGCTTTTTGTTCTTGGGCCCTACTGGCACTGGCAAAACCGAATTGGCAAAATTACTGGCAGAGAATCTTGGCATGAAACTGTTGCGCTACGACATGAGCGAATATCAAGAACGCCACAGCATTGCCAAACTGATCGGCGCACCTCCCGGCTATGTGGGCTATGATGATGGTAATCTGGGTGGCGGTCTGCTGATCAGTGAGGTTGAAAAGAATCCCAATTGTATTATTTTATTTGATGAGATTGAAAAAGCACACCCAGATGTCAGCAACATCTTGCTAAGTCTCATGGACGAAGGCATAGTTACCAGCAGTAATGGCAAAAAGGCAGACTGCCGCAACAGCGTGGTTATTCTCACCAGTAATTTAGGATCTGCTGACAACGAACGCAATAGTATTGGCTTTGGTCGCAGCTTGGAACGGTCCGGCGAAGATGACAAAGCAGTCAAAGACTTTTTTAAACCAGAGTTTCGCAACAGACTAGATGCGGTTATCAAGTTTAACAAACTGGATCAGATCAGCATTCGCAAGATTGTGGAAAAGTTTATTGTTGAAATGAACGACTTGCTGAGCGATAAACAGATTAAAATTCTGTTGTCCCCGGCCGCAACTGATTATATTATCAGTCAAGGCTACGACAACAAAATGGGCGCAAGGCCTTTGGCACGAAAGATCAATGAATTAATCAAAGTACCACTGAGCAAGCGAATCTTATTTGAAAATATCAAAGCCTGTACTATCAAAGTTGATTATACTGATAAAATTGAATTTGATATCAAAGACTCTGAATTTGTGCTGTATAATAGCAGTTCCAATATGATCGACGAAAATGGCTACATTGTACTTGACCAACTTAAATCCAACAGCTAAGATAGTAGATACCAAGAAGAAGTTCTTCAATCGGTATCTTTATAAAATTGTTTTTCATGTGCCTGCATGCAGGCTCGTTGCAATGAAATCCGATTGTGACATATCAGAACAATTAGAGGTTAGACAAAAGATGCTCAATACATATCAGTATGGCCACGGCTATAACAGCTCATATGCAATGGCTGTACATCGCGATCGTAGACTAATTGGCGCTAATGTGTCACAGCTGGAATATTTTAAAAAGATTGTCCTCGAACATGAAGGCCAGATTAAAATACGAATAGAAGAACCATTTTTGACCATATACGCAGACGATGAATCACTGTTGTTAAACATTGCTGATCCTGAAAAAGTTGCGGTCACTGAATTTCATCGTCCCAGCGGCACTGCGGCAGTGGCGGCTCTTAATCGAGGAGAGTGCATAGTTAAAACGGCCACAGAATACACCCACAAAGTAGTTTTTAAAGAATTGGCAATCGGTGCTGAATCAAAAGCCAGCATATACAACTATTTGACTGGTTTGGGCGATATTGTAAAAATGACCAAAGGATGTGAAAGAAATCTCAGGGAAAACAGATTCTGGTTTACTTCTAGTTATTTTTACACCAAAGATGAATCAATTTTAACATTTTTAAATTTAATAGCACCCGGGGTCGTGGCCGGAATTTATAAACTGACTGTGCTGTGACAATAAATATTTGCATACTCAAGGAGCCCCGATGGCCAAAATTCAAGAAGAAGTAATAGTAATTACTGTTAGTAAACTAGTCAAAAACGAAGGTGTCACTGAAGTGATTGTGTCCGACGATACCGTCGCAGCACTGGCATCAGTAGCAGAAGAATTATTAGGCAGCGGTATTGTTGTCGAAGTAAATAAAGCATAATCAATTAACCCAGAAAGAAATCAATGAGCGACAAAAAAACCGTAAACGCCAAACAAATTGCCCCCAAGGCGTCAGCAACACCAATACCCAAACTGACCAAGGCTATCATGCCTGTGCCAGGACAGCCCACAATTGCGTCACAACCACAACAAGGTCAACAGTTTGACTTTAGTAAAGTGCATGTACACTTTGCTGTTCCTTGCTACGGTGGTATGGTGAGCGAGCCAACCATGACCAGCTTCTTGCGATTTACCTTGATGGCTGCTAAGATTGGTCTGAACTGGAGTTTAGACACCATGGTTAACGAATCGTTGGTTACTCGGGCCCGTAATAACCTGTGCGCCAAGATGATGACCAATGATCAAGCCACTCATTTCATGTTTATCGATGCTGATATCCGTTTTGAACCAGAATCTATCTTTGGCATGATTGCCTGCGACAAGGATGTTATTGGTGGACTGTATCCTAAAAAATCTCTGCCAATTGATTATGTTATCAATTTGAAGAACGGTGGCCGCATTGAAGGTCCTATCTTTCAAGTTGACACACAGGGTACTGGTTTCTTGTTATTCAAGAAACATGTGTACAAACAACTGTGCGACCATCATCCGGAATGCAAGTATGTGGATGACATTGGCCTAGGCAAACAGTTTGAACCATTCATGTTCAGTATCTTTGATACCATCATTGATGAGCGTGGACACTATCTAAGTGAAGACTGGACATTCTGCCGTCGTTGGCAAGCAATGGGTGGAGACATTTGGGCCGACAGTCGTGTACTGCTGAACCACATTGGTCACTATGAATTCAAAGGCGACTTGGCTGCGCTGGAGCGTAAAGGCCTCAAGCGTGTGGATGTCAACAGTCCTGAAGGCAAAGCCGCAGTCGAAGCGCAGATGAAAGCGATGGAATCTGCTGCCAAGCAAAATGAACCAACTCCTGCGTAATAGTGAAACGCTGAAATTCCGAATAGGAGTCAGTGGCTCTTATTGGGATAAAAAGCCTGCATACTCTGTGTCAGTTGACGGAGTAGAGCAGGCTTGTGCTGTTATAGCTGCTGACACAGGAGTAGTTGAATACGCTGAATTTACTTTGGCCGTGGCAGAAGACTCGCCACATCTATTAGAGATTAAACTACTTAATAAAACTGATGATGATGTGGTAGAATCTCAAGACAAGACTGAAATTGTTAAAGATATGTTGCTGAACATCGAATCTATATCTATAGATGATATAGAACTGGGACAGATAAAGTGGGATCACAGCGAATTTGTGGCCGCAGACTCCGCTAGACCAACTCTCAAAGACTGCGTTAATTTGGGCTGGAACGGCAGCTATCATCTTAAATTTAGTTCTCCATTTTACCTTTGGTTGCTTGAAAAAATGTAAATTTCGTTGCGTCTTTTCTGTTGAGCGAGTTTCATCTTCGCCCGGGTTTCTGGTGTATGTTTTCTACCAGTAAAAGTCCCGGGCTTTCCTTTATTAATTTCACTTAATTTTTGTTTTGTTTCTTCAGACACAACTCTATTGAGTCCAGCCTGTTTCATTTTGGCTATAGTTTCTTTGCTATGTGTTTTGCCAGTCATTCCAGTTGACCATCTGATTCCTTTATGGGACTCTGAATTTTTTCGTCTTGCTTCTTCGGATTGTGTACTCAATGATTTTGCAACAGAAAACTTTTTTCGCAACATTGCATAAATGGAAGAGTTGATCTTATATCTTTCCTGATGCTCGTTGGTTTGATTTGACATTTTCCATGCAGCATACACCATGGCATGATGATTAGTCATCTTAGTAAGCAATAAATGACAAATGAAATGTTCTTTGGCCGTTAGTTTTACTAAATTTTCTTTAAGATTAGATCCACCTAAACTCTTAGGAATAATGTGATGAAGTTCGGTGTATATGTCTGAGGATAAAGTTCGTGTTTTTGCTCTATCAATAATGCTATAATAGCAACGAGTATATTTGTTTTGTAAATACATTTGCTGGCGGTTCCTTGTAAACTGTTAGAGTAGGTGGATGTTGACGCATCGTGACCTACACTTCTATTTATTGTATAAATACCATAATAACCAAATTATACAATATGTACGCACATGAACTATTTGAGCAAAATAAACCCCGCGTTGTAGTTACCTACCCTGGGAGATTTCAGCCATGGCATTCGGGACATTCGGGAGTTTTCTCACAACTACAGAAGAAGTTCGGTGCAGAGAATGTTTTCATTGCCACCAGCAACGATCAAAGTTCTGCAAAAAGTCCGTTTAACTTCAGTGACAAGTATCAGCTGATGACCGCTGCAGGTGTTCCTGCTGACAAAATCATACAAACCAATGCCATGTATGCCCTGCCCGAGGGCATTGATCCCCTCAATACTATTTTTATCACCGCAGTGGGCGCACCCGATGCAGATCGTCTCAATCCAGACTCAGTGTTAAAGCGTGATAAAAAAGACAAATCAGGCAATATAATCAAGGCTGCAGGCAGTCCCGGATATTATAAGAAGTGGGATCCTAGTCGTGATCCAGTAAGTGCAGACCAACACGGTTATGTTATTGTCATACCCGAGATTAAAAAATCTATTAGAATTGGCAGCCAAACTTATGATGTCAGCCACGGCACTGAAACTCGTAATTTATGGAACGCAGTGCGAGATGACGAAAAATCTAGACTAGAATTTCTAAGTCAATTGTATGGTAGACCCAGTTCAGAGTTGGCCAACATATTTGACAAAATTCCACAGACTGCCAAGGAAGACATTGCACCGGGCAGCAGCGATTCTACCAGCCCTATTCACGGCGGTCAAATATACGAGCAAGTTGTGGCGGAAGGCAAAGAAAAAAATCATTGGTACGATGCTGGTGTCAAGGATGCTACTCGCGGTGCTAGCCCCAATCCACGCACATATTTGCCAACACTTAAAGACAAGCAGGCTAAACATCCAGAAGAAGTAGATTTTTATATGAACGGATATAAAAGTGTTAAGCAAGGTGTGGCTGAAGGCTGGAGTCAGAAATATAAAAAGAGTATCAACTGTAGCCACCCCCGGGGCTTTAGCCAAAAGGCTCATTGTGCTGGCAAGCGTAAGCATAATGAAAGTGTTGAGACGGAAATGGTCTGCGAAGACTGTGGTATGTGCGAAACACACGGTGATCATTCACAAGATAATTTAGCGGAAGCCTGCTGGAAAGGCTATCATAAAGAAGGCATGAAAACCATGTTCGGAAAACAATATCCAGACTGTAGAAAGAATAAAAATGAAAGTCTGGAAACTTACATCCGCAAAGGTAAGTGCCCAGGCTGCGGCGAGCGTATGGTAGCTGAATCACCGTTAAATGAAAAACAAGATGCTTGCTATCACAAAGTAAAAAGTCGATATAAAGTATGGCCCAGTGCTTATGCCAGTGGGGCACTGGTACAATGTCGTAAAAAAGGTGCAGCCAATTGGGGTAACAAAAGTGAAAGTATTACACAAGAAGAATACGATCAACTTGATGAAAATTTAAAAAAATGGTTCAGCGACAAGTGGGTTCGTTTTGGTCCCGACGGTAAGATTCGAGGTGACTGTGCTAGAGGTGACAGCAGTGAAGGCAAGCCCAAGTGCTTGCCACAGAGCAAAGCACAAAGTCTGGGCAAAAAAGGTCGAGCCAGCGCTGCCTCTAAAAAACGCAGAGAAGATCCTAATCCCGAACGCAGAGGCGCGGCAATCAATGTGGCTACTAAGACGAAATCAAATGAAGATGCCAGCGGAGTCATAGCCACTAAAAAGCAAGCGCGAGATCCGCGTTACTCGATGAGCTTGACCAAAGATGTGCGACCAGGACAAATAGAAAAAAATCTTCGAGCGTTTAAATTGGCAGAACAAGCCAATGATAATAACGACATGTTTGAACTGTTTGCCAAATTTTTACCTTTGGCCATGCGAGATTTGGGGTTAACTGATCTGCCAAAAATCGTACCTGAGCTGCGTCTTGAGTCCGCTGACGGTCAGGCCACTTTTGGTAGATTTGTTGATGGGGAAATGACTATTCAGTTGGCCATGGCCAACAGACACCCCGTAGACATACTGCGCACATTGGCACACGAACTGGTGCATTATAAACAAAAAACCCTGGGTAAAATCAAACATGACAGTGGTGAAACAGGTAGTCCAGAAGAGAATCAAGCCAACACCATAGCTGGCATTATCATGCGCCACTTTAATAAAGAATATCCAGACGCAGTGAATATGCAGCCGATTGATTTGAATGAATCACAGGTCACAGTCAACTATGGCATTGGCAAGACTCCCGGCAAGCTGGTAAAAGTCGGAGCCGATGGTCGAGTACCACATGCCAAGCTACATGTCAATGTAAACAAAAATACTGCAAAAAAACTGGGCATCCCTCACTTCAATGAAGGTGTTGGTGATGTAGCAAAAGCGGCTGCATATTTTATACCTGGGGTTGGGCCCGCCATGGCTGCATATGATGTTTATAATGCAGCTAAAACTGGATCAGCAAAAGATGTAGCAAGTAGCCTGGTTGGTTTTATTCCGGGCGCAAAGGGCTTGGCCGCTGCCAGAGCCATTAACGTTGGCAAAGCTGTATACGATTATCAACAGGCCACTGCCGATGTTAATAAGCCAAAAAATACAGCAACGGCCTTATCGCCAATTCAACCTAAAGATGATGAATTTGAACCTATAGATAATACGCCAAAAAATACAGCAGCGGCCGCGAGCACAATTCAATCTAAAGATAGTGAAATTGACACTGTAGATGAAAATTTTGCTGATGGTCGAAATCCCGGAGACAAAGGCTCGTTAAAAGCCAAAGTAAAAGGCAAAGTTACCATGGCCAAGGCTCGGGCCATACTTAAAAATAAAAATTCTACTCCCAGAGCCAAGCAGTTGGCCCATTGGTTTATCAATATGAACAAAGGTCGAAACAAATGAAATATATCAAAGCTATCATACTTGTGGTCGGATTCCTATTTGGATCGGCTCAGGCGCAAAATACTATTACCACCTGCAATGGTGAATATGCACTGTGTGCAGCCAGCACTTGCCAGCCCACAGGCAAAACTATTACCGTTAACAACGGGACCTCCTATCCTGAAGTGGTTTGCCGCTGCCCCATACTCAACGGAATTGCAATTGCAGACACTGCGGCTGGCAACATGCAAGGTTCTTGTGCTGCAACTGACTCCAATCATGTGTGGAGTTTGTTTGCTCCTAAAGTTTATTATCCACAAGAAGCCAGCAACTTTAGCAAGCGACTCAAAGACCAGCGAGCCACAGTGCAAAAATGTGATGCCAGTTTGAATCAGGGATATAATGCCAGTAACTGTTTTAGTTTCAATTGTGTAAAAGGCAAAGATGGTATTGCTGTTTGCAAATGTCCAATGGGACAAGTTCCGGAGGCCACTACATTTTTAACAGAAGCTGGTCAAGGGAATCCAGAAGCCTGCTATCAACATCCTGTTAGTTTACCAATACAAAATCCTCCCACAGTAAAAAAATGAGATTACACGACTTCACTGAGGCTGAAACTGATACCGACAACGCCAAAAAAATAGCAGCAACTTTATCTCGTGCTGGATATAAAAAATTGGGGTCAGGTGCTGATTCTACAGTGTGGGCCAAAGACGACAGCCATGTTATCAAGATATTGATGCCAGAAGATGTGGGCAGTCGAGCAGAACAAATATTTCGTAAGTTTTATGAATTTTCCATGGCACATCAAGATTTAGCTTGTGTGCCAAGATTCAACGAAGTAAACACCGTTGATATCAACGGTAAAGATTATACTCAGATTGAAATGGAAAGATTAGCACCTATAGAAAAGGGTACCTTTATGGAAGGTGTAGTTTGGTTGTTGAGTGATTATGTTATGGAACAAACTGCCTGGGAAACAATAGAAAGTGAACTTGCAATGCCGGACACATGGGAAATCTACAGCCCAAATTATGCCAATGCATTGGCCAAAACATGGCAAAGTTTGCTTGAAAATCCTGCTGGTAGGAAAACCTATGCCATGTACAGACAATTGTACAATGTGATGAAATTGTTGTTTACCACTGGAACAATTAATAAATTTGGATGGGATTTGCACACAGAAAATGTCATGCGACGAAACAACGGACAACCAGTAATCATTGATCCTTGGTTTGCTACTGTAGAAGATCTATAATGAAAATAAATGAAATTTTAGCCGAGAACATGGATCACAGCAAAGATGATCGAGCTGTGCCCGAACTCAATGCTGCACTGACAGCGAAAAAAGCCCAACTACAGTCAGCCGCAGAAGATCAAGTATATGACATCATTGACCGTATTATGACACGCATAGCCAAGTCGCATGGAATCAGTGGACAAAAGTTGCACGACATGTGGGTTGACGAATACGGTCAAATCCCTGACACATGGATAATGAAATGAGAGCAAACGAATTTATATTTGAAAATACAAATCAAGCCGCAGTTGATGCTTTGATGAAAAAGCATGGCTGGAGCATGGGCCGCACAGCCAACGGCGATTTTGCTTTTACCTGGCAAGGTAGTAAATATGAATTTTTTGGTGAGCGTGTGAGAATTACATTGCCTGATGGTAAATCTTTATCAGTGGTGTGGGATAAGAAGCCCGATTGGCAGGGACGCGGCAATGATGAACTTAGTTTTGCACAAGCGGTACAAAACAAATATCTTACTTTTGATTTACCAATTTGGCAAGCATTGGATCGTGGACGACTCACTGATAGTCAAGCTATACAAAAATTCAAAGCAGAAAATGAACGCCAGGCCAGAGAAGCAGTGGCTCAAGGTGCAACGGAAGACCTAACTGAAGTGGTTGATCTTGACACAGCATTTCCGTTAAAGTGGGATCAGCAGTTTGCAGCCCAGGGTGAAATCCATGCGGGAGCCTCAGACTCTGACGGCAGAGAAATTGGTATATCGTTTACTCCTGCAGGCAACGGCGAAGTTACCGATGTGGCATTTACTCGTGGTGGCACACATGAAATGACTGGCCGAGGTGATGCAGGTCGAGTAATGGCCACTGTGATCAACGCTATCAACACTTATACAAAAAAATACAAACCACCGTATCTAGCGTTCAGTGCCAAGTCCAGTGGTGGCAGAGCCAGTGCATACACCGCAATGATTCGGCGCTATGCTCAAGGATACGAACTACTGTCCG
>Ga0209296_1001271_pt1 | contig 19642 bp, 11 predicted proteins | sample S_130206_EF_Meta_FD_187319 | JGI IMG/M metagenome (GOLD analysis project Ga0209296, IMG submission 187319) | Freshwater microbial communities from Lake Simoncouche, Canada to study carbon cycling - S_130206_EF_MetaG (SPAdes) (version 2) | ecosystem: Environmental > Aquatic > Freshwater > Lake ...
ACGGAATTTATCACCACGACAGCGGGGCCACCACCCGGCCCAGCTCCTGCGACAAGATCGAGAACACTATCACCATCAACATCGCCAGAGGTAATGCGGATTTCACCAATATATCCTGGAAAGGGAACAACCACGCCAATGGGTAGGCCGGTACTAGGATCGAAAAGAGTAATAGAACTAGAATCACCTGCACCCAAGGAGTTATTTATTACAGCTAATTTGTTGGTGCTGGTAGCACAAATAGTCGGAATACCACCAAAAAGGTTTGACCAACCGGTACTTGTAGCAATGTAATAAATGGTTCGAGTTGCGCCCGCACTGGTAAAACTATTTAAAGAAATCGAAGGAGCATTTCCTTGAAAACTTATGGTAACCAGGCTTCTGCAATCAATAAACGCATTATCACTAATGGTTATAACGGATGCGGGCAGGGTGATGCTGGTGAGACTAATGCAACCGAAAAAAGCAGCATCATCTATTGTAACAAGAGAACTATTTGCAGCAAAGGTAATCGTGGTAACATGCCAGCAATTCGCAAAAGCAGTATTTCCAATGGCTATTACAGAGGCAGGTATGTTGATGCTCGTAAGATTCATGCAGCCTGAAAAAGCGCTATCACCAATTGTTATCACCGAACCAGGGATGGTCAAAGAACCAGCTTTTGCGCTAGGACAATTGATCAATAGGGATTGATCTTTGTTATATAAAACACCATCATTACTGCTGTAATTTGGATTGGCGCTATCAACATCAATGGAGACTAAACTCCTAGAATTTTGAAATGCATTGTTGCCGATGGTAAGTACTGAGGCAGGGATGGTGATACTTGTCAAAAACTGGCATTGAGGAAATGCATTATTCCCAATAGTAGTAATGGTATTCGGAAAAACGATAGAAGTTATTCCGGCTGGGGCAGTGATAAGTGTAGTCTGATTCTTGTTATACAATACACCAAAATAACTACTGTAATTTAAATTGGCATCATCAACATTGATAGCAGTTAAACTTCTACAATCAAGAAACACATCATGGTTACTAATGGTTATAACGGATGCGGGCAGGGTGATGCTGGTGAGACTAATGCAACCGAAAAAAGCAGCATCACCTATTGTAACAAGAGAACTATTTGCAGCAAAGGTAATCGTGGTAACATGCCAGCAATTCGCAAAAGCAGTATTTCCAATGGCTATTACAGAGGCAGGTATGCTGATGCTCGTAAGATTCATGCAGCCTGAAAAAGCGCTATCACCAATTGTTATCACCGAACCAGGGATGGTCAAAGAACCAGCTTTTGCGCTAGGACAATTGATCAATAGGGATTGATCTTTGTTATATAAAACACCATCATTACTGCTGTAATTTAGGTTGGCGCTATCAACATCAATGGAGATTAAACTTCTAGAATTTTGAAATACATTGTTGCCGATGGTAAGTACTGAGGCAGGGATGGTGATACTTGTCAAAAACTGACACTGAGGAAATGCATTATCGCCAATGGCGGTAATCGTATTCGGAAAAGTGATAGAAGTTATTCCGCTTGGGGCAGTGATAAGTGTAGTCTGATTCTTATCATACAATACACCGAAATAACTACTGTAATTTAAGTTGGCAACATCAACATTGATTGCAGTTAAACTTCTACAATCCAAAAACGCATTATTACTTATTGTGGTAACGGAAGCGGGTAGGGTTATGCTTGTAATACCGCAACCGGAAAAAGCAACTTGACTAATGTTGGTAAGAGAACTATTTGTCGCAAAGGTAATTGTGGTAACATGCCAGCAATTCCCAAATGCTCCAAATCCAATACTTGTTACAGAGGCAGGTATATTGATGCTCATAAGATTCATACAACCTGCAAAAGCATTATCACCAATTGTTATCACCGAACCAGGGATAGTAAGACTGGTAAGGCCACTGCAGCCTGAAAAAGCACTATTTCCGATTGTGGTAACGGAATTTGGAATGTTAATACTTGTTATTGAAACCTTGTTGACAAATGCGTTCACCCCGATAGTAGTAACCGGAAGATTATTTAAAATAGCAGGAATATTCACTGCACCACCAGGGCCATTATACCCGGTGATCGTAACGGAGGTTCCATCATCCGTGAAGTATAACGGGCCCTCTTGTTGATCTAATTGTATGTTTGATTTGTCCCAAGCTTCCTTTGAAGCCTGCAAACCTGCAGTCACTAAGCCAGCGTCGTATTCCAAGGTTGTATCAGCGCCTGCACCTGTGAGATTGCTGCTTGCTGCAACGTCAGCACCTGTTAGCCTACCCAGAGTCGCTACAAAATTCTTTCCTGATTCTGAAGCTGCAACAGAACACCCGTAAAGTAAAATATCAGCATCAGGGGCCAAAGCTTTTCCCCAAGAAGCAATTTCACCACCACGACTTAACATAACACTTTGATCCACTACCTGATTGCCAAATACCAGTTCCCCATCTTTACCATGGCTAATGATGCGAACAGTATCTAACCCGTTACGATTAGCCAATTGGTTGCTGATTTGACTAATGACATCCTGAGCAGGATCCAAAGTTACCACGGTTGCATTTGCTAATTCTTGTTGAGGCACTTTATTTAAAAGATCTTGGGTGATGATTACCAGATTATGTTCTGGTAATTGAATAAAAGGGATAAGGTTTACTGCAGGAGTGATTCTTTCCTCAAGTTTAAGAAGCTCAAGCTTATGAAAAATATCCTTGTTCAAGGAATTCCTTGACTGCTGTTTTTTGAATAAGGAAGAGATGATTTTCGGAAACATACAGGCTCCAAATGTACTTTGAAGAGAGCGCAATAATTATTAACAACAAACACATTCGAGAAAACACTAGTACCGATAATAATCGGTTCAAAACAAAACTTACAAAACGGATTAGAGAGCTAAAGAATAAACTATATAAGAAAAACTACCCTGTCAACAACAACCAACTGTCATGGCTTGCCTAAACCACCCGACTTAAAGGAGCAAGGTTATAAGAATTAGAGAAGTGAACTACTCTAGCTCATCTATATATCTTGCTTGTTGCTAGACCAAAGAATCAATTAAAGCAGGCATAAATCGATTACTTTCAAACCCGAATGCTGGTATATTTTGAGTGAGGATACTACTTAAGAAAGGCCGTTCAAATGACCATCATTCGAAGAATTGTTTGCGCTGTATTGATTTGGATGCTAATGCCAGAGGTTGCTTTTTGTGCTGATGCAAACAAGCCCAATATCATTGTTTTTCTGGTCGATGACATGGGAGTGATGGATACCTCGGTACCTTTTTTGACGGATGCCCAAGGCAAGGCGAAGAAGTACCCGCTCAATGAATTCTACCGCACCCCCAATATGGAAAGGCTTGCATCGCTGGGCGTTCGGTTCAACAACTTTTGCGCAATGAGTGTCTGCTCACCCACCCGCATTTCGATCATGACCGGCCAAAACGCAGCAAGGCATCACACAACCAACTGGATTAACCCAGACAGTAATAATGCAGGCCCTAAAGGCCCCACCGATTGGAATTGGAAAGGCCTTAACAAAAACAATGTGACACTCCCCGCGTTAATGCAAGCCGATGGATACCGCACCATTCATGTGGGCAAGGGGCATTTTGGCCCCAGAAATTCCGAAGGAGCAAACCCTATGAACATTGGGTTTGATATTAATGTTGGAGGCACTTCGATCGGCCAGCCTGGAAGTTATTATGGAAAACAAAACTATGGTAATGATAAAAATAAGAAAGCTTCCCATGCTGTACCCGATTTAGAAAAATACCATGGCACCGATACCTTCCTCACCGAGGCCCTTACTCTTGAAGCGAAATCGCATGTCTCTGATGCAGTAACTGCTGACAAACCTTTTTTCCTGTACCTTGCGCACTACGCAGTGCATGCGCCATTTAATTCAGATCCGCGGTTTGCGGATCATTACAAAGCTTCGGGCAAGAATGCACAGGCGCAGGCATTTGCAACCCTTGTCGAGGGTATGGATAAATCGCTGGGTGATTTGCTTGATCATCTTGAAAAGCTTGCTGTTGGCGAGAACACTTTAATATTCTTCCTAGGCGATAACGGCTCCGATGCGCCCCTTGGCAACCAGCATGCGGTAGCCTGTGCAGCACCCTTAAGAGGAAAGAAAGGATCACACTACGAAGGGGGGATGCGGGTGCCCTTCATCGCTGCCTGGGCCAAACCCAATGCGAATAATCCCAATCAAAAAAAGTTACCTATAACTGCCGGAGCTATTCAATCTCAGCAAGCTGCTGTTTATGATTTGTTCCCAACTATTCTTACCTTAACTGGAAAAGCGATTCCAGCAGACCATTTAATTGATGGCCTAAAACTTGATACTTTGCTGACGGGAAATCGCAATACTGATAGGGAAGAAGTTTTTCTGATGCATTATCCGCATTCGCCACACCGTACGGATTACTTCACCAGCTATCGCAATGGGAACTGGAAAGTCATTTATCATTATTTTCCTTCCGAAGTTTCAGAGAATTCGCATTATCAGTTGTTTGATCTCGCTTCAGACCCATTTGAACAAAAGAATCTTGCAGCCAACAATCCAATAGAACTAAAGCGAATGATGCATGAATTAATTACAAAGATGGAAATGCAAAAAGCGCAATATCCTGTAGAAAAAGACACCAAGGCTCCAGTCAAACCCAAACTTCCTACATAGGGATTGCTTGACAATCGCTAGGTAAACAGGCAACATAATGATTAGGAAGGATAAAAAATATGATCATTACTTGGATGCTACTATTAAGCCTGTTTGGGCAGACCGAAGCTAAGGCTGTAAAGCCCGCAAAGCCTGATCCATCGGTAGAGTTTTTTGCATCGAAAAAAGTATTAAGCATTTCAATCGAGATAGAACCAAAAGAAATACAGGCCCTGAAAATGGCAGACCGCACTTATGTGCCCTGCACAGTGAAGGTTGATGGGGGTTTGACTTACACCAAAGTGGGGATTCATTTAAAAGGCGCAGCGGGAAGTTATCGTGCGTTAGAAGATCGCCCTGCCCTTTCGCTGAACTTTGATAAATTTGTGGATGGCCAAAAATTCTATGGCTTGGATAAACTTCATCTTAATAACTCTGTGCAAGATGGCTCTTATCTCAACGAACTCATTTGCAGGGAACTTTCAAGAAATTCCGGTTTACCCACAGGTCGGGCAACCCATGCCATGGTTAAGTTGAACAATCGTGATCTAGGACTTTATGTTTTACTGGAAGGTTTGGATCGGACTTTTCTAAAGCGTAATTTTGGATCGCCCGATGGCAACCTCTATGATGGTGGATTTTGTCAAGACCTCGACCAACCCAAGAAATTGCTTGCTGGGAAAAAGGGCCAGAAGGATGAACAGGCACCAATAAAAACCCTCGTAGTAGCTTGTAAAGAACCCGATCCAGCCAAGAGATTGTTGTTGCTGGAAGCCCTAGTGGATATTGATGCTTTCTGGACTTTCATTGCATTGGAACAGATCACAGCTCATTGGGATGGCTACAATCGCAATCGCAATAACTATCGGATTTATTTTGATCCTTCCAAAGGAAACAAAGCTATCTTTCTGGTTGCGGGAATGGATCAGATGTTTGGTGATCCAAATTTCGATCTCCGTGGAATGAGCTGTATCCTTGCCAACGCCCTTTTACCCTGCCCTGGAATGTATTGGCGTTACAACGAGGCCTTGCACAAGGTTTATAATCAAGCTTTTCTATTGAGCGAAATGAATACACGCATCAATGAAGTTGTGGAAAAGTTAAAGCCTTTGAAAGATATCAAGGGCGGTGGTGAAGATATGAAAAGAAGGCTTGCAGAAAGAGGCAAGGTCCTTGATAAGTTGATTGGAGAAATGCCTGCAAGCCCACCTATTTTCGGACCAGATAAAACGGTCAGCCTTTCTGGTTGGAAGCCCGCTTTAGAAACAGGGCCTTCGCTTTTATTACAATCTTCCTTCGAAGACAAAACCTGCTTATACATACGCAGCTCTGCTGATTCTGTAGGTTGCTGGCGCAAGCCTATTGCTTTAGATCCAGGCAAATACAGGGTTGAAGTCCTAGCAAAAGCAGTGAATGTTAAAAACCGCAACGAACCAAATTCGGGTGTCGGATTGCGTCTTTCTAGTGGCGAAAAAACGAAGTATATTTCTGAATCAACAGGCTGGGAGAAAATGACCTTTGAATTTGATGTAGCAGCACCCAAGGAAATTGTTCTAGTCTTGGAAATGCGCTCTTTAAAGGGCGAAGCCTACTTCGACACTTCTTCTATGAAGCTTGTCAAAGTTAATTAATACCAACCAAGAGACTCATGGCTTTAATACGAAAATCTGTCTGGTGGCGTCGCTATGCTTCAGGCGCTCTTGGTTTGATATCACTTCTTGGTTGGCGTGGCGCAAACTTCCAAGTCGATTATTTATTGGAAAAAGCGATTCGAGAAACTGGGCTGGATGATTTCGGCCCTGATCACTTTCTAGAGCCTTTAAATATTCTTATCAAAGATTTTACAACCCATAATCAAACAGATACTCTAGGCCGTTTTGTTTATTCTCAAATGATTCTTTCCTCACTTAAAAACCGCCTTAACCTGCATCATGTACTAAAGAAGTACCCAGAAGTAGAAAAGGTTCCAATCAATGCCCCCTTGGTTGTCATCGGCTTACCCCGAACTGGAACGACTTTTCTTCAAGGCTTGCTTTCGCAAGTATCGACACTCAGGACTCTACAAAATCGGGAAACGCATCAACTGCCCGTCCCCCAATGCCTCGCTACAACCCAACAAATACAACAGCAAGTTATAACAGCGCAGGCGCAAATCGATGGTATAAACAGGTTATCACCCGAGTTTATCAAGGCGCATGAATTGGGCACCTTGGAACCAGAAGAATGCAACCCATTCTTGATGTCCTCTTTTTATGCATTGTTGTTTTGCCAATTGGTATATGCACCAGATTATTTTCAATATGTTCTCGCATCAAATTTTGGTGACAGTTACACCTTGCATAAGAAACATCTGCAAGCGCTTTCTTTCAACAAAGAAAAGAAAACTTGGTTTCTAAAAGCCCCCGCACATATTGCATCCTTAGCCCCACTCTTATCTGTATACCCTGATGCTCGTATAGTTTTCACCCATCGTAATCCTTTGGAATGTATGCCTTCCATGGCAAGCCTTACCGCAATGATTCGAATGGTTTGTTTGCCTAACCAGGATTTAAAATTAATCGGCCCGGGAATGTTGAAGCATTTACAACAAATGCTGGATCTGGGTTATCGTACGCGAGATGCCTGGCCTGCTACCGCAACTCCATTTCTAGACGTTACCTATAAAAAGTTAGTAAGCAAGCCTGTTGATATAGTGCATCAAATACTAAATCATTTCAGCATTCCTATTCCTAATGGAATGGACGAAAAGCTTGAAAGTTATTTGGCAAAGCGAACCCAGCACAGGCATGGCATCCATAAGTATTCGTTGGATGAGTATGGCCTTAATGAAGCTGAAATCATGCAAACTTTTCAACGCGAATCTGATCTCGCCAACGGTTGATCATTGCTAAGATAATATTTTAATGATCGACTTGATGATTACAAAGTTGGTATCCCATCCGCAAAAACCTGCAAGGCCCATGATAAAACCAATTATTGCAGGAATAAGGGCAAAAAAGAAAAGCCCCCATCTCTTGGTCAATGCGGTCACGCCCATCAAAGCAAGGCTTAATGCCAGTGTTGCATCACATAGATCAAATTGGTCGTCCATTTCATTGAGCTTGTCGTAACCTTGTTGTGCCTCTTCAGCATCCGCTTTTTGTTTCTCCGCTTTCTTTTCCTGCGATTCAGATTTCATTCGGAACTCTTCGGATTTTGCTTCACGGAAGGATTTGATCTCCGGAGTTTCGTTGGCTTGGGGCACGCTTAATTCCGCAGCCACTCCCTCATACACTGCTTGGCGAATATTCCTTGCCTGAAACCATGCCCAGCTATCGTTTCTTTCAACTTGTTTGAGCTGCATTTGCTGCACGATGTTATCGTCCTTAACATTACAAATTCCAATAAAGGTTGCAATGATCACGACCATCAATCCCACCCATGAATCCAAAGGGTTATTAGACTCACTTGATTTTTCAGGCAATTGTATCTCAGCCATGGGTCAATCCTTTATGATTTGTAACAGCATCAGAATTATGCATCATAAAAATACATACTAAAAATGTCCAGTTATAATTCGAAGGTGATCCTCACCTTTTTCTTGCTTGATCATAGCTTCTTCTTAGTTGATGATTTAATCATTCCTACCTTATTGAGGGTTTTACAATGTTAAGCATTAAAGCGTTTCTACTTCTCAGCCTTTTATTTCAACAACCCGAAGCCGACAAATTAATTTGGAAAGAAGCTGCAGAGATCGGCATCGAAAACCAAGGATGGAAAGAAACTCTTTCTCCCTACGATCGACTTCCCAAAAGGGTGGAAAAAATTGTGCGCCCACCTGTGTGGAGCCTATCCAGAAATAGCGCAGGTTTGGCTTGCAGGTTTATCACTGACTCTTCTGAAATTCATGCCCAATGGACTTTAACATCGCCCAATCTCGCAATGCCCCATATGCCCGCAACCGGTGTCAGCGGTTTGGATCTTTATGCACGCGATGATAAAGGCGCATGGAAATGGGTGGCCAATGGCAGGCCTTCCGCAATAACTAATAAGGCTGCACTTGCAACTGGGCTTCCTATGGGCAAGCGCGAGTACTTGCTTTATCTCCCGCTTTATAATGGTGTCAAAGAAGTCAAGATTGGTGTTAGCAAAAGTGCAACGCTAGAAAAAGCCCTGCCACGTGCTGCTCACCTGGCGCAACCCATCGTCTATTATGGCACCAGCATTGCCCAAGGTGGTTGTGCTTCTAGGCCAGGCATGGCGCACACTAATATCCTGCATCGTATGTTGGATCGCCCTGTTATCAATCTTGGATTTTCAGGCAATGGCACACTGGACCCAGAGTTTGTTCCACTGTTTGCCGAAATTGATGCCTCGGTTTATGTTCTGGATTGCCTACCTAATCTTGATGCCAAGCGTATCACTGAAAGACTTGAACCTTTTGTAATTGCATTACGAAAAGCAAAACCCCTAACGCCAATTCTTCTTGTGGAAGATCGCACCTACACCAATGCCAGCATACTTACAGGCGTAAGACAAAAAAATGATAGCAATCGTAAGGCACACACCGAGGCTGTTCAAAGGCTAAAGGATCGGGGAATCACCGGACTATTTGTTCAACCAGGTGAACCACTGATGGGCGATGATGGCGAAGCAACCGTTGATAGTTCACACCCGACTGATCTTGGATTTTTACGACAAGCCCAGGTGATGCTGCCCACCTTGAAACCCTTACTTCCTATTCCTGCAGCAGCAAGGCCTGCAATTGAAGGATACTTTGACAAGCTTAGCTACCTTCCCGGAGAAAAAGTTTCATTAAAGGTTTCTTCAAAAGCTTCGTCTTTCGGATTCGAAGTTGCAAGGCTTGGCGCCAAGCGGGAAGTGGTGCTTACCAAAACAGATTTAGTATGTTCGGAACAAATGATTCCCGATAATGCTTCTTCGCATGGTTGTAACTGGAAAGAATCATTCGGGTTTGAAATACCTAAGGAATGGCGCACCGGTTACTACAACACAACTCTTAGTGTGAAAAATACGGATGGTAAGGTTCTTACAAGCGAGGCATTCTTTGTAGTGCGAAATGCCAATCCTGGCAAAGATTCTAAAATTCTAATTCAACTTTCCACAAACACCTATAACGCCTATTGCAACTGGGGCGGGTACAGTCTCTATTCATTTCATGGGAAATATAAAGTGCAAGGTAGGCGGGTTTCTTTTGAACGACCCATGCTTGGCCAGTTTCGTTCTTGGGAATATCCCTTCATCAAATGGGCCGAGGAAGCTGGGTTTGTTTTTGATTATGCAATCAACAGCGATCTCGAACATCATCCCGAAATGCTAAAGAACTACAAACTCGTTCTTAGTGTGGGCCATGATGAATACTGGTCCACTCCCATGCGCGATAACCTTGAAAAATATATTTCCGATGGTGGCAATGTTGCTTTCTTTAGTGGCAACACCTGCTGCTGGCAGGTACGTTCTGAAGATTCAGGCAAAGCCCTTGTTTGCTACAAGCAGGCATTTCGTGATGATCCTCTTTTTGAAAAAGGCGACCCTAAACTTATATCCTCGCTCTGGAGCCATCATTTATTAAAGAGACCAGAAAACACCCTCACAGGCGTTGGGTTTCTTTATGGCGGGTACCATCGCAGCCATGGCCAGTTCATGGATGGCTCGGCTGCTTTTACGGTGCATCGGCCTGAGCATTGGATTTTTCAAAACACCAACATGAAAAAAGATTCCACCTTTGGTGGTAAAGATACCATCGTTGGTTACGAATGCGATGGCTGTGAACTTGTTTGGAAAGATGGCCTACCCTTCCCTAGCTTTTCAGATGGCACACCCAGAAACTTTTCCATACTTGCAACTGCTCCAGCCAAGTGGCACCCCGATGATTGCGAATGGTATGAACGCTGGGAAAAAGGCCGTACTGGAAATGCAGTCATAGGCACTTATTCCAACAACGGCACGGTAATCACCGTAGGCACAACGGATTGGGCACATGGCTTGGCCGGGAAGGATCCATCGACAATGGCGATCACCCGCAATATTATTGAAAAACTCATGAAGTAGCGGTTTCTTGCGCTTGCATTATTCGAATAACAATCCGCAATTTATTCCGCATCTAGAATGATGATCAATCCAGCAAAAAGGTCAAACTGTTCTAAATCGGGTTTAGGGTTAGGCCCCTTGGGGAGTAGTTTCTTTTTATAAACATAAACCAACACCGAGGTACTTTCGTCTAATTTTTCTAAGCTTGAAGCAAAACCCGGGAGCTTCAATGGTCCTCGCATCTCAGCAACGCTTTTCTTGGTGAATACCTTGATGTTTCCTTTTTCATCAAAAAAGCCACCGGGTGGAAAAGTACTCCTCACATTGCAAGGGTTGCGAAGTATTAACTCCAGAACATCTCCTGTTTGATGCACCAATATTATTTTAGATCGAAGTACTTGAAGATCTGCAAGGCCGCTTTCTAATTCTTGAATAACCTCTTCCCGGGCAGGAGAATTCTTGGGCAACCCCATTCCTTTTTGTCTAATTTCAAGCAACTTCTTACGCATGGCTTCTGCACGCAAAGCCATGTCTCTATCGATTTCCCCAAATTGATGAGCCAAGCTGATACGAATTTTTCCATCGCGTGGCGGGCCAAGTAATTTCCCTGCAAGGCTGCCCACATGAACCCAATCAGCTTTATCATCCGCTAAAAGCAAACTGGAAAACATCATTACTAAAAGTAAGATTAACCGACCAAGTTTCATCATCCATTCCCCTATTTTTATCATCAACATATCTTAATCAAACTGCATAGATATTGCACGTTTACATTTTGATTCAGCAGTATTTTTGCTTGTTCCCTTTTGCTTTGTGCAAAGATATTTGGTATTGATAAGTTCATGAAAAACATCATTTTATACTTCCTTGCACTACTTGGCTTTTTCTCCAGCAACTTGCTTTGGAGTGCTGAAAAGCCTCCGAATATCGTGCTGATCTTTGCAGATGATCTGGGCTATGCAGATCTAGGGTGCTTTGGATCGACGACGATTCGCACCCCCAACATTGATTCCCTTGCTCGTGATGGCATCAAGCTCACGAACTTCCATGTGCCCCAGGCAGTTTGCTCTGCTTCGCGTGCGGCTCTTCTCTCCGGGTGTTATCCAAATCGTGTTGGTATCCTTGGAGCCCTTGGCCCTAATTCAAAAAACGGTATTAAGGATGCAGAGAACCTTCTGCCCGAATATCTTAAAAAGGTAGGTTATTCCACCGCCATCTTTGGCAAATGGCATCTGGGTGATTCTGCCCAATATTCTCCATTACGCCATGGGTTTGACACTTATTTCGGCCTTCCCTATTCGAATGATATGTGGCCCAATCATCCCACTGCAAAAAACTTTCCCCCTTTACCTTTACGCCAAGATGACAAGGTTTTGGAACTTAACCCCGATCAGTCTAAATTAACTGGCTGGTACACAGATCGTGGTGTGAAGTTCATTGAAGAAAATAAAGATAAACCTTTCTTTTTGTACATGCCCCATTCAATGCCCCATGTGCCTCTTTATGCTTCAGAAAAATTCAAAGGCAAAAGCAGCCATGGGCTTTATGGAGACGTCATTGAAGAAATAGATGCTTCCGTTGGTACCATTCTAGAAACCCTCAAGAAACATTCCTTGGATAAAAACACCCTCGTGATCTTCACTTCAGATAACGGCCCATGGCTTTCCTACGGGCATCATGCGGGTTCGAAGGCGATGTTGCGTGAAGGCAAGGGTACCGCGTTTGAGGGAGGTGTACGAGTCCCCTTTGTTGCACGATGGCCCGGAAAAATTCCCGCTGCAACAACCAGCAATGAACCCACCATGACCATCGATCTTTTACCCACCCTTGTTGGTTATGCAGGTGGAGTGGTTCAGACAGAACCTAAAATTGATGGAAGAAACATCAGTGCAATTATCGAAGCGAAACCTAATGCCAAAAGCCCCCAAGAGGCTTACTATTTTTATTGGGGCGATGCACTTCATGCGGTAACCAGTGGTAAATGGAAATTACATTTCCCCCACCCTTATTTGCATATCATCGAGGGTGGAAGCGATGGCAAACCAGGAAAAAGCGAAACCCGCAAGATGGAACTTTCGCTGTTCGACCTCGATGCAGACATTACTGAATCCAAAAATGTTGCAGATCAAAACCCCGATGTAGTTAAAAAACTACAAATGCTGGGTGATAAAATAAGGGAAGAACTAGGCGATTCACTCACCGGCAAAAAAGGTTCCAAACTTCGATAGGCACTTTAATCATGCGAAAAACACTTGGTTCAATCATCCTTTCCTTTGCTGTCCTTGGTTTTGCATATGCATTCGATTCCAACCCAAGTGATTGGAAATTGGTTTGGAGTGATGAATTCGAAGGTAAAGAAATCGACCGTTCAAAATGGGACTTCGATCTAGGCAATGGTTTCTATGATTATAATGCAAAACAATGGATCAACGGCTGGGGCAATGAAGAGCTACAGTACTACACCCGCGAACCAGAAAACGCTTTTGTCAAAGAGGGCTTGCTTCATATCAAGGCAATAAAAGAATCGATCCATAATTGTGGTTACACTTCCGCACGAATGAAAACCCGGAAACGAGATGGCAGCGCACTGTTCAACCAATGTTATGGTAAGTTTGAATTTCGAGCCAAGTTGCCTACTGGAAAGGGTGTTTGGCCAGCGCTTTGGATGCTGCCACAGAGTGACAAATATGGCACATGGCCTTCGTCAGGTGAGATTGATATTCTTGAAGCGCGAGGGCAAGAACCAAATAAAATCTTGGGGACATTGCATTTTGGCTCGCGCTGGCCTGCCAACGCACTTAAAGAAAACAACATCCTTCTTCCCAATAATGGCACCATCGCAGATTTCCACACGTATGCGATTGAATGGGAGCCGGGCGAGATTCGCTGGTTGTTAGATGGCAAACAATTTGCAGCACAATCATTCTGGTGGAGTAGCAGCAAAGTTGCAGCCAACAAAGGGCTTCAACCGACCAAGGAAGAAGATCTTAACGCTTGGCCTGCACCGTTCGACCAGCCTTTTTATCTTGTCATGAATGTTGCAGTGGGCGGTAAGTTTTTGGGCAACCCAGATAATACCACACTTTTCCCTGCGGAAATGCTGGTTGATTATGTGCGTGTGTACGACAAAGTTGGGGGCTATGCCAAAATCAAACCCCGGGGCGAAGGCAAACTTCCCTTTGGCAAACCGTAAGGAAAGCATCTCACCCCATGATTACCTCTTTGGGAATGGCGGAGGTGGGGGCAGTTTCTTTTCCTTCGTCTTTAACTCGTTGAGAATTTCTTCGATGCCCCGTTCCAGTTGTTGATCCTTCCCGCCATATTCAATTGCGGGATCGTTATCAACAATGATGTCCGGGGTAACACCCTTCCCTTCGATGATCCATTCCTTGCCTTCGATATCATAACGGCTAAATTCAGGTTTATTCAAAGTACCACCGTCCAAAAGTGGAAGTGTGCCACGAATGCCAATGACCCCACCCCAGCTTCGTTTTCCAATCAACTTTCCAAGCTTGTGTTGACGGAAACGATAGGGAAATAAATCACCATCCGAAGCAGAGAATTCATTCATCAGGCAGACCATGGGGCCATGCATCATGCCGCGAGGATCAACCGATGGCGGCGTGCCACGGGCAATACCTACCATTGCAATTTCCCTTCGAAGCCGTTCGATGAGCATGGGTGAAACATTACCGCCCCCGTTGCCACGCATATCAATGATCAAGGCGCTCTTTTTTAATTGCGGATAGAACTGCCTTGCGAATTCATTAAGGCCGGTTTGTAGCATATCAGGTACATGAATGTATCCAACTTTGCCCTTGCTAGCCTCATCAATACGCTTGCGATTTTTTTCGACCCAGTCACGATAATAGAGAGGCCCTTCATTATCGATCGGCACTATAACGACTTCCCTTGCGCCATTGGCTTCGGGCTTAGAGTTGATTTTAATCACTACAGGTTTACCAACTTTATTCACCAGCGCCTGGTAGGGTGAAGCCATTTCATTGACAGGCTTGTTATCAATTGCGATAAGGTAATCGCCAACTTTTGCATTAACTCCCGGTGCAGCAAGCGGGGAAGCCAAGCCTGGTTCCCAAGTTGAACCTTCAAGGATGCGAGTGATTTTTACATACCCTGATGGTGCGTGCTTTTCAAGCTTTGCGCCAAGCTGGCCCAGCGGAATCTTTCGCACAGCGGGAAGATCGCCCCCGCCTACATAAGCATGGCCTGCATTCAATTCGCCAATGAGTTCGCCAATCACATAGGAAAGATCAGCACGATGCCTTACATGGGGGAGTAGTGTTTCGTAGCGATTGCGAAGTGCAATCCAATCAACGCCATGAAGATTGGGATCATAAAAGAAGTCGCGCATTTGGCGCCAGCACTCGTGGTAAATTTGTTTCCATTCAGCCTTGCGATCAAGTTGCACTTCCATGCCTGAAAGATCGAGGAAAGAAGAAGGAGTAACAAGCCCCTTAGGAAGATCGATGACTGCAAATTTTCCATCAACGGAAACGAGAGTTTTTTTGCCATCAGCGGTGATATCAAAAGAACCAACAGAGCCTAGGTTGGTCTCTGCACGGGTTGCAAGATCGTAGGTTGCAAAGGTGGATCGTGGATCTTTGCTGGAAGAGCGAATATACCAGACAGCGGATCCTACGGATTGAAGGTTCCGGTAATTGCCTGGTGGCGTGGGGATCTGGAAAGTTCGTTCTGAAAAACCTGTGAGATCAATTTTGGAATCCTTATCCTTGGCATCTGTTGCAGGCTTGTTTTCAGGTTCATCGGTCTTTGGTTTAAAGGGCGAGGGTGTATCCTTCGCAAGGGCAACGGCATAAATGCGTGCCATATCGCGGTAGGCATGGTTCCACTCGGTGGAACTGTAAATGGGGTTTAAATCGCGGTTGGAGACAAAGAAAAGAAATTTCCCATCGCCTGAGAAAGCTGGTGAGTTGGATTCATGCCAACCATCGGTGACATCGGTAGCTGCTTTCGTTTCAAGATTGTAAATACGGATCTTATCCATGCCGGTGTCGCTGGTTTCCGACCAAGAGACCCATTTGCTATCGGGGGACCAAACCGCATCATTGATTTCCCAATGCTTGGATTGAGCCACTTCGATAATTTGCTTGGTTGCAACATCAATATAGCGAACTCTAAACTTACGATCGGTCCAAAGAATTTTTTTAGAATCAGGCGACCAGAAAAGGGAATACTTGTAAACATCTCCCTTGGTGGTGAGGGCGGTAGGAGCGGACTTGGCATCGGAGGCAACGAGCATGATTTCATCTTCACCCGAGATATCAGAAATGAATGCGATATTTTTTCCATCGGGTGACCAATGTGGATCACGGTCATGCGCACCAGCGGTGTTAGTAAAATTGCGTGTGATGCCAGGCCCTGCAGGAATCGTAAAAAGCTCACCTCTTGCGCTTAAGCAAACTCGCTTGCCATCGGGGGATGGTGTACCTGATGCGACTTTATCTGCAACAGAAAGCAGTCCAGTACGAGCAGTTGCGAAATCTTCATTAAGCTCGATAGGAATTTTCGCGTACTTATCAGTTTCAAGATCAAGTTTCCAGATGAACCCAGCTTGTTCGAATGCAATCGCCTTGTCTCCAAGGGATGGGAACTTGACATCAAAATCTGCAAAGGTGGTGACTTGTTTGACCGCTTTGGTTGCAAGGTTAAGCACATAAAGATTCATGCGCTTGGAGGGATCGCGATCAGAAAGGAAATAAATGCGATCCTTAAACCACATGGGTTCTATTTCTTGATCGAGAGTATCTACAAGTTGTTCGGTTTTCTTTGTTTTGAAATCATAGGTCCAGATATCATCACACATGCCACCCCGATATCGCTTCCATGTGCGGAACTCGCGGAAGATGCGGTTGTAAACAATTTTGGTACCATCAGGAGAATAGGAAGCAAAGCCTCCGCGGGGGAGAGGTAGTTCTTCGTGTAAGCCGCCATTGGCATTCACCGTGTAAAGTTGGCCCAGAAAATCATTGAAGGTTGTCATGCGGGAACGAAAGAGAACATCCTTGCCATCGGGTGTCCAACCAAGGGTGATATTATTTGGGCCCATGCGATCAGAAACCTCATCCCTGCCTAGGGTGGAAGTCCATGTCAATCGCTTGGGTTCACCGCCAGAAGAGGGGATTTTGTAAATTTCAGTATTACCATCGTACTGGCCAGTGAATGCAATCGACTTACCATCGGGTGAGAACTTCGGAAACATCTCGAACCCAGAATGCGAGGTGAGTCTTCGGGCAACGCCCCCCTTAGAATTAACTGTGTATAAGTCGCCAGCATAGGTGAAGACAACCTGGTCGCCATGGATTGCAGGGAATCGTAGCAGCCTTGCTTCTTCTGCGTGAGAAACTGCCGCACCAACAAGCACAAGTAAAACTCCAAGAATGCGAATTGATAACATTGCTTCACCCTAAGTAGAGAAAACGACAAATCTAAGTTGAGATTATCGCTTAATTCAAAGCAAATATCCACTATTGTCAAGCTGGATAGCCCAAAGAGGCGGGATAATTTTTGACGATTGCAACGATTGCGCCAAGTCGATTGGAATAAGTAGCGAGCATTCCATTTAAACTTGCTTTCACACCGGTTTGTATTGTTTCTCTTGAATAGTTCTTTTGCCCCTGGTTCCTATTTAGGTTAAAACACTAGTTGTAAATTGATTTTCTTGTATCGAGAGCAACATGAACATTTTTCTTTCCTTGGTATCCTGTATTGCAATGCAAAATGCCCTCCCAAAAGTGAACACCCCTGAAATCATTCGTGAGTTCATTTACTTGGAAGCCCCCTTTCCACAATGCCATGCAACCACCATCGCAGAAGCTCCCAACGGATTAGTTACCGCCTGGTTCGGTGGCACACGCGAAAAAGCCCCCGATGTTGGGATCTGGGTTTCAAGAAGTGATTCAGGAAAATGGACTACGCCCATTGAAGTAGCCAACGGCATCCAACCCGATGGCAAACGACACCCCTGCTGGAACCCTGTTTTGTTTCAGCCTAAAACTGGACCATTGATGCTATTTTATAAAGTTGGCCCAAGTCCCTCGACTTGGTGGGGGGAACTCCGCACCAGTGTGGATTCCGGAAAAACATGGAGCACCGCCATAAAACTTCCCGATGGAATTTTAGGGCCCATCAAAAACAAACCCGTGCAACTTCCTGATGGTTCCATTCTTTCGCCCACAAGCACCGAAGAAAATAAAGTGTTTGGCTTATGGAAAGTGCACTTCGAACTCTCCAAGGATTTGGGAAAGACATGGAGCAAAATCGAACCCGCCCCTGTCGCACTTGAGAAATCAATTCAAGCCATCCAGCCCAGCATCCTATTTCATAACAACAACAAGTTGCAAGCCTTGGGAAGATCCAAGGGAGGAAAGATTTTTGAAACTTGGTCGGAAGATCTGGGTAAATCTTGGTCCGCTCTTTCTTATACCAATCTTCCCAACCCGAACTCGGGGACTGATGCAGTTACCCTAAAGAATGGCACCCATCTTTTAGTTTATAATCATACCGAAAAAGGTCGTAGCCCATTAAACCTTGCAATCTCCAAGGATGGTAAAAATTGGGAGGCCGCATTAGTACTCGAAAAAGATCCCGGCGAATATTCCTACCCTGCAATCATCCAAACAGCCGATGGAATGGTGCATATCACCTACACTTGGAAAAGGCTTAGAGTCAGGCACTTAATGATCGACCCTGCAATGCTTTCAGGCAAAGCGATTGTTGGTGGGGAATGGCCCAAGTAGAAATGTGCTAGAAAAAGTCGCGTCCAAGGTGAACGACCCAAATTTCATTTTGATACCAAAGTTCAATATCTATTCGAAAGCGTTTAGAACCTTTGACCAAAGCTGCATGGGCGATTGCTCTGCCATCTTTATCGGTACATGCTTTTATTTGAACGGCGGGCTGATCAAGATTTACTTTTTTCAAAAGTCGCTTACAAGCAGCTTTAAATCTTTCATTCGTAAGTGTTTTTTTTTGAGCTGGATCTACCAGGTTCCAAGCTGCATCAATATCTGATTGGGAAACGGCCTGAAGAAACTCACGAGCGACCGGCTTTGCAGGGCTTTCTTTGATTTCTATTTTTGATGAACAACCAAAAGGCATTAATGTAATTGCAATAATAATCAACGCCCCTCGATCAATATGCATAACTTCCGTCCTGAGCTAGCATGATTTTATCAGGAAAAATACCCAACACAGCGTCATCAAAACGCATCATGGAAACATGACCATCAAGGTAGAGGTAATTGGAACTTCCCGAATGCCTTTGATGTGCGATCCAATCCTTGAAGGTATCTGTTCCCAACCAGATGTCAAAATCATCCTGTCTGGGATTTTCGCCATTGATATCGAGAAATGCGAGATGGTTTCGTTCTACAAAAGCAACCCAATTAGAAGTTCCGACTTCATTTATGAAACGGGATAGATTCCATGCCCCATACCGCCTGCTCTTATGGCTGAGAAGTGAATTCATAAGGTGACTGACTCTGTGCTCAACGCCATCGGGTTGGCCAGTAACTGGATCAATGACCAATTTTCTTTCTGCAGGGTCATCAGGGCAGCGGAAGATTTTGTCGGAATTACCCAAAACGCCCTTGATGGAATTATTTTCATCAGCTTCAGCGGCACTGCCAATGAAGGGCATTAACTTGTCAGCCCAGTATATTTCAGCAAACGAATTAGAATGCGTGGTATTGGAGCTAACATCAGAATCATAGGGGTGATGCAGGAAAAACTCCCCGCGGTAAACATCGAAGTAGCCATGAACCGCAAGACCAATCTGCCTGAGCCTGGATTTGCAATCAAGAGCACTTGCAGCACTGCGGACTTTCTGAACCGCAGGAAGCAGCAAGCCAATTAAAATACCAATGATTGCAATGACGACCAGAAGTTCGATAAGGGTGAAGGCTTTTTTAGTGT
>Ga0209296_1001272_pt1 | contig 19636 bp, 19 predicted proteins | sample S_130206_EF_Meta_FD_187319 | JGI IMG/M metagenome (GOLD analysis project Ga0209296, IMG submission 187319) | Freshwater microbial communities from Lake Simoncouche, Canada to study carbon cycling - S_130206_EF_MetaG (SPAdes) (version 2) | ecosystem: Environmental > Aquatic > Freshwater > Lake ...
AGTCTGTCGCGGATAGCGGCCCCAAGACCCCTGTTTTCGGGCAAAACAGCAATGAGCGCCTGAATTTGGTCAGTGTCGGCCTGACGGAGATCGCTGTACAACAATGTGGCATACAGGGGCAGATTGTCGCAGCGATTCAGAATACGAATTCGATCATATTGACTCACCAAGGTGCCCTGAAGTTGCTGGGCTTCGCTGTCATTGTGCACCAACAGCACGGTGCAAGACGGCTGGTAGTGGTGTTGCAACATTCCCGAAGCTCGACTGACGCCGTCAGTGCCTTGAAGTGAATATCCTAGAATTTTTTCAATATCTTCGATAGGAATACCACCGTGTCGCAAGAGTTGTGGGGGCGACACTGTGAAATCAACGATTGTTGATTCGACGCCAATAGAAGAGGCACCGTCATCAACAATGAGATCGACATCGTTCTGCAAATCGTCGCAGACATGTTGCGCAGTTGTTGGGCTGACTTTACCAAAACGGTTCGCTGATGGCGCAGCAATTGGTGAACCCAAATTGATGATCAGTTGACGCGTAAAGGCGTTATCCGGAATTCGAACAGCGACAGAGTCACGACCGCCAGTAACGCTCATGGGTACATTTTCACTCCGTTGGAGTAAAAGTGTGATTGGGCCGGGCCAGCATGCATGAGCAAGTTTGATGGCATCGGGGTGAATGTCGACAGCGACGGTGTTCAATTCATCGATGCTTGCAATATGCACGATAAGCGGATGGTTTTGTGGTCGGCCTTTGACAACAAATATTTTGGCAATTGCGTTTTCGTGGTTGATCGCCGCGCTGAGACCGTAAACAGTTTCTGTTGGAATGGCGACGAGACCACCTTTGGCAAGAGTTTGTACGGCAAGACTTAACGTTGAAGCGTCAGACGCACGGGCTATGTTGCACGACGGAGCAGCGCGAGACGGTGTACTCATGACCCTTGAACTGTACAAAATTTTGAAGAATAGAAGCGCAGGATGCAGTAGTATTACTTGGCTTTACAGGCCAGATTTGGAGACAAGCTGACATGCGATTTCTCAATGAAGCACCAACGTTTGATCTGACATATAACGATGTCTTTATGGTGCCGAGCATGTCTAGCGTTCAGTCGCGACAGAGTGTCGATCTTGCAACACCCGATGGTCTTGGAACGACAATTCCGGTCGTTGTATCAAATATGACGGCAATCGCTGGCAGACGTATGGCAGAGACTGTCGCACGTCGTGGTGGCCTCGTGGTGTTGCCGCAAGATATTCCGCTAGACGTGGTGCGCACAGTCGTTGATTTTGTAAAAACACGTCACACGATATTTGAGACGCCAATCACTATGCCTGGCGACGGAACTGTTGGTGAAGCATTAAGCCTGATTCATAAGCGTGCCCATGGCGCCGTAATTGTGATGGATGACGACGGACGACCAGCCGGCATTTTTACCGAGCACGATGCAGCAGGCTTCGATCGATTTAGTCAGTTGCACACATCCATGAGTCGTGATTTGATTTCGCTCAGTTCTACGTTGACCGCCGAAGAGATGTTTAACGAGATGACCGAATTGCGCATCACATTCGCTCCGGTTATTGACGCTGCGGGAAGACTCGTTGGGTGTGTGACTCGTAAGGGAACATTGCGCTCCACGATCTATCAACCAGCACTCGACAAACAGGGTCGGTTGATGATTGGTGTTGCAGTTGGTATTAATAGCGAACCAGAGGTGCGTGCAAAAGCTCTTGCCGCTATGGGTGTTGATGTGCTCGTGGTGGATACCGCTCACGGTCACCAAGAACGCATGCTGCAAGTAGTTGGTCAAGTGCGCTCGGCTGTGGGATCTCTGCCAGTTGTGGCAGGCAATGTTGTGACCGCAGCAGGAACCCGACAACTTATTGAGGCAGGAGCGGACATTGTCAAGGTTGGCGTTGGACCAGGTGCCATGTGTACGACACGAATGATGACAGGCGTTGGTCGTCCACAATTTTCGGCTGTGCTGGAATGTTCGGCCGAATCTGCTCGTCTCGGAAAACACATTTGGGCAGATGGAGGAGTGCGTTACCCGCGCGATGTGGCGTTGGGTCTTGCCGCTGGTGCTTCAAATGTGATGTTCGGATCGCTACTTGCGGGCACATATGAAAGCGCCGCCGACACACTTCGAGATTCCGATGGTCGGCTGTTCAAAGAAAGTTTCGGCATGGCGTCAAATCGCGCTGTGCGCAACCGCACTCGCAGTGAGACTGCATTGGATCGTGCTCGTAAAGAACTGTTCGAAGAAGGCATTAGTACGTCACGGATGTATCTAGATCCTGAGCGTCCGAGCGTCGAAGACATTATTGATCAAATTGTCGCTGGTGTTCGATCGTCGTGTACCTATGCGGGAGCACGATCGATACCCGAGTTTGCCGAACGCGCAGTGGTCGGCATTCAGAGCGCATCTGGTTACGAAGAAGGTCGTCCACGGGACACGAGTTGGTAACAGCACCAAGCGTCAACGTGGTCGCTATTGACGGACCAGCAGGCGCAGGAAAGTCAACTATTGCAAGAGAGTTGGCGCACAAATTGAGTCTTCCGTATCTGGATACGGGCGCGATGTATCGCGGCATCACTTGCTCAGCCTTGCGTAGGGGCATCGATGTGAATGATGTGGATGCTTTAGCGCAACTTGCGTTGTCGACGGTGCTGGTCATTACCGATGACACGCTTATTGTTGATGGTGTTGATGCAACTCAGGACATTCGTGGCGAGGCAGTCACCAGGGCAGTGAGTGCGGTCGCAGCAAATTCCGCAGTACGTTCCGAACTACGTGAGCGTCAACGCAACTGGGTTGCTGCACGAGGAGGAGGCGTAGTCGAAGGTCGAGATATCGCCACTGTTGTATTTCCAGATGCTCGGTTAAAAGTATTTCTGACAGCAAGCCCTTTGGTTCGTGCTCAGCGACGCGTAGCCCAAATCGGTGGTGATGTCGAACAGATTGCGCGCGACATTGCTGAGCGTGATCACAAAGATTCCACTCGCATTGATAGTCCACTACGGGAATCTGAAAATGCGATAGTGGTTGATACCAGCAATAGAACAATTGAAGATGTAGTGAACCAGATCGTTGGGGTGTTTCATGGCTGAAGTAACAACGAAACTTGCTGGACAATCTCGTGGAAATAGATTCTTCTACTTGACAATCCGTCTAATTGTGATTGTTGTTTGTCGCCTCTACCTTCGTTTGCGGATTGTTGACGCACACAAGATCCCAAAATCTGGAACATTTATTTTGGCTCCGAGCCATCGGTCGACGTTGGACATTCCAGTTGCCGCAGCAACTACTCGACGCCGAATGATGTACATGGGTAAAGACTCAATGTGGAAGATCAAACCCATCGGTGTGTTTCTGACTGCGCTGGGAAGTTTTCCGGTGACGCGCGGATCAGCGGATCTGGAGGCATTGAAACGATGCATTGCTGTGCTCGAACGCGGAGATCCACTTGTGCTCTTTCCTGAGGGCACGCGTCATCACGGACGAGTAATCGAACCACTGTTTGATGGAGCCGCATTTATTGCCTACAAGACAGGTGTTCCGATTATTCCCGTCGGAATTGCTGGATCAGAAGAGATATGGCCACCAGGAACAAAGCTGCCACGACCACGTAAGTGCGTAGCCGTTGTTGGTGACGCAATTTATCCAAAGGATTTGAATGGCGCACGGGCTACGCGCGAGATGATGAGCGCATTTACTCTGGAACTACAGGCATCTTTGCAGACAGTGTTTGATCAGGCATTCAAAATACTCGACTAGCGAGCAAAATAGGAACGAAGTGCATCTCGCAGATAAATCGGATCTTGGGATCCGCACACTTCGCGAGCAGAGTGCATAGACAACTGTGGAATGCCGACGTCGATGGTGTCGATTCCTAATCGGGTAGCAGTTATCGGGCCAATTGTTGAACCGCAGGCGATGTTATTGCGCGATGCGAAGTGTTGGATTGGCACATTTGCGTTGGTGCAAGCATCGATAAAAGGCGTAATCGAAGTAGCACTCGTGGCGTATCGCTGACCAACATTGGATTTGATAACCACGCCTTGATTAATGAGCGGCGAATGGTTGATGTCATGTCGCTCGGGGTAGTTGTGGTGGACAGCGTGAGCATTATCGGCCGAAACGCAGTGTGATTTGTCCAAGATATTGATGAAATCCTGTCGAGAGAGGTCTTCGTGGATGCACAGTCGTTCGAGAACATGTTCAAGCAGTGGGCCTGCAGCACCCGTTGCCGAGGATGAACCAACCTCTTCATGATCAAAAAGTGCAACGACACTTGGTGATGTTGTGTCACTTTGTTCAATCAATGCAGTCATCGCAGCCCAGCACGAAGCCTGATTATCAATTCTTGCCGACGCGATCAATGAATTATCAGCACCAATGAGCGATGCTTTGTGCGTATCAAATAATTGAGCAGAGCTTGCTCGAATGTCGGATTGGTTCACGCCGCACGTTTTGGCCAACCATTGATCAAAATCTTGGCCGCCATTCGAAGTAAGCCACAGTGCATTGAGATGCTGATGGCGATCGAGTACAAGACCCTTGTCATTCACGTCTCGATCCAGGTGAATGGCTAGTTGTGAGATGCGAGCAACCGGTGAGTTGCTCGTAAACAGATGTAGTGAACCATCTTGCAAAACAACGTGACCTGCTATTCCGAGATCGCGGTCGAGCCACGAGTTCAGCAAAGGTCCACCGTAAACTTCTACACCGAGCAATGACATGTTTGCGTGTTGTTTGTTTGGTTGAGGCTTGATGTGTAGTCCGGGTGAGTCGCTGTGTGCTCCCACGATGCGAAAACCGTTGTGCAAAGATTTTTGAGGAACTCTCCAGGCAATGATTGCGCCGCCTCTAGTGACAAAACCTGTTTCTGCAGACAACGTGCCAGACAATGAGCAATCTAAAAATCCAGCATTGGTGAGGTTTTTACGCCACCACCCAACAACGTGATGCGCGGTTGGCGAGGCGTCTAGCTGTGCCAGCAGGGTAGCAACGGGTGCCGAGTCACTCATCCCTGTGATGGTAGCGAGGGCAGTTGCACTCGCACATCTTGACCAAGCAGCTTGCAGGTCATTTCAATGGGCTCCCCACTGGCAGCCTGAGCAGTGACAACTTCGATACAGGCGTTGAGACTGTCGCGCTGAGTGAAACCGATATATCCAACTACACAACAGAAACCGACCAAGAGCAGTTTGGTGATAAGTGATGAGGCAAACTTTAGAGCAATTAATAAGACGACGACTGAAGAAACGATGGCACCTACCGAAAGATTTTTGGCTAGGTCTGCATTCAAGTTAAATAAATTCATCTTCGTATTCTTGCATGAGCACGACCCTAGGCTGAACATATGAGTGCGAGTGTCAATTTGTCGGGAGTCGGGCCATCTGACATGTGTTTACCCGAGGTTGCACTTCAGTTGACATCGGCGCTTGATGCAGCATTAAGTCAGAGCGATCGTGATAGGCGTGCTGCCGTCGTACAACTTGTCGCAACAAACCCCACATATCTTGAAGGCTGGGCTTGGTTGGGTGCGCTTGGGCGCGACACGATGGATTCGTACATGGCGTACAGGGTTGGATACCACCGCGGTTTGGATGCGTTGCGCGGCAACGGCTGGAAGGGTTCCGGATACGTTCGTTGGTCGCATATACCCAATCGCGGTTTCTTGAAGTGTCTCAGCGGACTTGCGAAGACGTCTCGATTGATAGGCGATAACACAGAGGCTGATCGGTGCGAACAATTCTTATTGCAGCTTGATCCTTCACACACCTTCTAACATCGGTTGCGTGACTCAATCTTGTTCTTGTTTTATTCTTGCTGGTGGCAAAAGCACTCGCTTCGGAACGAATAAATCTCTCGCTTTAGTCGGCGATCAGTACATGGCATCTGTAGTTGCAAAAAATCTGCACTCAGCTTTTGGGAGTACAGCGAAACTTATCGGCGCAGATGAAAGCACCAGTAGTGAATTGGGTCTGGAGTCGGTTATTGGCACAAGAGAAGGCAATGGGCCATTAGCGGCAATCATTGATGCAATGGAAAGCACCACAAGCACTTTCCAGGCTTTTGCACCAAATGACACACCGTTCTTCACGGCTCAAAATTTTGCCGCGCTCTTAGCAAAGTTGGAAGACTCAAAGGCCGATGTTGTGGTCGCCACAGATGCCACAGATGCATCTCAAGCACATTGGCTTCTGTCTATTTGGCGCAAATCATCTTGTATGCCAATACTGACAAATGAGTTTGAGCGAGGGGTGAGGTCTGTGCATGGTGCCGTACTTGATTTACAAATTGCAACGGTTGCATTTGATGCTGCTGCTGTGCGCAACATCAATACAGTTTCAGACTTGCTCGACCGAGGTACTATTTAGCATCAGCAACGAAAGGCTTGTTCGTGTCAGTACGTGAAATCACCATCGATGAATTGAAAATCGCACTTAATAGTGGCGCCAAAGTTATTGATGTCAGGGAATCTGACGAATATGAATCTGGACATGTGCCAAACGCAATGCATGTGCCATTAGCAACTGTGCCCAACAGCTTGGAAATATTTCGGTCAGACTATGAGGTATACCTGGTGTGTCATTCCGGCGGACGAAGCATGCGGGCTTGTGAGTTTTTGTATGAGCAAGGTATAACCAATGTCGTCAACGTTATTGGTGGCACGGCTGGCTGGATCGCACTCGGAAATCCCGTAACATCCGGTCAACAGTCGTAAAATTGACGCGTCGTCCATTTTCCATCACCTATGAATATCTCTTGGATTGATTCTGATAGCGACTTGCAATCCCTACTGCAAGTAATGGCGGGTTGTGACCGCTATGCATTGGATACTGAGTTTCATCGCGAGCGAACGTACTTTCCACAACTAGCGCTTATTCAGATCAAGCACAACAACAAAATATTTCTGATCGATCCGGTCGCTGTCGATCTTTCCCTGTTTGCCGAGCTCTTTGCTTCAGGCTCACTGTGTGTTTTGCATGCCGCACAACAGGACCTTGAAGTACTTAATCACGCGTGTGGTTCGGCCCCTCGACGCATATTTGATACTCAGATAGCCGCGGGATTTGTTGGGATGTCGACGCCTTCATTGTCGTCGCTCATCTTGAGTGAGTTGAAGGTGAGCATCTCGAAGGGTGATCGTCTTACTGATTGGCTAAGACGACCATTGACGGCCGACCAGAAAACATATGCCGCAACCGACGTCGAACATCTTTTTGATATTCAGGACAATCTTGAAAAACGTCTGAACGAACTGGAGCGTCTGAGTTGGGTGCACGAAGCCTGCGAAGAATTGCGCGTAAGACCTGCCGGACCAGCTGACCCAACCGATGTCTGGTTGCGCGTGAAAGAGGCGCGGGCACTCAAAGGTCAAGCGCGCGGTGTTGCTCAAGCGGTGTGTGAGTGGCGAGAGCGCAAAGCAATGGTGGCCGATGTACCTCCTCGTCGAATTCTTTCTGACATTGCAATATTGGGTATCGCTCAAATAATGCCGACGACTACAGATGAATTGCTTAAAGCAAGGGGAGTGGAGAATCGTCAGATAGGTGGTGATGTAGGACGTGAGCTGCTTGCGGCAGTCGAACGGGGTAAGAACGTTCACGTTTCGCTACCGCAGATTGACAATGATGACGTCGATAAAGAATTGCGTCCGGCAGTTGGTCTGATCACAGCATGGATGAGCGAACTTGCACGAACACACCATATTGATGCCACATTGCTCGGCACACGCAACGACATTTTGTCGCTCTTGCGAAAATCTCCGCAGGGCCGATTGAGTGTTGGTTGGCGTGCAGAGATGGTGGGGAAAGACATCGAGCGCATCCTGTCGGGTGAGGCTGGATTGAGTTTTAATGGCCACGGCAGACTCAGGCTGTTGCCCACCAATAATCCAACAATCTGAACCAAAAGCCACTAAAACACTGGCTTATCAGGCTAAGATTTACAGCGATGTTTATCCACTAAGTGGCTGCCTCACCGGTAGTCACCCGATCAAGGTTCGGAGCCCTACCGTGAAGAAGGGTCGTCATCGTCGCTTCGAAGAAGCGCGCAAGTTAAAGCAGTCTGGACCAAGCGCAAGTGATCTTGGGCTTGGCGGTCGCAGTAAAGAAGCACAGACCGAAGAAGATCAATACGCAGCAATTGCCGAGAAATACGGTGTGCGCTTCGATGAAGATGATGAAGAAAGCGATGAGGAAGAAAACTAAGTAACGCTGTTCCTCAAGCACACCGCAGATCCCCCCATAAAAATCAAGAAAGATCATGACACAAACACCTGAGAAGTTGCGCAATATTGCGCTTGTTGCACACGTAGACCACGGCAAAACCACTTTGTTGGACGCTCTTTTGCGTTCGGCCGGAACGTTTGCTGCACACTCAGCAATCATCGATCGAGTTATGGACAACGATGACCAAGAGCGCGAGCGTGGCATCACCATTTTGGCAAAGGCTGCGCAGATTGAATGGAAAGGTACCAAGATCAACTTGGTCGATACTCCAGGTCACGCCGACTTTGGTGGAGAAGTGGAGCGGGCGCTTGCCATGGTTGATGGCATCTTGTTGCTCGTAGACGCCGCAGAAGGCCCGTTGCCTCAGACTCGATATGTGTTGTCGAAGGCACTCGCTTTGGACTTGCCAGTAATTTTGGTGATCAACAAGGTGGACCGTCAGGATGCGCGTCCTGAAGAAGTGCTGCACGAAGTAGAGCAGTTGTTCTTGGATCTTGCTCATGCAGATCATCACTTGTCATTCCCAGTTTTTTCTGCTGTCGCTCGCGACAGCCTTGCCATGGCTGGGATTGGAATGCCATCACCAGATGGTGACTTGTCTCCGTTGATTGATGCAATTGTCGATCACATTCCCGCACCGCAAAATGATATGAGTGCACCATTGCAAGCAATGGTTACCAACTTGGATGCATCGGATTACCTGGGACGTTTAGCTATTGGCCGTGTTATTTCTGGCGTTATGCGTAAAGGTGATCAAGTTTCACTTTGTCAGAAGCCCACTGACGACAACCCTGCACCAGTGCTGAAGCGCAAGCTCAGTGGTTTGATGGCGTTCCATGGTATTGATCGCGTGGAAGTTGCAGAAGTAATCGCAGGTGACTTGTTCATTATGAGCGGAATCGACGAAGTTGAAGTTGGCGACACAATCGCATCTCTCGAAAATCCTGTTCCGCTTTTGCGCCTCGAGGTTGACGAGCCGGTTCTGCGTATGAGTTTTGGTGTAAACACATCACCGTTCGCCGGCAAAGACGGTAAGTACCTGACAAGCCGTCACTTACGTGACCGTTTGCAGAAAGAAATTCTTGGAAACGTTTCAATCAAGATCGCTAATACCGAATCGACCGACGTAATGGAAGTTGCCGGCCGAGGCGAATTGCAATTGGCTGTGTTGATCGAAAACATGCGTCGTGAAGGCTACGAACTGCAAGTCAGTCGTCCAGAAGTTATTACACGAGACATCAACGGCAAGAAGCACGAGCCTCTTGAATCTGGAACGTGTGACGTGCCAGATGAGTACGTAGGTGCAGTTACTCAGGCGCTTGCACCACGAAAAGGTCGCATCACCGATCTGCGTCCTGGAGATGCCAACCGCACGATTGTCTACTTTGAGGCTCCTTCGCGCGGGCTCATTGGATTTAGGTCGCTGTTGTTGACTGTTACACGAGGAACTGCGTTGTTGCACCAGAGCCTTGCTGGATGGATGCCATGGGCAGGAGAGTTGCCACATCGTCTGGGTGGAGCAATGGTTTCGGACCGCATGGGTCCTGCGACTGCGTATGCACTTGACAACCTTGAGCAACGCGGAACACTGTGTATCTCGCCAGGTGATGAGTTGTACGAAGGAATGGTTGTGGGAGAGAATGCCCGCGAAGAAGAGATGGTTGTCAATGCGGTGCGCGCAAAAGAGAAGAACAACATTCGTACGCACAGCCATGACGAAGGAATCAAACTCGCCACGCCGGTAACCCACACGCTCGAAACTGCAATCGAATGGATTGCAGACGACGAGTTGGTTGAAGTGACGCCGCTCAACGTGCGAATTCGCAAGAAGTACCTGACGATCGAAGATCGTCGCAAGTACACCAAGCGCAATTCAAACTAACGTCAGCTAATTTTTTGCCGACTAGTTTTTGCTAGCTATTTTTTGGCTGGTTTGCGTGTTGGATTCTTGAGCGATACCTGAGGATGTGGTCGTGGTGTTGACCGCTTCTCTTCAAGCAGTTTGACAAGAGTCTTGTACGTCTTTGAACCAATGAGTTCAGTAATCTCGTCTTTCAGATACTTGTAAACAGGATCTTTACCAACGAATGCTGCAGGGTCATCGGTACACCACCAATGAAACTCGATGCCACCCTCACCCCAGTCACGCCGTTTCCATTCGCGCAAGTGAGAAATCACATGGCCATCGTCTTCGGTGTGTTCGTCTAGACGTAGCGGAACTTGCCAACACACGTCAGGCTTCCAATCCATTGGGCGCTCGCCAACTTCGAGTGCGGCAATATGGAATGCACAACCCATGCCACCCTCAAAACCGGGATCATTGTGAAAAATGCAAGCATCATTGACGCGTCGTGTTGCATCTGATCCGTCGCGGTTTTTAATTAGCCAGCGGTTATTGGCACCCTTTTCATGTTTTTGCCAATGTTCTGGTTTGAGACGCTTTACGGACTTTTTGACAGACGCAAGATCTTTCTTGTCGATGAAGTGTGCGCCGTAACTGCAGCAACCCTGCTGCAATTTGGTTGCATCGTCATCGAGTACACCTTTGCAGCCCGAGCCGTAAATGCACGACCAGTTTGAGAGCATGAAAGTTGAATCAATCATCCATGTTTGTTCGGCATCTGGGTCTGTAAAACTGATCCACTCATGAAGTTCTTCGGGTCGTGACATAGGTTGTGACGCTAGACGATAGAACAGGACATCACACGTCATTTCGCAATAAAAGCGCAAGAATCTCAAGCGATGATGACAAGAGTGTCGCGCTGACTGTCATACTTGATGCATGCCAGCATCGCAAGACGAATCAATTAATGACATGATCTCCAGACTTGAATCGATCTCGGAGGAGTTGGCCGATAAGGCTCTTGATGCACTTAAATCCGCACATCACGAGGGTGCGGTCAAGCGTCCTGAAACCGAGAGACAGCTCACTACGGCGCGCCGTGCTATTGAAAAAGCAATCGGTGTGCTTACGCGTCTTGATTGAGGAAATTGATCAACTCTCGTAAGCCGCCTGCATCGCTGCGATTTGGATCGAAGCGTAAGCGGTGCTTATCAAGAGTGTCATTTTCGTTTCTTTCGGCTGCATGAGGTTGCACGACCTCAAATCCGCCGGTTTGGCACATATGCGCATACTTGTCATTCAGAGCATCGAGTAATTGAGCACTAGGTTCGTTGTTGAGACGCATAATCAAATGCTTGCCGATATAGCGAATTGAATGGTAATTGCGATAAAAGGTTTGTATTTCTGAAGTTGCATCGGAGACGCTGTCACAAACTCGGTAGAGGGCAAGATCTTCTGATGAAACAAGTCCGCGCACAAGTAACTGATTGCGAATCAATCCATCGATCGAGTGCCAAAAATGGTCTCCTGGAAGATCTAGCAACACGATCGGCACGGGAACGCCCTTGCCAGTTTGTGTAAGCGTAAGCAACTCAAATGTTTCATCAAGGGTTCCAAAACCTCCTGGTAAGCACAAAAATGCTTGAGACTCTTTAACCAGCATCAATTTGCGTGTAAAGAAGTAACGCATCGAGACGTATTTTTCGTCGCCCGCGATGATCGAATTTGCAGACGACTCAAACGGCAAACGTATAGAGACACCAATAGACCGTTCTCTACCTGCTCCTGCCATGCCGGCTTCCATGATTCCTGGGCCTGCACCCGTTACAACCATCCATCCTTGGTCGGCGAGACTTTTGGCAACATTTTGCGTGTGCAAATACAACGGATCATCTTTTTTCGTTCTTGCCGAACCAAATATGGTCACTTTGCGTCTCTGCGTGAAAGGTTGAAACATGGCGAAGGCTTCGCGCATTTCTTTCAGCGCAGATGAGGCAATCTTGAGATCAAGCGTCGATGTTTTGTCGGAACCAAGCTCAAGACTGGTAGTGATGAGTTGCATCACATAGTCGGTGTTGTGAATAGAGCCGAATTCACCTACGAGGTCAGAAATGGCTTTCTGCAAGTCGACCATCTTGGTCATAGTTGAAATGCTTGGTCTTTTGCTGTGAGAGCATCGATGAGTTCAGTGAAACTCTGCTGAAACGAACGTACGCCCTCAGACTCGAGTTGGCTTGCAACGTCGGCGACATCGACACCTAGATCTGACAACGCATGCCAACGAGTGTGAGCAAGATCAATGTCGGATCGGATTGTCGACTTTGGGGTTCCGTGATCATTGAAAGCCAACATGGTGTTGTCTGGCAAAGTGTTTACCGTGTCGGCTCCAATCAATTGATCGACATACAACGTGTCTGGATAGGACGGATTTTTTGTTGATGTAGAAGCCCACAGCGGACGTTGCACTCGAGCGCCACGTCGCACAAGCGCTGCCCATCGTGGTCCAGAAAATGTTTGTAAGAAAAGCTGATAGGCGAGCTTTGCTTGAGAGATAGCCGCCGTGCCACAAAGCTCAAGTGACTGCGATGTGCCAACTTGCGTTAGTCGTTTATCGATTTCCGTATCAACCCGAGATATGAAAAAGCTTGCAACGCTTGAGACCCCAGAAAGAGTTGCAGATGATTTTGTGCTGAGAATCTCAAGTCCATCGATATAAGCGTTCATGACTTCTTGATAGCGATCAAGGCTAAAAATGAGCGTCACATTGACGTTGCGTCCTTCGCTAATCATTGTGCGAATAACAGGAATACCTTCTTGAGTCGCCGGGATCTTGATCATGACATTGTCGCGGTCAACTCGCTCATCGAGTTGACGAGCGGCCGCCTCGGTGGCTGCAGTGTCGTGTGCCAGGTTGGGATCTACTTCAACGCTGACAAATCCATCTGAGCGATTTGATGACTCATAGAGAGGTTGAAATACGTCAAGAGCGTCCTGAATGTCCTTGATAACAAGTTCCCAATAACTTTCTATCGGCGTGTGTTTCAGCGCTGCAAGTTGTCGAAATTGCTCGTCGTAATCCTGCGATCCTTGAATCGCCTTCTGGAAAATGGTGGGGTTTGACGTCAACCCGCGAATACCTGTATCAAGTATTCCTTGTAACGCTCCACTAGTGATGAATTCTCGCTTGAGATTGTCGAGCCACGGACTTTGACCACATTCATCAAACAATCGCACCAGGCGAGATTGTGTCATCAGTCTTGTTTATCAGATGCAATCAACTCGAGCGCGCAATCAACTACGTGTTGAACATTTAATCCGAGTTTATGCATCACCACATTGCCTGGTGCACTTGCACCAAAGCGATCGATGCCTATGGATTGATCGGCATATTTAGCCCAACCGAACGTGCTGCCAGCCTCTACGGAGAGCACAGGAACACCACGTGGGAAAATAGTTGACTTGAAATCCTTGGACATGGTTTCAAAACGGTCCCAAGAAGGCATGCTCACCACTTGTGAAGCAATGCCTGATTGTTCAAGTTGGGTTGCGGCTTGGACGCAGAGTGAAACTTCGCTACCTGTGCCAACGAGCACGATTTGTGCTGCTGATGAGCCAGCACGCACCACGCCGGCTCCTGTTGCTATGGCAGAGCCATCAGTGGTGATTGGAAGAGATTGTCGACTCAAGATCAACGCAGTTGGCCCGTCATGATCGGCAGCATCGCGCCACGCTTGTGCTGTTTCGTTGGAGTCGGCAGGGCGAACTACATGTAAACCGGGGATGATTCGCAGTGAGGCTAAATGTTCGACTGGCTGATGAGTAGGACCATCTTCACCTACGCCAACTGAATCATGCGAGAACACGAAAATAGCCTTTGCGTGTGAGAGTGCAGCCAACCGAAGCGATGGACGCATGTAGTCAGCAAAAACAAAGAACGTTCCTCCGACAGGCAAAATGCCACCATGCAGAGCCATGCCAACCATTGCTGCGGCCATCGCATGTTCACGAATACCGAAATATATTTGCTGACCTTGAGAGTTCTGCGCGGAATGAGCGTTAAGTGCTCCGATTTTTACACCTGTGTTGCCAGTTAAGTCTGCAGAACCAAGCATCAGACCAGGCAGGTCACCCAAACTCGCACTAATTGCCAACGGCATAGCCTGGCGTGTTGCAAGAGTCGAATCTTTTTCGAAGGTTGGTATTTTCGAAGTCCATTGAGCACTCTTCTGAGGACTCCAACACTTTTCAAAATCCGAATTTGGTTTGATGCCTTTGTAGGTCGCAACTAACTGCGCGGATCGATTAAGCGCAAATTCCCGAGAGGCAGCAACAGTGGCCGCAGGGGCCCAGAAGGGTTCGTTCGGAATGTTGAGGACTGCCTTTGTGCGCTCGACGTGTTCGGCGAGAAATGGGTTGCCGTGCGCTTCGTGACTGTCAGTGAAGTCAGGAGATGGAAAACCGATATGTGTTTGCAGAATGCACAAAGTAGGCGAGCCGCGATGTTGTTTCGCCTCGTTGAGCGCAAGTTCAAGAGCGTCCATGTCTTCGCCAATTTCACCGAGCTGCACAACATTCCATCCATATGAGCTAAAACGCGCGACTACATCATCAGAGCAAGTCAATGCTGTGCTGCCGTCAATCGTGATTTTGTTATCGTCGTATACGCAGATCAATCGGTCGAGACCAAGGTGTCCTGCTAGTGAAGCAGCCTCATGGCTAATGCCTTCCATCAAACAACCGTCACCGGCAATGACAAACGTGTGGTGGTCCATCAACTCGGATCCAAAACGCGCACGCAGATTGCTTTCGGCTATTGCCATTCCAACGGCGTTGGCAAAACCTTGCCCCAGTGGTCCTGTTGTTACTTCAACACCTGCTGTATGACCTGCTTCAGGATGTCCAGGTGTCAACGAATCAAATTGACGAAATGATTGCAAGTCAGATAATTCAAGACCATAGCCATTGAGAAACAACATTGCGTATTGCAAAATCGAAGCGTGTCCTGCTGAAAGAATAAATCGATCGCGATTTCTCCAGAGCGGATCGTGGGGTGCATGGCGCATAATGCGGGAATACAGCACGTGTGCAAGGGGAGCGAGAGCCATTGCTGTCCCCTGGTGACCGCTTTTTGCTTTCAGGGGCGCATCCATGGCAATGCCTCGTGCGATCGCAACTATGTCACGGTCTAATTCTGCGGAGAGGCGAGGCAAACTATTCACGGCGGCGACTGTAGTTGTTTCTAGGCAACCGGGGGGAGCAACGTCAGAGGAACTTTGTGCCAATCCTGCTTATCAATGCGGCAGTGCGCAAAGATCAGGCCGTATTTGGTCAATTCGAGGGCACCTCGAACAAGTCGATAGGTAAATTTGCCTGGTTCAACCGTGAAAGGGCTGACATTGCGAGCCAACTGTTCTGAATTCTCATCAAAACCATCTCGAAAAATCACTTCAAATACTCCTGATCCTGGCTCGGTCGCTTGGCAGTAGATCAAGGCCATGAGGTGTGGTTCAATGGTCACTGGAACGGGACTCGGTGCTGCAAGGGAAAAGAACACTCCAGTTAAATCAATGCGAGTTGCTGGCCCAGGTGCCTGCTTCATCTCGAACGTATCGATAAACAATGCGGAGACAATATGCACGTACGGACTTTAGTCGTTGTCGGCAATATTGGAAAGTCCATTACTCACTGTTTTGATCACGGTGAGGTCATTTCCCAGCAACACAAGATCTGCTCGCTTGCCGACACTGATTTCGCCTCGGTCTGCAAGTCCTAGAACACTTGCTGGGTTTCGAGTAGCACTGGCTAAAGCCTGTGCCAATGAAATCGAACAATGAAGGACCGCATTACGTATTGCTTGGTCCATCGTCAGCACACTTCCTGCAAGTGTGCCGTCTTTCAAACGTGGAGCGTGATCCGAGTTTGACTGAACCGAATCAGAAACCAAGATCATGTGATTTGGCTTTGCAAGAAATGCGAGTTGCACTGCGCGCTTTGAAACATGTTCGAGATCGACGATGATAGATGCGTATATTTCGTCGTCGGTCAGAGCAACGAGCGCTACACCGGGATCCCTGTGGTGCACTCCCGACATGGCGTTATACAAATGTGTCACCATTTGAGCACCGGCCTGCTTGGCCAACAAAAATTCCTGCTCTGTTGCGCGCGTGTGACCAATGGAAACGGTCACACCCATTTTGCGTAGTAAACGAATTGCGGCATCAACTTCTTTTTGCTCGGCACCGAGCGTCATCAGCACTACGCAAGCTGGCAAGTCTGATATCCAGCGAAGATCGATATCCACCACGCTTTCTTTATGGTGCGCACCGATTGCTGCACCTAGAAACGGTCCCTCTAAGTGCGCGCCAAGAATAGACGTGATTGCACTAGTTGTAGATGATTTTCGGATTGCAATTTGCTCGATGATCTGCGCCAGGGATACAGAAAGGGTCTCAAGGGGAGCACTCACCAGTGTGGGACACCAACTTGTCACACCAGTTTTCAATAAGCGTTGATCGACTTCAGACCATTGACCAGTGTCTGCCAACGAGACATTAAACAAATCGAATCCGTTCACCTGTAAATCAATGAAGCCAGGGGTGAGCACTGCATCAAATTCGGCTTCAGCAGACTTTATGGCTGACACATCTGTGATCGTTCCACTTGCATCCCATGTCACACTCGTTGGGCCTGCGAGTGCGCCATTCACAAAGGCGCGTGTTGCCGTGATTTGCCTCATGAATCCCAAATTAGTGCTTGCTTGAGTAATGTAAACAGTTGTGTCTGATCAACGAACGATGTCTGAGGCTTTGTCAAAGCAGTTGCTCAGTCCGTTTGGTTTCCCATTTGCTGTTGAATCACTTGTGGATACAGCGAGTGGGGCTGGCGATGCCGCCGATGCAATGGGCTATCCAGTTGTGGCGAAACTCAATGGTGACTCGATTGCCCACAAGACTGAACGGGGGCTTGTACGTCTGAATCTCGCTAATCGCGCAGCGGTGGAGCAGGCGGCCACCCAATTGTTGGCAATGGCAACAAGTGACGATGGGACCGTACAACTTCTAGTCGCGAAGATGATCGATGGCAGCCGCGAGCTCATAGTGGGCATGGTTCATGATCCGTCATTTGGAAGCACCGCAATGTTGGGCATCGGTGGCATTTTTGCAGAAGTAATCCAGGATGTCGTCTTTGCCCCGATGCCGATCAACCTTGATGCCGCTCACAGAATGATTAAGGGGCTGAAGTATCAAGCCATACTCCAAGATTTTCGCGGGGAACGAGCTGTTGATGTTGATGCGTTAGCACGGGCGCTCGTTTCTTTGAGCGCTGCATGCGAAAAGAATCCCGAAATTGTATCGATCGACATCAATCCGCTGATCGTGCAGCGTGACGGCACTCTTGTCGCGGTAGATGCACTTGTTGAAATTCGTGGCAAGGATCAAAAAGCGTCTACAAACACAGCTGCTCGTTTTCAACCACAAGCCGAGCATTATCGTGCGTTGTTTACACCGCGTGCAATTGTTGTTGTCGGTGCTTCCTCGCATCCCGGGAAATTCGGGTTTGTTTCGCTGCACAACATTTTGTCCAGCAAATTTGCTGGAAAGGTGTACGCAACCAATTTACAAAACGAAATGATTTTAGGAATTCAGACCGTTTCTTCAATTGATGACTTGCCGCTCAATGAAATAGATCTGGCATTTTTCTGTACACCGGCTAGCGCGAACCCTCAATTACTGCAGCAATGCTCAGCACGTGGCATTCGCGCGGCATTCATTGCCTCTGCTGGGTATCGAGAGGCTGGATCTACTGGCGAGCAAGCAGAGCGCGATCTCGTACAACTTGCAGCCGATCTCAATATGTTGATAGCAGGACCAAACGGGCAAGGTGTTGTCAGCACACCAGTATCGATGTGCGCGCAGATCGTTGGACCGTACCCACCCAAAGGAGAGATTTCGGTTGCAAGTCAAAGCGGCAATTTTGTTTCAAGTTTCCTTAACTATTCGCGACAAACCGGTGTCGGCATAGCTCGAGCTATTTCTGCGGGTAATGCTGCGCAGGTATCTGTAGGCGACTATTTGAAGTGGTTTGCTCAAGATGACGAAACTCGCGTGAGTTTGGCCTATATCGAAAGTGTCAACGACGGTAAAGCACTGGAAGCATCGTTTGCTCTTGCAACTCAGAGCAAACCTCTCGTTGTTGTCAAAGGTGGCGCGACCGAATCTGGTTCGCGCGCCGCACAGAGCCACACTGGAGCATTGGCAAGCAACGACAAGATTTTTGATGGACTTTGCAGAAGCACTGGAGCAACTCGCGCCAGAACTGTTGAAGAAGGATTCGATATCGCAGCGAGTTTTGCAACGCAGCCACTTCCACGCGGTAATCGCGTTGTGGTGCTTACGACCGTAGGCGGTTGGGGAGTAGTGACAGCAGATGCCATTGCTCAAGATGGAGTGCTCGACCTCATCACACTTCCAATCGAGTTGATCAAGTCACTAGACGAGTTGTTGCCCCCACGCTGGAGCCGCAATAATCCCATCGACTGTGCAGGCGGTGAAACTCGTGACACTATTCCCGCGATCCTTGACATGGTTTGTGCTCACGAGCAAGTAGATGCGGTGATATTTCTTGGACTAGGAATTCAAAGCAACCAAGCCCGAATGATGAGCGAGGGTCACTTTTATCCCGATCATGGGTTGGAAAGAATTGTTGCGTATCACCGCAAACAAGATGAACGTTTTGCGCAAGCGGCAGCCGAATGTTCGACCAAATACAACAAACCTGTTTTGGTTGCTACTGAACTTGCAGTTGCCGACCCACTCAACCCTGGTCCGGCAACAGTGCGAGAATCTGGTCGGCTGTGTTACGCAAGTGGGACGCGCGCTGCAACTGCTTTAGGCCATATGTTCAGCTATTCGCAATTTATTGGTGTTGCGCAATGAATCAGAGAAGCAGTGGCGACATTTCACAATCAATGAAACGTGCGAACAGCAAAGTCCGACTGGGTTCCGTTCGAGTAGTTGCAACATTGCTTTCCACAGTCTTGCTTGTTGGTGCATCGATACTTGGCGTTGCGTACAAGTTTGTTCATGACATCGGAATTTCGGTTTCGAGTAACAATTCAACTGCGCAGGTTGTATCTACGAATGCGTCATTGCTCAATGCTCGACGTTTGCCAGCAATTCTTTCTGCCGAGGTTCGAATCGGCGGACTCGTGCGATCCCTTTCCGAAACTGTGCAAAATTTCCCCGATCAATCGTGTCTCATCATCTCAGTGGAAGGACAAAGAATTACCTCCATCAAGCCAAATCTTCCAGTGATTCCAGCAAGCAACATGAAACTGCTCACTGCATTGGCCGCTATCGAGGTACTTGGACCCGAATTTGTTTTCACCACAAAAGTTGTTGGCCTTAGTGAAGCAAACCAAATCATCGGAGATCTCTGGCTTGTAGGCGGTGGAGATCCGTTGCTCTCAACGATTGGGTATCCGACAACAGAGTCTTACCCAACTCTGCATCCCACCAACATTGGCCTTCTCATCGATGCACTCGTCTC
>Ga0209296_1001276_pt1 | contig 19598 bp, 31 predicted proteins | sample S_130206_EF_Meta_FD_187319 | JGI IMG/M metagenome (GOLD analysis project Ga0209296, IMG submission 187319) | Freshwater microbial communities from Lake Simoncouche, Canada to study carbon cycling - S_130206_EF_MetaG (SPAdes) (version 2) | ecosystem: Environmental > Aquatic > Freshwater > Lake ...
ATATACATCTTGCTACCCTGCTTCAATACACGATTGTATTCCATCAATGTAAAGATAGGATATGGGCTATGTTCTAAACTATGACGCAAGAAAATGAAATCTACACTTTCATCGTAGTATCCATCTTGTTGTGGGAGAAAACTCATGTCATACTTTTTAATTGTATGCCCATTTGCTTCACACATTTTTACATCTTCAGGGCTAAGTGTTACGCCGGTCAAGTCAGTATAACCTTGCTCTCTCATGTAATTTAGAAAGTAACCAGGACCACATCCCAAGTCTAAAACTTTGCCGTTTTTGGGGATGTTAAGTGGTAGTACATATTGGTCAATGACTTGTTTAGTCAATGTTTCATGCATTGGGCTTGTGCCCTCGTCATATATATGTGCTGTGTAAAGCCATTCGTTGTAAAACTTTAGCTTAATTAAATCTAGGGTGTTGTTTATATCAATCATGTTATTATTTACACATGATTTACTCTGTTGATTTATTTTCTTTTGTAACCTTTAAAGGGTTTGACTATACTCTGGACGTTTGTGTCCGGTAATTCTGTACTTTCGTCATCACCGTGATTCAAGTCTGTTATATCGCTACCAACTGCTTTGTATGCCTGCTTAAGCATTTTAGATTCTTCATCTGTATATGGGTGAGCAGTGTTATAACGACCACTCCATGTTTCAGCATCTAAGTCTAAGGGGTTGGTTCCATCCGCACATGCGACAGCCATCATAATACGATTTAATTCATAGGTACGATCATATCCGCCTGGGTCACGAAACTTGTGCAATCCACGACTAGCAAAAGATTGTCGTTTAGTGGGTTTACCAATTGTACGTTCTGTTAAAAATTCTGATGCTCTCATTTTGGATAACCCTTAAACGCTTTAACTGGACTAGTTTTAACTACATCGGGAGCCTCTTCACTTTTTTTAGTGCTGATTAATACTTTAGTACCAGGTACACCTGTTTCTTTCATAGCATACTCAATATCTTTTTCAATCTCACCATCCATATATGAACTTACAATTAGATTCTCTCCCCAAGGAGTTTCTTTTTCAAAATTATAAGCCGGGATACTATCTTGCACTCTTTCTAGCTGACCACGAGCACCGGCCAATGCTACACCAAAACGATATTGTTTATAGAAATCACTGTTGGGTAATCCTGGAATAGTATATGTACCCGGCATCGCTCTAGCAATATCAACTGACAATGCTGCACGATTTTCCGTTATAAATTCTTTTGCTCTCATACCGTTACGGTCGATTCAGTTTGTATATTAAAATCAGTTTCTGTATCAATATTAGTAATATTAGCAGTGCCATCAACTAAAAGATTTAACCCTGGTACAGGAACTCCTGTCCATGTAATCTGTGCTGATATGAAATGATATATTGTAGTATCTACAATAGGGTTAACTAGAATACGAACATTTGATTCAAAAATGTCCATATCATATCCAGTAAGAACATTACCATTGAATAAGGTATTATGTCCGTTCCATTTCAATCCACTACCATCATTGATTACAGAAACATTTAATGTGATGTTTTCAGTATCAGTAGATTCGGTATCGTTAGAATTAATCTGAAATATACCCTGAGTAAATGTTTCTACTGGCGCTTCAAATATAACTTGGTCAGGACCATCACCTACTGAATATGCGCTTGAAGTAAAAAACCCAGTACTATATAACTGTGTGAAGTTATTATTAATCTTTGCAAAGGCTGTACGTAACGGATCACCTTCCCCATCATTGGGTTGTGCGCCTATATTGATTATTTCTTGGGTCATCTCTATATCCTAAACTATAGTGTATTTATCACTTTAATCAGAATTGACCTGCTCAAAAATCTTCTTCTGCTCTGTATACCACTCTAGTATTGCTTCTAATTGAGCCGCACATTCATGTCTTGTAGCATAGTTTTTTGCTACAACTTCCATTAAATTGCTTAATGTTGTGGTTTTACCCTCAATGGTTTGTAACGGTTTACAGGTTTGTGTCAGTGGTTCCGGCAATTCAGGGAACTTTTGCTGTACAGGAACTACTGTACTACATGCTGATAAAAAGATTACCGATAATAGTAGTAGTTTTTTCATTTTCTTGGCGCCAATATCATCGGTGGAGTAGCCAATTGATTGTGTAAATCAGTAGGAACTTCTATCTGTTTCTTTAACAATGTAGGATCATTCTTTGCTGCTGCGTTGTGGGTAGTGATAACTATCTCAGGGATTTCGCAGATATTGTTATATTTGACAATTTCCCTGTCAATAAATTGTACTATGTCATCACCCTTTTCTTTGATTACTTGCTTCTTAGTAAGTATCTTGGTAACAACTTCTGTGTTTACTTTCTGTGATTCAGTCTCAGCTTTGGCAACTTTAGCTTCCATCTCTTTGACTTTAAGTTCCCAAACTGCTTGCTCGGCTAGTCCACCCTCTAAGTATAAGCCAAAACTTAATACTAGAATACTGATTATCTGTATGGGAAGTTTATACGGGGCAATAAAAGGGATAAAACCTAGAACAAATCCAGCGATAGTTCCTACAACACCGACAAAAAAGATGATATGAGTTACGAAATCAGGAAGATATGATAGAATCCACATTCATATATTTATCTTTTGCTGAAGTATGGATCATTAATTAACCACTCATAATATTTCTGAAATCCTTCAGCTACATCAACTTTAGGATCATATCCAAAGTCTCTACGTGCAGCATCAATGTTCAATGCTCCCCGTGATGGGAAATCACTGTCCTTGGGATACACAGATAGTGTACCGCCCCCTGCTAATTTTAGTGCCATCTGTGCAGCTTCTAATAATGTGACGCTATGGCTCTTTGTAATATTGTATGTTTTGTTCTCGGTGTTATCGCTTAGTGTGGCCGCAACAATTCCATCAGCAGCGTCATCAACATAAGTAAAGTCTAGTGTTTCTTTTTCACCGTTTACTTTTATTGCGTCACCTCGCATTGCTGTAAGTAAGAATTTACTGATAACTCTATCTTCTACATCAAGTGGTCCGTATACTGCGCTTGGACGAATAATAGTATGTACAAGATTAGTTTTGCGAGAATAATCACGCACTAGCCACTCACCTGCTAATTTCATAATGCCATACTGACCTTGCGGTTTACAAATAGCATCTTCTTTTACATCATCGGTAAAGTCACCATATACCATTGAACTACTGAGGTATATGAATTTGCGTACTTCATACTTGTTACTTGATTCTAACAAGTTAAGTAATCCTTCGCTCATTGTACGACTACCTAATGCTGGATTACTATTAACTACTTTCTGTCTAGGGAAACTAGCCAAGTGAATAACAATTTCTGGTTCTTCAATACTAAAGATTCTATCTAATTCTTCACTATTTGAAATATCTTTATTATAGACAAAACTTATATCGCCAATTTTTTGTTGACGTTCATTCATCAAATGATTTATTTCATTTTGAGGGATGATACCGTAGTTAGTTTTGTTATCAACTATTGATACTTGGTGACCTAGTTTTTGCAATCTAGTGACTACATTGTGTCCGATAAGGCCGAGGCCGCCTGTTACTAATATATTCATTTGTACTTTAAACTCCAAAATACGTAATCTTTTGATTTCAAAAAAGCATGTATTGTGTATGAATAACCATATATCATTGGATCGTGATATCTTTTCCAAATAGGAGCAGGTTTGCTTTTTTCCATAATCCACTGTCCTTCCTCTGTTTGTTGCCATTTCCAAATTGGATCAGCAACATACAAATCAGGATCTTCTACATCACCCATCTTGATGGTGTGTACTACGCATTCAATTGTATCTGGTTCTAGTGTCATACTGCCATATCTGCTTTGATAGCAGTATAGCATTTGTATTCAACTAACTCAATATCTTCGGGTAAGAAATCATCTATGTTTTTTATAGCTTGATTAATCTTCAATGTGGGTAATGGTAATGGTTCACGACTCAATTGTTCTTTGACTTGCTCAACATGATTGGTATAAATATGTGTATCACCTGTGCTGATAACTAATTCAGCTACACCCAATCCACATACTTGTGCTATTAAATGAGTGAGTAGCGCATAGCTAGCAATGTTAAAAGGTAAACCAAGAAAACAATCCACACTACGCTGGTACATATGGCAAGATAATTCTTTATTCTTGTTGACATAGAATTGGCATAATACATGACATGGTGGCAATGCCATTTGGTCTAACTCACCTGGGTTCCATGCTGTGAGTATATGTCTACGACCATTGGGATCTTTTTTGATACCCTCTATCAATATCTTTAATTGGTCAATTTCTTTATGATGTATACTACCTTTGCGGTTGTATGTTGAGCCAAACTCATCCATAAAGACTTCGCTTTTGTGTGATACAGGAGTAAGCCAATGTCTCCATTGTACTCCGTATACACGACCTAGATCACCCTCAAACTTTGCTTTAGGTTTCCAGTAACTTGCTAATGCATTTGGTGTCCAGATAGTAGTAACACCATCACGGGTACCATGTGTAAGTTCTGCTAATCTGCGTTCATCTCGGCTACCCTCAATGAACCAGATTAATTCTCCTACACACGCTTTCCAAGCAAGTTTTTTAGTTGTGACGGCTGGAAAGCCCCTACGCAAATCAAAGCGAAGGTGACGTCCAAACACACTAATAGTCCCAGTGCCAGTTCTATCATCTTTTGTTTCTCCGTTTTCTAGAATATCTTTTAATAATTCTAAGTATTGTTTCATAGTCTATTCAATAGTTTATCTGTTTCAGGCTGTATGGTATCAGCAATATTTTGTAAATTAAGTATAAACTCAACTCCAACGACTGAATCATCTAGTTCCTGTAACTTTCTACTCACAACATCTTCTATCTGTTCTGGGTCTAATCCTTGAGTTAAAAATTTTTCAATGTTTATGGTATGTTGTTTTTTACCTTCAAGTTTGATTACTAATTTCTTAATAAACTCTACGGGTATTTTATTTTTTTCAACATCTTCAAGTATATGTTCCCACTTTTCGATGAATTCTGGACTCATTATGCACTAACTTTTGCTCTGGTTTTCTTTACTTTAGGAGCAGGTGATTGCGCGGGCGCTTCAACTACAACTGCTTTCTTAGATGCACGTGGCTTCTTCTCCATTACAGGAGGATCCATTTCTGCTGCTTGTTTCAATAGATTTTGGCTTTCAGTCATCAATCCTTTTGCTTCAGCTGCCATTCTAGCCGCTTGTTGGCGCAAATTGTTTGCTAATGTTTGATCACCTAATGCATCATTGCTACTAGCCATTAACGGTGGTTGTGTAACTTTAGCATCACGGGTTTTTTGTTCACGCATTCTACGTGCTACATCTTGTGGATCCTGTAACCCGCGGCTCTTGTCTAACTCAGCCATACGTTTAACAGCATCTTCTCCCTGCTTCATCTCAGTCAAAATTTTATTAAGTTCATTTAACTTAATCTTAGATTGACTATTTGGGGTGACAACGATTAATTCAGTATTTACTTTTTTCAGTAAACCTTCTCTATGTAATACTTGTAGTATTGGTTTACCATCTAAACCCAAGGTTCGATTTAGCGCATCTGATAATGATTCAGAATGTTGCCCAATATCACTTTCAATACAACGGATCAATGGATCGTGAATGTGTTGATTTAGTGTTTCGGTGTATGTTACCAGACACATGTGGGGCTCACCTGGAACCTCACGAAAAATGATAGCAACCTTACGATCACCGTGTTTACCGACATGTTTTAAAAAACTCATATTATTCTCCTAGAGTACATAGATATTTAATATCTATTATACTCAATGAAATATTTTCTATGAGTATTATTTGGTCAATGAATCCAGCAATTTATATTGCTCATATGCTTGTACAACCGCAGGTGTAGTATTACGATTTTTGGGAGAAACTTCTACCCAAACATCATCAAGTAAATCAGGGTGTAAGAAGGTATTGCCTAACTGCACAAAGTTTCTTGGCTGATGTACCTTGCCACCTTTGTATAATCTACTAGCAAGTGCTTCTACTTCTTCCCATGGCTTAACAGCAATATCATAATGTTCTGGATTGCGTGAAGACCAATTACCATCCTCATAATATTGTTTAACTATTTTAAGGAAACTTTCATAGTCCTTAGATTGTGTCCGAGTAATAAGCAATAGTACGTCATCCTCGGACACTTCGTCCAGTAATATACTACGCAAACATCTACCCAAACTTGTTCCAATATACATCATACAATCACCTGTGTTTTCTTATCTGCTCTGTCACTATAAAATTTATGTCCCACGTTACGAATAGCATCTGCCATTACTTGTGGACTATCTTCAAAGGTTTCTCTAATATCTTGTTCAGATAATTCTGAATCAAAGGCATAGATTTCATAATGTCGTTGACTATTTACTCTAGCCCTCAATATCATCATCTCTAATGGAACATGTGCTGGCTTAAGTGTTTGATTTTGTTCTTTGAGAATACGAAAGATATTTTCTTTTTCCCATTGCTCATGTTCTTTTTCAATTTGTGTAACATTAATAAGGGCTTCAAGCCCAGTCATGTCCCACATTGCCACAAACCTAGTTGTTTTCTTTTTTGATGAGCGCATATACTATTTCTGCTTGTTCTATTGAATCACGTAAACTAGGTTCAGTCTGTGCTAACTTAAGTATTTCTTTCCAAGTAATCCATTGTTGGGTGAGTTTATCTTCAGGATTTTCTTTTATCAATTCACGGCTAGACAATCCACTCTTACGTGAGTAGATTGTCTTGCCTCCATCAGGACTCTCGTAAACAGTTAATTCTTCAATTGACGTTATCATCGTCATGGTTAGTAAAAAAAGTATAGCACTTAGCAATGATTAACATCACCACTAGTGCTACACCGCCTAAGGCAAGTAATGCTTCAAAAGCCATTTATACCTCGTCATACAATGCGTATGTACCGAATGGGGGATTCGGATTCTTGTCACCATGAATGATCCATGTAGTATCGCAGTAGTCTGGGTCGCCCCATGACCCATTGGGATATCCATCAGTAAATACAATCAGTCGCTTAGGGTCAATTGCATTATCTTTCAAGTATTTAAAGATACAATCAAAGTCAGTACCACCACCACCTTGTGGTTCGTATTCATCAATACTGTCCATGTTATCACTATGAAAGTCTTGCGGGTTGTATGTATCAGTATCAAAACAGAATACATGAACCTTGTAACCATCAAACGAATCCATCATACCACCAATCTCACCCAAGAACGCCTGTGCTTGTTTGTTGCTGATAGAACCACTCATATCAAGTGACACAACAACATCAATTTCTTCTCCGGGAGTCATGCCGGGCATGATAGCATCCATGTGCCAACCTCTACGTGAGGGACGCATCCATGTGTAGTCAGTACGAATACTGCTAGTCAAGTTAGTTTGAATCAGTTCACGCCAGGGCATGACTGGATCAGTATGTTGCTTGATTAGTCGTTCGACACCTGCGGGCAATTGTCCAGCTTCAGCACTTTGTGCCGCGCTGATAATTGCTTGCTTCATTTCTTGACGGGCACGTTCACGTTCCTCGTCAGTCATCTTGGGACGACCTTTGCCTTCACTTTCAGGACCTTCACCGTCGCCTGCGCTATCACCATCACTATCCATGTGATCATCCAGCATTTGTTCAATCAAGTCATCAATGTTAATCTTCTGAACATTTGACATCAAATCATCATAGATTTCCTCAGCAGGCTTGCCGTCATATTTCTTTTCATACAAGCATGGGACGCTTGTGATAAACTGACCAACATTGTGCCGCTTCAAGTCAGCATTAACTGCGTAGTCATCAGCAATATTCCACATTTGTGGATCACGATTACCACGACGGTCCATGTGTTCGTATACAACGTGCAATACTTCATGACCAACTAGAAATTCTACTTCTTTGGGTTTCAATAGCATAATGAAACGACTATTGTAATAGAATTTCAATCCATCAGTAGCAGCAGTACCACACCAGTCATCAGCATTAGTTAGTTTGAGACGGGTAGCAAGATTGCCAAAGAATGAATGACGCAATAGCAAACCCACACGTGCCGAAATCAATCGTTCACGGGCTAGCATATCAATCTTAGGATCAGTGGGTCCAATAAGATTTTCATATTTCTTGCTACGTGTTTTCTTTTTTGCAATTACGCTACTCATATACAATCCTTTATCTAAAATATGCTATATTATAGCACAACATCTATTTAAACGCAAGTAAAAAGAGTGAGAATGTTCACACCATTCTCACCCATAAAATCAATTGCCTGCGTCTACAATGTACTTACCGTACTTTTTGTGAAACTCATCAAAGTGTTTCAATTGACTAGGCTCAATCGGCAACTTGTAAGTCTTAAGCGCAATTTTAGCACCCATTACAACCAACTCTGTTTCAAAGTTAGCCATGATGTATGTGAAGAAATTGTCAGCCATTTCGTGAAACTTTTTGTTGTTCACTTTTTGTACTTCCAATGCATCCTTCAACTCATAGCACATTGAAATTGTCAATGAATACATTGCCGAAATTTCTTTCACAGACAATGTAGTTACTTTGCCAGAAAGAATATCTGCCGGGTCGGGCATCTTGCCTGATGTTTTGCGATGGGCCGCAAACTTAACTGCGAGACCTTCACCAACTGAACCTGCAATCAGATTGAACAACGTATCAGTATCAGTATCTGCCTCGTCATCTAGCAAGTCAGAAACAAAGCACCAAGTGCGTGGTGTAGCGAAAGCACGGCTTGAACTTTTGCTATCAAAATCGTACAAGTCTTGTTTAGCAAACGACAAGTAACCAACCACGTCCTTGTGAATGCCTTTGTTAACTGCCCAGTTTTGCCATGCAGTAAAGTCAGGACGCATTTCCAAGTGCAAGAAACGATTAGCGAGGGGCATCGGCATACGATAAGTAACACCTTTGTCAGATTCACGATTACCTGCTGCTACGATAACAACATTGTCAGGCAATACATACTTACCGACACGGCGATTAAGAATCAATTGATAGCCAGCAGCCTGTACTGCGGGTGATGCGCTATTCATTTCATCTAAGAAAAGAACAACGATAGGGTATTGTGATGCGAGGTCCTCGTCAGGCAAGTCTACGGGAGACGCCCAATCCATCTTGTTGAGGTCCTTGTTGAAGTATGGGATACCACGAATGTCAGTAGGCTCCATCTGTGCCATACGCAAGTCAATCATATGACCGCCAAGTTCAGCAGTTACTTCTGCTACAACTTCTGATTTACCGATACCGGGAGGGCCCCAGAGAAAAAGTGGGCGCTTAGATTTAAATGCTTTCAACATAGCCTTGCGGGCTTGTACTGATGTTACTGTAAGATTGTCGCTAACTACTGAATATGCCATTTTGTTTCCTTTAAGATATTTACTAACACTAACAAACTAAAAACACAGTATAACAGAAAATTGATTTATCGTCAAGATATCTGTTATACATTTTGGGTAAGAGATTATTCCTCAAACGCACGGCGTAGAATCAACTCTTGTTTACTATATGCCTCAATCTCCCATGGCATTTGTAAGTAAGGAGTTTTCTTACCGTACATCTTGCCCAACCAAGTGTGGCCGCTACGCTTTTGTTTCAAAGTACCCTTTGCCAACTGTTTCACATGGACCATTTCGTGGGCCAATGTCAAACCCAATTGCACTAGGTTACGTTTGGGTTTAATAATAACCAAGTATGCGCCTGTCCATTTAGACAAGTCAATTGTCATTCCTTCAGTCTCGCCTTCGCATTCGTTTTTAATACGGATTAACAAAGCCTTGCGGCTTTTTTCTAAGCCAAGTTGACGCACCATTGAGGGTAGCATTGCCTCAACAAATTTTTTGCTACGGGCGGACCCTTCTACTTCAATTTCCATTATACTAATCCATGTTCTATTAATTGAATAGCTTCTTCCTTTGCCTCTGCCTTAGTGTTTGCACCTAAGCAAACAATCTCACCTTTGTAATGCAGGGTATAGCAACTAAGTACCGAATCGTATTCAATATGTAAATTCATTACATGCTCCAAAAAGTTTCGCTAGAGGGGGAACAGCACAGGGGAGTGTTAACATCTTCCTGATATTCAATACCACTCATGAGATTCTTGCGAGTCACCATGTTAGGTTTGTAAGTTTTGGTATCAACGATACTCAGTTCACCAGCAGACCAACCTGACTTGTTACACAGACGGGTCCGTGTAGCACGGGCAGACGCAAACGTTTTGTAAGTCTGGGTACGATTTTTTCCGTCTGTAACGATAAGTCCGGTGCCCCGAGCGATAACATAATAAGCCATTTTCTAGTCCTTTATCTAACTGTCTAAGTCTATATTATATACCCAAACTGATTTATTGTCAAGTTTGGGTATGTTGTATTTTTACAACACTTGAGCAACTGAGTAGTTGTTCAATTTTGTAATACTTTCAATATGTGAATCAATTATTGATTGTTCAGTATTGAGCGGCAATTCTCTAAAGTATAATGTTTTGCCTAGCATTACTTTATCTTTTGCGTTTGTTTTAGTGTAATCACTAGCAGCAATTAGCAAACAAATTTCTTCATTGCTATAGGGCCGTTTTTTTACTGAAACTTTGAAGTACAAAGTACTTACTGCGTTTGCTTTGAATTTCATAACTGCCTTTCAACTGATTAAGACTCTATTATATACCCAAAACCATTTATTGTCAACCTGAGGCCTCAGAGTGGGCCGGGGTTATTTCATTAGCAAACCCATAAGAATTAGCTTTTCTAAATGGTCTATTGCTTTGTTTATCTTTTCCACTTGACTTTGGGTGTAATCTGTGCTACGAATTCTACGCCCATTTACTTCAAGTTTACTTAATTCTGTGACCATAAGCTGAATATTATTAAACATCTTTTTCAAGTCTGGATTATAACCAATACTATTCAAATCTTTACTTATTTGTATAGATACTTCTTGCCAGTCTAAAGCAGTTTTAATTTTCATACCGTTATTCTACATCAAAAAGGTATTTATGTCAACCATTTTCGCAAACATAAATAGTTGTGATGAAACCCACAATCGCATTATTTCTGTACGACCCAAAATGTTCCGTTCAATCCGGAAACGGAATGCTGAAGGCTTTAAGTGAATATTATAACTTTAAAATCTTTAGCAAAAACAAATTGGAATACGATTTCTTTGACAATGTGGATATGATTGCCGTTCCCGGCGGTATTGGTGATAGTGATACATTCAAACAACTATTCAAAAATAATGGAAAACGGGTAACTGACTTCATCCATAATGGCGGTAGATATTTGGGTATCTGTATGGGAGCATATTGGGCAGGTAGTTATTACCTAAATGTATTGGATGAAGTTGATGCTGTTCAATATATTAAACAACCCGGAACTGATACACGTAGACCACATGCTAAAAATTTACCAATAACATGGAAAGATGAACGCATGAATATGTTCTTCTATGATGGGTGTGCTTTAGTTGGTAATAGACACAAATTCAAAACAATTGCTACATACGCCAACGGCGATCCAATGGCAATATATCAAAAACGCATAGGACTAATTGGTTGTCATCCAGAATCAGAACCATTTTGGTATGATAGTTACAGTTATATGCGTGATAAATGGCATGGTGGTAGACACCATGAGTTGTTGTTAGATTTCACTAACGACTTAATGAAACGTTAATTACAGTGGGGTGAGACTGTCTCGGAATATCTTCCAAGCATTATCCCAACTCCAACGTTGACTGCCTTTTAATACTCTATCTCTATCTAATTGTAGACAACTAGAAATTGCGGATGTTAAATCTTCATTAACAAATCCTGTAACACCCTGATCAATTACATCTAGTGGTCCCTGTACAGGATAAGCAGCAACAGGAGTACCGCATGCCATTGCTTCTATCATTACTATGCCAAACGTTTCCCATTTACTAGGGAATACAAAAACATCAGCATTAGCATAATATTTTGCTAATTCTTTTCCAGTTTTGAATCCTACAAATTCTACGTCGGGGTATAATTTTTCTAGTCTAGCACGGTCTGGACCATCACCTACTAATATTTTTCGTGTATTGGGATAATCTAAACTACAGAAGGCATCTAAATTCTTTTCTGGACTAAGTCTACAAACACACAATAATACAACTTCATTTGATTTACTATTACGGCATGAAATATTAAATATATTCCTATCAACACCGCGTGTCCACGATTTGATATCTCCCCAGAATCCGTTGTCTTTAAGTTCTTTGACCATGCTATCAGTAGTAGTCAATACACGACCACTATGTTTGTGAAACCAACGAACATACTTCCAAGTAACAGATTCCGGTATACCTAATACTTTTTTTAATCCCTCAGGAAACTTAGTATGGTAAGCAGTATTGTACTTACGATGGTGCTTGTCAAGATAAAATCTAGCGTACAGACCAAGAGGACCTTCTGTGGCGATATGTATATAATCCGGAGCCACCTTCCTAATCTTCTTCCCAATTTGCCAGGGAAACGAAATTTTAACTTCACGGTAGCCTGGGCAACTAACATGTACGAACTCCATGGGAGTAAGCAATATAACATTATAACCGTCCAGAATCGCACGTGCCTGAATATTTTTATAGGTTGTGACAACGCCATTTATTTGCTCCGGTAAATTATCAGTTATTATCAATATTGTCTTTGTCATTTTCTTGTGTCCATGTTATTATTTCCCATTTGCCGCCATGATGTTCTACAAGTGCCGTACAACTTTCAACCCAGTCACCATCATTCATGTAGGTGATACCATCAATATATTTAATCTCGGCATGATGAATGTGACCGCAGATTACCCCGTCATACCCACGTTTCTTACAGTAGGTAGCAAGATTCTGCTCAAAATGAAAAATAAAATCAACAGCCTTTTTAACACGCTGTTTCAAGTACTGACTAAGACTCCAATAACCAAATCCCAATTTATGTCTTATCCAATTGAATCTACTATTCCATCTTAGGATAATATCATATGCAGTATCTCCCAAGAATGCTAGCCACGGCGCTAGTCTAGTAATACCATCAAACATATCTCCATGCACTACAAGATAATGTTTGCCATCAGCACCTATATGTTCTATTTGATTGTGTATCTCAACGAGTCCAAAACTGAATCCGTAAGGAATCATAGGCCTAAGAAATTCGTCATGATTCCCAGCCACATAAACAACCCTAGTACCGCGTTTAGCATGACCAAGCACCCGGCGAACCACATTAGTATGGCTCTGTTTCCATCGCCATTTGTTTTGTTGGATTCTCCAAGCATCTATTATATCTCCTACCAGATATAGTGTATCACATGTATTATGTTTAAGAAAGTTGTTTAACTTGTCAGCTTGACTATCCTTTGTACCAAGATGAACATCGGATATAAAGATTGATCGGTAAGTTTTCATACATGTTTGTTCTCACTCTTATTTTATATATAAAAAAGAGCCTTTCGGCTCTTAGTACTGGTTACGAGTTCCAGTCTCCGCTCAATCGTGCGGTCGGTTTTATTCGTGACTATCTTCTTCGTGATCTTCCTCAGTTGCCACTACAGGATTACTATTAATTGATACCTTAACATTTTCAAATTGCTCTAGTTCTTCAACAAGAGTTTTGATACATGTAATTACTTCCAATGCGTTAGAAAAAGAATGACCTTCATCCAACTCTACATTAACTGCCATATTGTATACGTTCATTTCAAGTTTCATTTTGTGCTCCTTTGGGTTAGTGAATGGCTCATGACCATTCAAACTTATTTAGAGTATAATACATTACGATCCTATGACAGTATTACATAATTATTTAGTTTCATACACATGACAGATATATGACAATCATGTTATACCAGCGGGTTGTAGATAAATATCATAAAGGAGAATATATGTCTATACTAGAAACGCTTAGAGTCCAACGCTGGGACGATCATCGCTACTATCATCACAGCCGCATTAATCAATTCTTACATTTAATTAGTGCGTTATCTTTTATAGTGGCATATATTTATTTGTTCATTGACCCTGTAATTAGTGCTTACATTGCATGGTTCATCTCAATGACTACACGACAAGCAGGACATTTCTTTTTTGAACCAAAAGATTATGACACATATAATCAAGCTACACAGGAACATAAAGAAGAAATCAAAATTGGTTATAACTTAAAGCGCAAAAGAGTATTGATTGCTTGCTGGTTAGCTGTTCCATTACTAGCGTATTTTGATGCGGCATTGTTTAATTTTGTCATGCCAGATGCTGCGCCAGACACATTATTAGATAGAATTGGTTGGGGTTGGTTATGGTTGGGTGTTGCTGCTGTAGTGTTTCGTATGATACAACTTACTGCTATACAAAGTCGCCGTGTCGCATTGGTATGGTGTATTAAGATACTTACAGACCCATTTCACGATGCTATTATCTATCGCAAGAGTCCTATATATTTAATGCAAGGACAATTAATTGATCCTGACTTAAGACAAGACTATGAATGAAAAAAGGCCCTTACGGGCCTTTTTTATTGTCCAATTAAATTTTAGAAATTGTGTTCTAAACCTAATGCGTACTTAGTAGTTGTTGCTGCTGCATCTTCTTTGATGTAACGAGCATGAACTGTTGTACGCTTGCTTAAACTATAGCTAGCACCTAAGTCAAATGCCTTAGTTGTGTCGTTTGTACCATAGCTAGCAAGAGCCATCAATGATCCAGTCAATGGTTGATTAACACCAATTGATTTACCGCTGTTAGTTACGCCTGAAACTTTGTCATCAGAGTATGTAGCGAAAACAGTTGTACCTGTCTTTTCAACTTTAACTTTTGCACCATAGATTGTTGAAGTACTTGTTGTACCGTTATCAAAATTTGCTATAGTAGCAGAAATTGGACCACGAGTAAATTCAATACTAGCAGCTTGTGGGTTATTAACGCCTGCTACTTCGCTATTGCTATTGATGTAGTTAACAGTTAAACCAGCCATTGGGGTAGCTGATACAAACAACGCATTACTGAAACGTGAACCTTGAGCAGCGTGAATGACTGCGGTACTTGAACCGTATACATTACCCATTGCGTCATAGTTATCAAGTGTACGTGCGATTGTGTGCTTGTCACGACCAACATTAACTGAACCTAAACTGTTTGATAAACCTACAATCATGGTTCTGTCACCCAATGTTGATGCTGCTGGAGCATCTGCACCGATACCAGTTTCAATTGTGAAGTTAGCAGATAGCCCGCCACTCAATGCTTCAGTACCTTTAAAACCCAAACGACTTGAATCGTTAGTGAGTGCTGTCACTGCTGACGCAGATCCAACTGTTACTGATTCTTCATACACACGCATTTTACCGTAAACGGCTACTTGTGCTGATGCTGCAAGAGATGCAGCGGCTAAAATTGTCGCAATTGCGATTTTCTTCATATTAAATTTCCTTTAAATAAAAACCTGATATTACTCAGGCTAGATGAATATTTAGCAGTAGAAATACAGTCAAATAAATTATGTATTCTCGCAAAGTAAGTATACTTTTTGCGTAATGTGTGCTGCTTTATTTGCTTCTGAGATTCGTAGCCAGTTCATTGGCAGTAATTTCGTCTTTGCCCAATTTTTCAAACACACCTAATATACTATTGTACAATTCTGGGCTACCTTTTATATAACGTTGTTTTCTTTCACAACCGGTAATTAATAAATTTTTATTAATTAAAGCATTACCATTAGTTACTCTAAAAGATACTGATACTCTATGTGTTAAAGTATCTTGTGTTTTGTGTATTACATCTCCGCGAATTAAAAGAAGATCGCCGGGAATTAAGTCCGGGGTAACGCTAATTGATTCTATTCCAATTGGCATAGTATATTCGATTCCTTCATTGTCATTGTGAACAAGAGTTATATTTTTAGAAGCTACACACCTAGAAGCACCTTTGTATTTGAAATTATTTACATATTCTGGTAGCGAGGTTTCTAATATATCAAATGGGATGATACTTAAACCTGATAAATTTGGATTTGGTTTTATTATTGGGATGTAGAAATTTAAGTATTGATAACTTTGTTGAAAAATATACCATGGTTCATGGTCTTGATGCCAGTCATAAGAACTACCTTGCGTTGATATATAATTCCCTTCTATCATAGTTAGGTCAACATTTAGTATATTTTGTTCTTTAATATAGTCAGTTGTTTTTAGTATTTGTTTTTCAAGCAACATCCTAACATTATCAGACATTCTGTAATAAGCATAATTTTTGTTGAACGTTTTTTGTTTTTTATAATAATCTGCTACTAATAACTCCATAATGTCATTATTTAAAAATGACTTAACCACTACATACCCTTTGGTTAATAAATCATTAAAATTAACAGATTGATTTTCGAATGTCATAACTTTATTTATCAAGGTAGAAACCCGCCGAAGCGGGTTCTGCTATTTTCTGTTACGAGGTATAACTACCCTAAGCGGCGTTTAGGCTGCTAATGCGAACAATTCGTCGTTTGCGGTTACGGTTTTTCTTCTTTTTACATCGTTGCTGATGAGCGCCAAATCTTAACTACTATCCTGTCGGTCGATCCCAAGTCACCCCCATCAGAAACATACTAGTTCTCAGTGACCGATGCCGTTAAATAACATCGATGTATCTAATATGCTTTTGGTGGAGGTGGGGAGAATTGAACTCCCGTGTCGCCAGTATTTCCTAAGCAGGTTTACGCTGTTCTTTTATTTATCACCAAGTTTTCTTGGCTATCCAATGTTGTATCTCTTGTAATTTCCACGCTAGTCCCCAGGGCAGTGTGAAAAATATCTTATTACCATTTGGTGTATACATGGTTTTACCATCATTGTCAACACCCATTAACCCAATAAACATAAGTTCTCCTTTAATCAATGCGAGTATAGTTTAGTACCATACCCACACCATATATAGATTCTGCTAACATCTTGGCTTGCAAATCATTATCAGCATTGATTGTTACATCAGCCGTCTGATATTGATTTAATCTAACCCAAACTTTATAGCGATACATTATTTTGTACAGGTACGCTCACGGTAAATCTGACCATCGGGTTGTTGAATCTCTTTCCATGCTGTACACACAGTTTGAGTCTGAACTATTACTGTCTGTGGTTGTTGAACAACTACTGGTTGCGGTTGATTTTGATTAGCAATTACTGCTCCTGCAATTCCACCAATGATCAATGGGGCTACCCAATCATTGCGTTCAACAATAACTGTGCGCGGTTCAAAACGAGGGCCGCATCTTGGATGCCGATGATCTATCCCCCAACGACAATCCATATCAGCAAAAGCCATATTACTGACTAACAAGGTTACGGCAACCAAAAGTACTTTTTTCATAATTTATCTCCTATACATATATAACGCAGTAGGCATGTGTTTAGTTGACATTATTGGACAACAAGGTGTCCAGTAGCATACATGATTGCCATAACCGGGCCGGCAATATGTTCGCCAATTTCATATAATGCCCAAACAGTTAATGCGACTGCCCACCATGGATTGGTTTCGGCTTTGTGCCCCAACCACATAAAGAATTTAGCATGTGCCTGTCCAATTTTGTTTGCGAGTTTAACTATCATAGTTTGTATTTAGTCTCATAGTAAGTACGTAACCAAGGCCAATCGTAACTCAATCGTAATTTCTCAAAGTCACCATTCACCTCATTGTAGTATTCTACAGCATGTTGGGCCGCATCCAAACTGTATTGGGCAAACTTACCTAATCCAACGTTTAGCCAATAATCTAATCGTTCTTCATTCTCATCAGTTTTGGATGCTTTAAGTTTGATACATTCACGGAACGCGGTACGCCAGGTGTCCCATTCGCTAGTATTAAACATTGCTGTTCCGCTATTAATTTCAACAACTTCATGTTCACTATCCATAGTAAAGTCTAATCCAGTACCAAAGTTTGCTAAGGTAAGTTTCTTGTTGTTAGCAACAATAGCTTGGTGACCATATACTAATCCATTTACAGGATTTGTCGCATGGAAAATATAATGTTTTGGTATCTGTAAACGATCTGGTTGCCAATCAAAATCAAACTTTGGATCGACTTTCAATTTGGCATTAACTAAGAAGTACCATGGGGTATTACTACTAGTTGCTGCCGCATGTTGACTCTTTACACGACCACCTACTCCATCTATTCTTACAACCTTGTTTGGTAACTTTTCAGTTAGTTTTAACAAGTGTTCATAGTTTGATTCAGCACTAGCTTCGCTGTTACTAAAGAATACAATGTCCAATGGGTTAGACTTAGCTAATTTACTATTAGTCATAATGTATGGATAATCATACAATTCTTTCTTTACATAGTCTTTAGCTTCTTTGGGCACAACAATACGTGTTCCACCCATACTAGTTATTTGAATATTCCTAGACTCGGGTGACCATAAACTGATTGGTTCTACATCAAGTACATTAACGTCTTTGTTATCTGCTGTAACAAATACAGCATACGGGAAGTTAAATTCTGTTTTGATACTAGATACGTGACTATCACCCTCAGTAACTATAACTGGGGCAGGCAATCTCTTAACACGTTGACTTTGATTGAAGTCAATCTTAGTATAATCATCAAGTATCTTCAATTGCTTAATCAATGAACGTAGTTTGTTAACATCAATTAAGAAGGTATCACCAAACTTTTGTTTATCACTTGGGAATACATGTAGTTGTTCTTTGGCAAACGGGTCACATATATAACTAAAATCAAAACTGCTATAATCACATACACTACTACATATCCAAAGATAATGTTCTTTCTTCTCTGGCAATGTTCTTAATAGTTTAGTAAATGTTTTAAGATATGTTGTGTCAAACTTGATTGTAGTGACTGGCAAGTTAAATTCAGGAGCTTCATTGCCATGATCAATGTAAAAAATATCATATAGACGATTAACTGCTCTTGCCTTTTTGCTTTTAACAAAGTTAAGCATAGATAGATGTTCAATAATCTTCACGTACTTTGTATCTTCAATAAAGTTTTCTTTATTAACCATAAAGGTTGTACCCCAATGACTCCATTGTGTTCCAAACACATGTATCATTTTCATTTGCCATGGACTAGGATAGAAGTCAAATTCAAAGTTACCATAGTCTAATTCACTATTCAATACCCAGAACAATTTAGTTTCAGATTTGTTTATACAACGAGTAATCGTATCTACCCAACTGTTAAGATATCTTGTCTTTTGTAGTTGCGGATAACGTAGTTTCAATTCTTCAAAACGTTGATTGCTTTCACTATTGCTTCTATCAATAAAGAACATACTCAAGTTACTGTCAACTTGAACAGTTTGACCTTCAACATAGTTGTATTCTTTGTGTCCTTTTGTATACATAGGTCCGTTGACATAGTATGTTTGTGTGTCTTTACTATATTCATTACCAAATACATTTATATGTCTAAAGTTTTCCTGATTAGGTCTCCAGCTAAAGTCAAACTTATCATAATTCAAATCAGGATTGATAGCCCAGAATACTTCTTCAGGATGTTCTTTAACTAAGTTATCCAATGTTGTTTTGATAGGATAA
>Ga0209296_1001279_pt1 | contig 19586 bp, 28 predicted proteins | sample S_130206_EF_Meta_FD_187319 | JGI IMG/M metagenome (GOLD analysis project Ga0209296, IMG submission 187319) | Freshwater microbial communities from Lake Simoncouche, Canada to study carbon cycling - S_130206_EF_MetaG (SPAdes) (version 2) | ecosystem: Environmental > Aquatic > Freshwater > Lake ...
GGAACCTATGACACCGTAACGCGTCAGATCACTGGTATTCCAAGTACCAGTGGTCTTGACACCACCTACATGATTGTAGGCAACGGCTTCCCTAATGCCACATTCATTGAAAGCGTTGATTCCGCCACGCAAGTGACGGCTTCTACCTATTCGACTGAAACCGCTACGGATGGCGTCATTTATTTCCAAAAAGTAAAATACGACCTTCCAGATGATTATGATTCTATTGTGCCTCGCACTCAGTGGGACAAATCCAAACATTGGGAAATGCTTGGCCCTGAAGACGCCCAGCAATGGGAATGGCTGCTTAGCGGTTATATCAGCACTGGGCCGCGTATTCGGTGGCGTCTGTATGGCAATTATTTTCAAATCTGGCCTGGAACCTCTACCAACGAATATCTTGGATATGAGTATCGTAGCAAGGGCTGGGCACGGGCCGCTGGCGGAACCGTAAAGAATAGCTTTACGCTTGATACCGACACCTGCATCTATCCAGATCGGGTTATGGTCTTAAGCACCAAGCTTAAGTATTTCCAAGCCAAGGGCTTTGATACAACGGCGCTTTACCGAGATTATCTTACAGAGCTTGAAACGGCTATGGCGCAGGACACCAGTGCGGCCAACCTTTCGTTCGCGCCAAGACCGGGCAACATCCTTATCGGCTACGACAATATTCCTGATAGCGGTTTTGGCCGTTAAAATGAAAATGTTACGAATAAGCCCATCTTTTTTTGTTTTTAATGCGGCTTATGGTGTTGGCAGCAACGCCATAATCGACAGCAATTTCACGTTGAAGTCGGTTATCTTTTCGAATTTCAAAAACTTGTTGTTCCGTCAATTTTGCCGTACCACAACGCTCTCCGCGATTTGTAGTACCATGTTTAATTTTGTCGGCATGATTATTTTTGCTAGTGTCCCAACGAAGATTGCTCAAATTGTTATTTTGAGGATTTCCGTCATTATGGCAACATTCCATTCCATGCGGACGTTTTTCAACAAATGCTTCCAATACAAGAGTATGCGGTTTAACAATTTTTTGTTGGTTTTTGTTCCAAAGTCCCAAATATGGTCTACCATTGCTGCCAATGGTAAGATTTTTAATTTTTTCAGTATTTTTGGATCGAACACGGCCAAAATCAGACACCTCGTAAATGTCTTCAAATCCTACAACGGGCTTCCAGTTTTCCATAATGCCCATACTATACATATTGGGATGGAATAGCAATGGATACGCGCCGACTGGTCCAGCAAACTACTGCAAATGTTGCCTCGATTCCTGCGCCCATAGGCGGTTGGAACGCACGGGATTCGTTTGCAAATATGGACCCGGCAGACGCCGTTACCATGATCAATATGTTTCCTACCGTATCAAACCTTACGATGCGGGGCGGATACCAAAGGTACACGACTGGCCTAGACGGTCAGGTTCAAAGCCTGATGACGTATTCTGGCGGCACGACCTCAACGCTGTTTGCGGTAACGTCCACAGGCAAGCTTTACGACGTTAGCAATGGCGGTGCCGTAGGTGCGCCCAAGGTCACGGGCCTTAATGGCGGCATATGGAACTATATCAACGTATCTACATCCGGCGGCAATTATCTTTATGCCGTAAACATTGCTGCGCCTGATCAGCCCTTGCTTTATGATGGTACAACTTGGGTGCAAATTTCCGGTGTCGGGGCAATTAACATTACGGGCGTTACAACCACGAAACTGGGCAATATTTGCCTATTTAAGAATCGTGTCTGGTTCATCGACCGCAACACGCTAACAGCGTGGTATTTGCCAACGTCATCCGTAGGCGGCGCGGCTCAACAGCTTAACCTGCAATCCATCGCCCGCTTCGGCGGTCACATTGTTGCAATTGACACCTGGACGCTTGATGCGGGCTATGGCGTTGACGATAACTTAGCGTTCGTAACAAGCGAAGGCGAAGTCATTTTATATAGCGGCACGGATCCTGCAAGCGCGTCTACATGGTCGCTTATTGGTGTCTGGAAACTAGGCTCGCCCATTGGCGGTCGTAGCACCCTTAAATGGGGCGGCGACCTTCTCATTTTGACGTATGACGGCCTTATGCCTATGGCGGGGTCATTGCAGTCATCTAGGCTTGATCCCCGTGTAGCCCTCTCTGACAAGATTCAAGGGGCCATTACGGCGGCAACCACGTCTTACGGCGGCAACCATGCTGCGGTTGGCTGGCAAGTTTATTATATTGCCAAGAACAACGCGGTTTGGATCAACGTCCCCGTGGCCGACAATCAGCAAGAACAATATGTGATGAACACCATCACAAAGTCTTGGTGCCGATTCACGGGCTGGGGCGCGTTTTGTTGGGAAACCTTCTTTGACGATCCGTACTTTGGCGGCGATGGTTTTGTAGGCAAGGCTTGGACCAATACGTTTTCGGACAATGGTAGCAACATCGCCACCCAAACAATCCAAGCGTTTAACTATTTCGGCAATCGCGGCGTCAAGAAGTATTTTACCCGCGCTCGGCCCAGCCTTTATACCAATGGTTCGCCTAGCGTTTCGCTTGGCATGAACATCGACTTTGACGTTTCCGATACAACCGCGCCTATTGCGTTTACGCCAACTTCGTATGCAAGTTGGGACACGGCAACATGGGACAATAGTTATTGGGGTGCTGGCAATAGCGTTTCAAACGTCTGGCTTGGCATTACCGGAATAGGCTATTGCGGCGGCATCCAGTTTAAAACGCTAAGTTCTGGCATTGAGGTTCAATGGGCCTCAACCGACATAGTGTACCAACAAGGGTGGGCGGGCATATGATTTTTGCAAATGAAAAGTTTGCTGATTGCTCGACCGAATGTGCTATTTTTGTCACAATGCATTGGGAAGAACTTTTTGGTAAGAAAAAATTTAGGGCCAATTGGAAGGCTGTGGAAGCCTTGGAAAAAGCCGGGCAATTTGCCTATTACACTATGCGTGACGATCTAGGCAAACTATGCGGCCATGTTGGCTATAGGATTACCGATTGTCCGTTTTTTGGATGTTTGACGGCAACAGATTCATTCTTTTATGTGCTGCCTGAACATCGTGGGACGCATGAAATTAGCAACCTGCTAAAGTTCGCTGCAAAGCATTTACAGGCTTGCGGCATAGAGGATGTATTTGCGGCTCATCTTGTTGTAAACAATAAGTTGCCCGCCGCAATGGATCGCGCTGGTTATAGCTTGGTCAGCGCAATGTATAGATACGAGGGAGAATAAAATGTGTTTCCATAGCCCAAAAGCACCAGCAGCGCCCGATTATGCGGCGGCTGCACGGGAACAAGGCATTGCCAACGAAAAGGCGGCAACGCAAAGCAATGTCAGCAATAACCCTAATATCATCAGTCCTTACGGCAATCAGACCGTAACGTGGAATAGCACGGGTGCGCCAGGTAATGTTCCACAGGCCACTGTAACCCAAACGCTTACGCCTGAGGCCCAAGCCACGCTAGAGGCACAGCAGCGCGTTCAAAATCAATTTGCCAATCTTGGCGAAACTGGCATTGGAAATGCACAAGGCACCCTAAGCCAAGCGTTCAATCCCAACCTACCTAATCTACAAACGGGTCTTGATATGTCTGGCGTTGCGGCCATGCCTGTTAATGCAGGGATGACGGGTCAAGCGGCCATTATGTCTAGGCTTCAACCTCAGATTCAGCAACAGCAAGAGGCATTGGCACAACAGCTTGCCAACCAAGGCATTACGCCTGGTAGCGAGGCATACAACAATGCCATGCGTACCCAAGGCAATCAGCAAAACGATCTGTTGACCCAAGCGGCTTTGCAGGGCCTCAACCTTGATATGTCTGCTAATAACCAAGGCTATAACCAAGCCCTGCAATCTGGCCAGTTTGGCAACACGGCCTTGCAGCAGTCTTTGGCCCAGCAGACGGCTTTGCGTAATCAGCCTATCAATGAGGTTACGGCCCTCATGTCGGGATCGCAAATCCAGAACCCGCAGTTCCAACAATATACGGGCTCTAATGTTGCGGCGGCTCCCGTATTCCAAGGCGTCCAAGCCCAGAACCAAGCGGCTATGGATTTGTACGGTATCAAGCAGGGTGCTGCTAATGCCAACATGCAGGGGCTTACAAGCCTAGCGGGTGCTGGAGCAATGGCGTTTTAATGCTGGCATTGGCTTTCTCAGGCGGCAAGGATTCTTTGGCTTGTTGGTATTTGTACCGCAACCAGAACCCTGTTGTCATATGGGTTAATACAGGCAAATGTTATCCAGAAACGCTTGCGTTAATTGATGAAATCAGGCGCGAAACCAACAAGTTTGTAGAAGTTAATACAGATCAGCAGGGTCATATTGAAGCCAATGGAATCCCTTCTGACGTTGTTCCTATTGATTGGACTGGTCTGGGGCATGTTATTTCTGGTGATAAACCCGTAAAGGTCCAAAGCTATCTAGAATGTTGTGCAGATAACATTTCACGGCCATTGATGCGGGCGGCTAAGGAGTTGGGTGTATCTCAATTAATACGCGGTCAGCGTATTGACGATTCCCATAAGTCGCCAGCAAGGCATGGTACAGTTGTAGACGGGATTGAGTTCATTCAGCCCATCGAAAATTGGACCGAAAAACAAGTTTTTGATTTTGTAAAATCGCAACGCGGGTCTTTACCGGACCATTACAAAATTGAGCATACTAGTTTAGACTGTTATGACTGCACGGCTTATGTAGAACATTCTGCTGACCGTGTTGCTTGGATGAAAGAAACATATCCGGCGTATTACGAAAAGTATGCCGCCAATATGTGTGCATTAAAGTCTGTTCTGATGCCCATGCTGAAGAACTTGGAGCGTTATGATGTATAACCAGAACGTCAACCTTGCGGGCATGGCCCTTACGCCCGAAGAACAGGCTCGCTTGGGTCGCGCTCAGGCTATGCAGGACGCTGGTGCCGAGCCTATGCAGGTCCAGTCCTATAAAGGCATCCAAGCCCCCGTGTCGGGCGGCGAAGCCATTGCCAAGGTCTTGCAATCCTATATGGGCGCAAAGCAAAAGGACGCCATCCTGAACAGGGCTATGGGCAATACGGGTACGTCCGTTGGTGATGCGAACTATACGGGCGGTGGCGCGCTTGATGCCATTACCGGAAATCAAATCAACAAGCCAAAGCCTTCTATGGACTTTCTAAAAAACATGTTTGCAGGATCGTAAAATGCAAAATTCTATGATCGCCCTTACCGATACAGCGTCCCAGGTTGCCGAGCTCCAGCGCCGTCAGAAGCTTGCTGAGGCCCTTTCGGCTCAGGGTGCTGCACCTATTGAGGTCCAGTCCTACAAGGGCATCCAGGCCCCTATCTCGCCGTTCTCGGCCCTAGCCAAGGTGCTTCAAACCTACATGGGCGCGAAGCAAGCGGCTGATGCAATAAAGGGCGAGAAGGAAGCGCGTAAGACGGCGCGTGAGGAAGCGGTTGGCTACCTTGAGAGCATGAAGCGTACCCCAGACATTGGCAGGTTTGAAACTCCTGTGTCGGCGCAAGAGGCAAGGCAGCAAGCGGCCGTTCCTGCATTGACGCCTGTTGCGCCCGTTGGCCCTCCTGAAATGATGCAAGTGGGCGGCATTCCAGATATGCAAGGCAATGTTACGCCTACCGCATCTGTGCAAACGCCTATGCCGCAAGTGTATAACAATGCCCAGCCATCTACATATGCAGGGCCACAGGCTACGGTTATGCCTGGCCGGGAAACCACGCCGCAAGAACGTATGGCGTCCCTGCTTCAGGCTGGCATGAGCGGCAACCCAATCCTGGAACAAATGGCTCCTGCCATGTACGGCAAGATCGAGGGCCAAATTGAAGATCAAAACAAAGCCGATAAGCTAAAAGCAAAAATTGCTAGCATAACTGGCATAACCGATGATCAAAAATCAGCACTTAGCACAATGGCAGAGTTTAACCCGCAAGCAGCGGGTAATATGTTGAAAGACATTTTGACGCCTAAAGAAGTTAAGCCAGCAGAATATAGCCAAATTCGGGCCGAAGCTTTTGGGCGTAAGCAACGAGGTGAGCCGTCGCTGCCAGGCGATGATGTTTTGCTTTATGGCGCTCGTACTGGCGCACCCGCCCGCGCTCCTGTTGCTCGCGCACCGGGAAAAGCTTTGGCTCAAGGATTGGAACAAACAACGCCTAAGCCAGCGGCTGAACCAAAATTAACTGCGTTTCAAGAAAAAGAACTGACTAAAATTTCAAAAGCATCAAGTGCAATTAATCAGGCTTTGACAACGCTTGATACTGCGCCAAAAGATGCATTTAGTTTTGGACGGGGGCTTGCCACTCTTGGCGGCGAAATGGGCGAGTCTATGGCTTCTAGGGGCGATACGCCAGAAGCTAGAAATGCAAGATACTCGGTATTCAATAATGTTTCCAATATCATTAAAGAACGCGCTGGTACGGCTCAATCTAAATCCGAAAAAGAAACCCTAATGAAGTTTCTTCCAAACCAATTTGATAGTGAGCCTGTTATTCGCAGCAAACTTGAGGAATATCAAAATTATTTAGCGGGACAAGAGCAAGCGGTTAGAAATCCTAATGCCACAATAAAGCCTGTCTCTGCGCCCGCTGCAAAAACTACAAAAGCCCCCGCCGGGGTTGATCAAAAAACTTGGGACGCTATGACTCTTGAGGAACGAAAGTTATTTCAATGACAGAGTTCACAATTGAACAAAAGCGAGCCATTGCGTTAGCAAACGCTAGAGCAAGAATGGCGCAAGAACCCGAGGCTGCGCCCGCTGCGCCACGCGTTGCGCCTAAGCCTACGTTTGGTCAAACTATGGCTGACATTGCTCAATCTGCACCAACAAAATTGGCGCAGGGCGTTGCTGGTATGGTTGGATTGCCTGGGGATATTGCCCAAGGTGTAAAGGCCGCTCAATATGCTATTGACCCTAAATACCAAGAAGGAAGTTTTGAACCTTGGAATGTTTTACCTACATCAAAAAATGTAAATACAACATTAGCTAAAGCCCTTGGTGGGTATAAGGAACCGACCACTACCGCAGGACAATATACTGGGACGGCGCTTTCCTTTATACCAACAGCCGTGGCTGGCGCAGGATCGGTTGGTAAACGTGTTTTAGAATCCGCTGCGTCTGGACTTGCGTCTGAAGCGGGTGGTCAAATGGCTAAGGGAACGCCTCTTGAAGGCGTGGCTCGTTTGGCTGGTGCTTTATCAACTGGCGTTGGAGCCAATGTTGTTAAAAATGTAAACGCTGCTGCTAAAGCAAAAAAACTTATTCCATCCATTGAAAAAATTAAAGAAGTTTCTAGCGGCCTTTATGACGCTGCCGATAATGCAGGGTTAATCATAAACAGCAGCAAAATAACACAAGAAGCATCTAAATTAAAAAATATTCTTGCCAATGAAGGTATTGATAAAAATCTTCATCCAGCGGCTTTTGCTGCCATGAATCGTTTTCTAAAAACACAAGGCAATGTCACGCTAAAAGGCGTTGAGACATTACGCAGGATTGCTTCAGACGCAACGACTACGGCAAATAAGGCCGATAGGCGCATGGCAAGAATCATTGTTGATCATATTGATGATTTTGTGGGCAATCTTAAGTCAGCCGACACAATGGGTGTTAATCCAACAGCAGCAACTCAAATGCTTTCCACGGCCAGAGATTTGTGGAAGAAATCTGCAAAAGCCCAAACGGTAGAAGATTTAATTACAAAAGCCAAAAGCAACCCAGAAGGTGTTTTGGGTTTTGAAAATGCGGTTAAGGCTCAGTTTACCAAACTTGCAAACAATGCAAGGGGCATGGCTAGGTTTTCTCCAGAAGAACAAGCAGCTATTCAAAAAGTTGCTAAGGGGGAAACTATTCAAAATATACAACGCCTTATTGGTAAAATGGCACCAACAAATCCATTTGCAATTTTTGGTTCAATAGGGGCAACGGCAATAAATCCTGCCGCAGCAAGCGCACCAATTATAGGCTCTATTGCAAAAACGGCTTCTACCTTAACCGCCGCCAAAAATGCAAAAGCCGCAAGCCAATTGATTCGCGGCGGCGTTAAACCTACAAGAGTACCAGTTTTGGATAGACGCGCCTTATTGGCTGCTCAAATGGCAACACAGGATCAAGAACAATGAGTTTCAACGGCACTGGTACATTCAATATCAACACTAGCGGTCAGCCTGTTGTCACGGGCACGACCATTAGTTCGACCGTGTTCAACGCCCTTACGGCTGACCTTGGCAACGGCTTGACCAATACCTTGACCAAGGACGGGCAGTCTACCCCGACCAACAACATCAAGCTTGGAGGCTATAAGCTAACGGGCGTCGGCCAGGCCACGGTGTCGGGCGATGCGTTGGCTTATGGGCTTAACGCCACGCTGAACGACCTTACGATTACAGGCACCGTAACGCTTTCTGGCGGCATTACTGGCACGACCATTAATAGCACCACCATTGGAGCTACAACGCCTAGCACGGGCGCGTTCACGACCCTATCAGCGTCTAGCACGGTAAGCGGCGCAGGGTTCACGGCTTACTTTGCATCGCCTCCCGCCATTGGCGGTACGGCGGCTGCTGCCATTACTGGGACAACCATTACCGGAACGACCATTACCGGGACGACCATTACCGCCAATACGCGTTTCGTTGGCGCAATTGACGGCACGGTCGGTGCAACGACTGCGGCGGCTGGTTTGTTCACAACGCTTGGCGCTTCTGGCGTTACGACTATGGGCGCTGACGGCGTATTTACCGCCGCATATTCGCCTACGTCGGTTCGCAGCATTGGCTACCGGGGCGTTCCGCAGGTCGCTAAGACCGCTAGCTATACCTTGGACTTGGTTGATTCCGGTCATCATATTTATCTGACGGGCTCAACGGCTTCGCAGTCCATTACGATTCCGGATAATGGTTCTAAAGCCTTTCAAATTGGCACGACCATTTCCATCGTCAATGGCTCTAGCGTAACTTGGACGGTTCCAATAACAGCAGGATCACCAACCAACACCTTGACGCTTGCTGGTGGAACGACTTCAGGAACGCGAACATTGGCCGTGGGCGCGGTTGCGACCATTATCAAGGTTACGGCAACGGCATGGTACATTAGCGGCGCTGGAGTCTCCTAATGAGCGGCGTTGGCATGATGCTGCTTGCGGGTGGTGGAGACATAGTTAAAATTTCTAATGTCAACATTTATGATACTACTACTGGCGGAACGGCATCCGCTACTTATCAATTAACGTCTGCTGGTGTAATTAATTCCATCAAAAATACAGGCGGCACAACCTCATTGGGAAATTGGGTTGTGCCAGGTACTTCTGCTTCAAATTACGAGGCCCTTGTAACTGTTACATCTGGAACCCTTACAAGCGGTACGTCTGGGGTATGGCAAGCATTGTCAGTAACTAGGTCTTGGTCTAGAAACAGAACATCAACAGGCATTACAACTGCTGGTATAACTGTTGATATTCGATTAATTGGAACCACAACCGTTTTGACAACTGCGTCAATAAATCTAACCGCTGAGTGGGCCTAAAATGACCGATCAATCAGTAGAAACTCAGATTGCTTTGCTCCAAGCGGATATGGCAGCATTGACCAAGGCCGTTGCCAAGCAATCTAGCGACATTGAGGGCTTGGTTCAGGCTTGGAAAACAGCCAATGGCGTTGTGTCATTTATGAAATGGCTTGCCAGCATTGCCGGGGCATTTGCTATTTTGTTTAGCGTTATCAAACTCAAACTGTTTAACGCACATTAAGGATATTTGAAATGATTGAAGAACTTGTATCTCACGTTTTTGCCATGCGTAACGCTGCCCATACGGCGCATTGGGCTACAAAGTCTTATAGCGAGCATAAGGCCCTCGGCAAATTTTATGATGAATTGATTGATAAAATTGATGCCATCGTAGAGGCGTATCAAGGCTGGTATGGCTTAATTGGAGAAGTTCGTATCCTTATGATGCCAAAGGATGATATAACCAGCAAGATCAGGGATGAACTGGCCTGGATTGCTACCAATCGCAGCAAGATCGCCAAAAATAATACGATGATGGAAAACCTAATTGACGATCTTATGCAACTTTACTCCTCAACCCATTACAAGCTAGTGAACCTGAAATAACCAAAGTAAGGAACCTATGTGTCTTATACGGATGACGAGTTTATCGCCGCTTGGCAAAAGAGCGGTGGAAGCCCAATAGTCTTAAGCGGTATCATTGAAATGGATATTCGCAGCGTCTATAGACGCAGAGCTAAAATGGCCAATAAGGGCATAATCTTAACGACAACACCAAACGAAGTTACAAAAGGCCAAGACAAGACTCGGCGTACAGATGTTGGCCGCGCTTATGCAAGGCAAAATGACTACAACATCGACAACGGTACTATTATCGTCTTTTCAGACGCGCATTTTTGGCCTGATCACAACCAGACCGTAGCCAATATGGCGCTGGTAGAATTGATCAAAGAACTTAATCCCAAGACCATTATCGCCAATGGCGACATATTTGACGGGGCGGGCGTTAGCCGCCATCCGCCCCTTGGCTGGTCCAAGCTGCCTTCCGTAAAAGAAGAACTTGAAATCTGCGATGAGCGATTGCATGAAATCGTAATGGCATCCAAGACAAAGGCGGATTTATTCTGGAATGTTGGCAATCACGATATGCGGTTGGACCGTACTTTGTGTATGGCTGTTCCTGGCTTTGAAGGTGTGGTTCAAAGGCTAGACGAACGCTTCCATGCTTGGAACTTTGCATGGTCGCTTAACGTCAATGACCATACGATGATCAAGCACCGTTACCATAATGGCGCACATGCCGCGTACAACAATGCGATGAAATCTGGTCGGTCAATCGTAACCGGGCACCTTCACAGGCTGATCGTAACGCCGTGGGGCGATTATAACGGACGTAGGTATGGCGTTGATACCGGCACGCTATCGGATCCGCATGGCCCGCAATTTGACTATGCCGAGAATAACCCAAGCCCACATTGCTCAGGCTTTGCGGTCTTGACGTTTAGGAATGGCATGTTGCTTCCGCCTGAGTTGGTAGAAGTTATTGATAACGTGGCTTACTTTAGGGGCCAGGCAGTTATAGATGCGTCGGGAGAATAATATGGGTTTTGGCGTTAGCGATGCGATTGCGGCTGGTTTAAAGATTGTAGATAAGTTCGTTCCCGATCCGGCGGAAAAAATTAAGGCCGAGGCCGCATTGCGTGAATCCCTACTAGCTTGGGATGCACAACAAAACACCGTCAATGCGGCCGAAGCCAATAACTCATCGGTGTTTGTTGCTGGCTGGCGTCCTGCCATTGGCTGGGTCTGTGCCATTGCCCTTATGTACCAATACACCTTGTCGCCCATTGCGGTATGGATTGCGGGCATGGCGCATTATGCCCTTCCTACGCCGCCCTCGCTTGATAACAGCCTATGGGAACTGATGTTTGGTATGCTAGGCATGGGCGGTCTGCGTACATTTGAAAAACTAAAAGGCGTTGCTTCAAAATGATCGGTAACTTTGACGAATCCCTACGGCTTTTGCTTAAGTCTGAAGGCGGTTTCGTAAACCATCCTATCGATCCAGGCGGTATGACATGCCTAGGCGTCACCAAGGCCGCGTGGGAGGCGTACACGGGCGAAACATGCCACGAGGCTGATATGCGAGCCTTGACGCCCAGGGCCGTCACGCCCTTCTACAGAGACAATTACTGGGATAAGATAAGCGGCGATGCTTTGCCTGAGGGAGTTGACTATGCGATATTCGACTTTGCAGTTAATTCGGGGCCTATGCGGGCGGTTAAGGTACTTCAATCTAGCCTCGGTCTTATCACGGACGGGGGCATTGGACCTAAAACCCTTGCTGCTATTTTAAAGAAGAATCAGGAAACCCTGATTGAAACATACTGCGAGGCGCGTCTGAATTTCCTCAGCGCCTTGCCGACATGGAAAACATTCGGCAAGGGCTGGGAACGACGCGTTGACGAAGTATCAAGGCGAGCCAAGATGATGCTTAAACAAGCGTCCCATAATAAGCGATGATGGCGGCTTCTGCCCTACCATCATGCTTTTTTAGTGGCCATTGGTGAGACTGGCGCGGCATGAGTTCAGATGCTCTTAGCCGCGCCCCATCCTTATCAGTTGGCGTCTTGGTAACCCTCTTCCAGACTTGAGGCGTTACCTCAATAATCGGAATAAAGTTAGCCGCAACGGCACCGATAACCACCCCGGCAGCGCGTCCAAATGTAAACGCCCCGGCGTGGCCATTCCCGGGCATAGATGCAACCTTTTCTATGATGCACCTAATGCCTTGGTTTTTTGCCCATACGTCCAAGATAACCGCAAGCTGGGCATGGTCTACACGCCGCTTGGTGCCGTCCTGTAGGGTGGGCATATCAAAGATTTCCAATCCATCGTCAGTCAATAGAGCCAAGGCTCCAGAGAGACCTGGATCAACGCCTATGATGGGTGTCATGCAGCCTTATCCATATAATTGATCATAAGGCTTTCTAGGTAATAAACCCGATCTTCCAATTCCTCTAATCGGCTTTTGGGCTTTTCCTTCTTGGTAACAGCAAGCAAACCATAACCAAGCGTGATGCGGTACTTTCCTACAACGCCACGAGCATTACCGACATAATCGGGTATAGCTTCATAAGCGACACGTTCGTCATCCCAACCTTCTAAATAAACAGCGCCTTCATTTGTGGTGGTAAGATGCTGCCTAAAAAGATCGGATACTTTAACAATTTCAATAGCGGTCAGTTTCTTAAAGGTAGGATTCAGTGATTGAGCCATGTGTTTTCTCCTAAAAAGGAATTTCATCGTTGAAGGGTAGGCCATTGTTCGTGCCGCGCTTGCGGCCTTCGGCCTGTCGCTTGGCAAGGCTGTCCCTTGGCAATGCTACTTTCTTGCCGTGGGTGAAAATCTCGCCAGTTTCTTTGTTCTTGTACTCAATGAAGTTGACGCCAGCATCTATTGGTTCCGCGCCGTGTACAAAGTCTGGAATCAATAGATGCTGGTCGCAACCGTTGCGCTGATCCGCGCCCGTCAAAAACGTATCGGCCAATTCGCAGCGCCATTTACCGTCGGCAACGGGCGTTGAATGGGCACAGGTACGGCAATTGACTTGCGCTGGCTCTGCATGATGGCAAAGCCGATACATATCGCAGAACTTACATTCCCAATATGCAGGATCATCGCTTAGTCTTAGTGGTGCAGTCTTAGCCTCAACAATTGTGTTGGCGCGGTGATTATATTGCTTAAACACCGCAGAATCTGCGGTGATCCACTCCGTGTAGATCGCGTCGGTATTTTTATTGATCGCGATATACATGGCCGCGTCAAGCTTCAGCAGACCCATATAGACCTGCATCTGGGCAAAATGTTGTGGCTTTTCAGTCTCGACGCACCAGGCCGATAGCTTGGTGAACGCCTTTTCTCCCATAGTTTTGCATTCGAGGACGGCCCAGACGTTAGGATTTTCGACAAAACCTTTTCCTACGCCATCGACAGACCCACCAAAATGACCAGAGTCATTGCGGCAAGTTATCTGTTTACCGTTTTCTTCCACATGAAGTTCCACGCCAATGCCGCGCAATTCCTCATGGATTCGGGCTTCCTCTCGATGCCCGGTATTAAAGAGGCGCAAGATGCGCCCCTCAAATTTCGGTTTAACGGCCCAGCGGAAATTGAGCCATAGGTATCGGTTGCAGTTATGCCCGATCAAGGACGCACCAAGGTGTTCCCGGAAATCCTCGGTCTTGGCTTCATACCAGCCAAAGATTTGGCTAGCGGTCGTCACTTGATCGGGCTTGCTCATTTACTTGCGCTCCCAAGGCTTAGCGGCGGCCGCTGACGCCGTTGACGATGCAGACGGTGCCGCACCAGCACCTGCACGCTTGTAGCCCATCACGCGGTTCCTGGTGGGGTCTTTGCGATCAATGTCCAGAACCAGAATAAACGGAATATCGTTAAGCTGGTCGGTGTCATCGAGTTCCGCAAAACCGCAAGCCTCGGAAACGGCCTTAAGGTTTGCACGGGCAATCTTTTCGGCAACTTCGTTAGGGTTATGCAGGTTCAGGTTTTCCCAAATCTTGCGGTCGGCATACTTGCCTTCGATGATCTGCATGGTCAGGGCGAGATATTCGCCCGTACCTGCCTTGGTGACCTTCATCTGGCTTTCTGTGACCATTGCCATGTATTCGCCCTTGGGCAATGGATCGTAATCGCTCTTGGGCGCTTCATAGGTGGAAATATCGAAATGGACCTTAGCCATGATTTAGTTTCCCTTTTTGATGGAGTTTGAAAATTCGGACCAGATCATTGGTATGGTGTCTGGCAGGCTGTAGCGGTTCTTGGCCATATAGGCTGGCCGCTCGCTCGTAAACAACAATCTTTCGCCCGTGGAGATTCCCCGGTTGCTCGTCTTGTTGAATCCCACATCGTCTTTCTTAACGATGGTTTTGTAGTTGGCAAACAGCACGGCATCCGCCCATTCGCGTACAACGGAACTGGAACGCTCCTGTAGCTTAGGCTGATAGCGGTCGTATGGTTCGACCTCTGGACTGTCAAAACGCTTGATAGCGGTATGGGCCAGCAGGATAACTGCCATGCCCTTATCGTTACGCAAGGCATTCAGGCCATCCAAAACATCTCGCCATTTCTGCGCCGCAATGATAGCGCCCTTGCCATAGGCTAGGTCTTTGGCGTCATACTTGGATTCGATTTCCTTCTGGATCATAGCCTCTAGCCAATCCAGGCTATCGACTACCACCGTTTGGAAAGCGTGTTCTTCGCTATATAGCGTGGCAATTGCGTCCATAACGTCCTCGGCATTAGCAGCCAAAGGGAAATGGGCAATGTCTAGCGATCCTAAGCCATCCTCAGTAAGGATAAAAATCGGATCAGGCGCACCGGAAGCAAACGTTGTCTTGCCGATCCCCTCGACACCATAAACCATGATGCGAGGGGCGGCGATTGTCGCGTTTCGCTTGATGCTTTTAAGATCAAACGCCATTATTCTTCAATCCTTTCAATTGATACTGAAACTTTGGCTGGCTTCATGGTGATAACGTCCGACATACGCAGCCATACCTCGGGCCTGTACATACGGATTTCTTTAAGCTTGGTTTCGTTGAGGTCTTTTTTGTGACGCACGACCTGGTATTCGTCAGGCCAGTCCGCAGACATAGCCTCCAGCGCGTCACAATCGCCCTTGTAGATCATCTTGGAATCTAGGGTTAGCTTGTAGCCGCTGCCCAGCTTCAGGCTCATGCGGCCTTCTGCATTGGGCCTTACGATGGCAAGAATATCTTTTTCGATACCAATGCGCTTATCGTTAGCCGCTTTTTCTTCTGCCTTGGCGGCAAGCCAAGATAGCGTCAAAGTCTCTAGTTGTTCGTCTGTTGTCATTTGCATGTTCCTTCTGCTCACGGCGCAATAGGTACATGATCATGCGGCAAAGGCAATATGATTTTTTATTTTTATTTTGCTTGAAAACATATTCGATGCGTGTACGTTCCAAGGTCGTCCAAAACAGGAGAACGACACATGGCATCCATCAAGGGGCGGTGCGAACCCGCCTATAATATCGTAGTAAGACTTGGCGGCGTTACACGCACAGCCGAGCTGTTAGAAATCACGCAATCCGCCGTTAGCCGCTGGCTTATTCCGGCAACAAGCAATGGCACGGAAGGCCGCATACCCCAGCGTTATTGGGATAATATTCTAAAATTCGCCTCAAAACACAACATAAGAATCGACGTTTACGATCTATCAGGCCAACCCCGTCATCACTGAGGCCACAATGCTTAATTCAGAGTTCCTATCCGTCGCCTATGGGCGGCTGCGGGACACCTATGGCTGGACGACTAGCTTTGCATCTGATCCAAATCAGAGCGAGCCAGGCGCTTGGTCAGGTAACCCGTATATGGATACCCCGGCACACCGATCCCTAATTGATCGGCGGGAAAGCAACAACAATTTTTTCTGTGTTTCCATTATGGGAACAACGGACAAGAAACGGCGGTCCAAAGATTGTTTCTTACGCATGGCCGTCTTGCTGGCGGATGATGCTAGCCCAGACGATCTTTTTGGAAACCCGTCATATATTTTTGAGACCTCACCCGGCAATCACCAGATCGGGATATTCCTAGACGCTGGCGACCCTGATACTGCCAATAGGCCGCTGCTAGATGCGGTCTTGCAGGTTATGGCCGCAAGCAAGCTTATCAATGCCGATTCTAGCGGCAATAACGTGGTGCGCTACGGTCGATTGCCTGTCGGTTGCAACACCAAACAGCGCGACACTGGCACATTCCAAACCAAAATCATCTATTACAAAACAAATGCCACATACACCCTAGCGGATGCGGTCGCCACGTTTGGGCTTGACCTAGAAGAAATCCGCCAAAATATAAACACGACCCCCGCAAAAACACAAAATCTAAACAATTCAACAGGCACAGCAGTAGACCTGTACAGAAATCTGATCAACCCAAACCTAGACGAACGCTCTTACCACGACCCGCTTATGAAGCTATCGGCGGCAATGGTCGCAGCGGGCATGGCACCAGGCGCGGTAGTGAATAACCTTCGCTCTCTCATGCTGGCGATCCAACCTGAAACAACGGGTGAGGAGTTTGCCCGCTGGGAAGCCCGCTACGGCTCCGAGTTATCAAGGATGGTAACCTCAGCCGAAAAATATGCTCCTGCCCGTCAGGAAGCGTTACAGGGCGATGTATTCGTATCCGAAGAACAATTGGAGGAGATGACCAAGAATGTCCGCTGGCTAGTCAAGGGCCTGGTGCCCGAGGATAGCATGGGGATGATCTTTGGTGCGTCAGGGACGTATAAATCCTTTATTGCAATTGATATGGCCCTGCATATCGCGCACGGGATGAACTGGGCAGGTCTTAGGACTAAGCAAGGCCCAGTCGCCTATATCGCGGCAGAAGGCGGCGCAGGTATTAGCCGCCGTTTGAAAGCATGGCGCAATCAGTTTGGGTTAGTCGAAACCAATAACCTGCACATTTGCATCACGCCCTTTCTTTTGACGGCGCAGGAGGAAATGGCGCATCTGAAAGCGGCCATTGCCAAGTTCCCTCAGCCGCCTAGCGTGGTGATCATTGACACCTTATCCCAGACATTCAGCGGCGACGAAAATTCGTCCAGCGATATTGGGACATATCTCAGAATGATCAATAGCGAGATCCGAGCGGCGTTTAACTGTACCGTGATAGTTATTCACCATACAGGCCATAGTGCGGCAGAACGTCCTCGTGGTTCGTCCGCCATTACCGCTAACCTGGACTTCATTCTTGGCGTGTTCAAGCCTGATCCAGAGGCATCGCGGGCCAAGGTCGGCGTTCACAAGATGAAGGACGGCGATAAGGTGGACGACCTATTTTTCAATATGACAAGGCTCGTCTTGGGTCAGGATAGCGACGGCGACGAAATTTCGTCATTGGTCGCGGCGCATGATGCGGCTGGCGGCGGGCCTAAGTCGTTCAAGGCCAGCAAATATGATTCGATGATTCTTGGCCTTATGCCCGACAAGCGCCAGGTTACGGAAAAAGATATGCGCGAGGAAGCGGGGAAAGGCTCAGAAGAAAGCGACCGGACAATTTACCAAGGGATAAAGCGTTCCCTTGATAAACTGCACCGGGCCGGAATGATTCGTAGTTTTGGAATAGGGGTATGGGGGCGGGTAGATTAACCCGCCATTGTGGCTCGCCCTTGGTTGACCTTTCACATAACGCCGCGATTCAATGCGGCGTTCTTCTTCTTGTATTTGGCTGGGGTCAGTCCGCTAACGCAAAGCTTCTTATGGGCAGGACAATAAGCCGAGCCTTCAGCTTTTGCGTCACCGCACATGATGGCCTGGTCCATATCGCCATAAGGCAGGGCTTCGGCGATATATCTGCATCCATTGGGTCTGATCCTCGTTAGGGTGGCGGCAAACAGGCCGCGTGGCTCGTTATTAACAACCATAGCAACAACCTCCTTTTTAAGAGTAGGCTTGGGCTTGATAGCTTTGGCCTTGGGTGCCTTCCACAATTTAATTTTGGGTACCGAGATCGTAGGTCTATAGATTCGCTTAGCGGTATCAATAACGCCGCGCAGTTTCATCCGGTGAATCTTACCGCAAATCATGTTGCGGGTCGGTGCGCCAATAGCCTTGGCAATCTCGGTGGCGGTATGGCCCGCTAGATATAGCTGGACCATTAGGTCTGTGCGTTCTTGTGTCCAGAAATCGTCTGTCATGTGGTTCCCCATTGGTCCGCCATTGCGTTAGCGATACCAGAAAAAGTAGTTGCGGCTATTTTCCAACGGTTTTTATTGGTTCCGCTGGTTATGTGTGACCATTTGCTCATTCGGTTGCCGTTTTTCTTAACGTAAAACTCGCCTTTTCCAACAATTTTGGTTGGCTCCAATAAAGGCAAATCTTTAAGCCATAGGCAAGTTGGTTTGTTTGCTTCATGCCCATATTGCCAAGGCTGAATGATCTGGCTTGGTTTGCGCCAATTCTTATTAAGCCAACCTATTGGGTTTTCGATGGCTATTTTGGCAATTGGCGCATCCGCCAGGCGTTGAACAAATTCAGCGGCTTCATAAGTCAACGGCCAACGCTCTGGCCGCTTATGATTCCACCAAACGCCCATATTGCAAAGATAAGTGCAGGGCGGGTGGGCTATCATCAAATCCCAATCATCCATAATGATATCAAAAATATTGCCCTCATAATGCCATGCAGGGTCAGCGTCGGTCGGTAATAGGTCACAAGACCATGCGTCATGCCCTCTTGCGCGGAAGGCGTCCCTTACGGTCCCGCTATATTCGCAAGCCACCAGTACCCTCATGCTGGCTCCAATGGTTTGCTATTACCGCCGCGCTTGTTCTTACGCTTGGCGACCAGGGCGGCATAATATGCGCTATCGCCCCGGCTCTTTGTTGCGCCCTTGGTAGCGCCGCCCTTGGCCCCTATGGCCGCAAAGTGTTCCGGTGTGCCTGGTGGTGCGGTCATTTCAGATGCTCCCCTGCTGCGATACACCCAGCGGCAATGCCCCAAGTTTCCAATCGCAGCCAAGCCACGATTTTTGCCCGCTCTTCCAAATACGCCGCCTCACGATGATCTCTAAATTCTTCAGCCAGACTGAATAAATCAATAGATTTTATCCAGTCTGCCGCCGCTTCATAATCGGTTTTCATTTCAGATGTTTTCATTCCTGATGTGCCCCGCATTCAATTGAAATGGCTATTGCCGCCAACCATTGATCCTTATGCTCTTCAGCAAGCCTTATAAGATATTCTGCGATCTTTTCCCGCTCTTCCATCTGTCCTTCTCTTTTCGAAACCAGATATTCAAGCGGGGTATACATATTTTGATCGGCGTTTAAATCAGTCATCTTCTTCCTCCTTATCTAGCCAGCACCGGACATACCAGTGCTTTCCATAGCTATCGATTTCTGTTTGTGGGTAACCTTCGGCTAAGATCCATGCCCGCATGTGCGGAACCTGATCGGCCGGGCAAAGCTTGGGGAAGCCCCAGCGCCACCCAGACGGTGGATCAACCCATGTGTCCTTATTCATCTGATGCTTC
>Ga0209296_1001285_pt1 | contig 19522 bp, 44 predicted proteins | sample S_130206_EF_Meta_FD_187319 | JGI IMG/M metagenome (GOLD analysis project Ga0209296, IMG submission 187319) | Freshwater microbial communities from Lake Simoncouche, Canada to study carbon cycling - S_130206_EF_MetaG (SPAdes) (version 2) | ecosystem: Environmental > Aquatic > Freshwater > Lake ...
CATCAGGAAACAAGAGAACATCATATGAACTACTTGCAGAAAGCATTGCAGTAACTACATACACATTGTCTAAGGCAGGCTCTCCAGTAGGAGATCAATTCCCTTCATTTAAGACATATGCTGAGGTTCCATTCTAATGAATAAAAAATCTCTAAGCCTTGTGGCTCTAATTTGTTTAGTGGTTGCTACCGCATATGCAAGCTACAAGGCCTTGGAGGTCTTAGAATCAGACGGCTTCGCATTTGATTGGGAAGAAGATGAGTAATAGATCTAAAAAGAATTTAAAAAGAAAAAAGAAAGCGTTAGAACATAAGCAATTTATCGCTGGATTAAGCAAGAAATATGACCAAGCCTACATACAGAAACAAAAGCTTTTGCCTGGATCTATTTACTTAAATTGGATATTAAATGGAGACAAGGAGAGCAAAGATGCAGGTGTGGAAAGAGACTAGCACATGGGTTTTTTTAGCAGCATGGTCAACTGCAAGTTCATTTTATTGGTATTATAAGTTTCGTATAATTGCAAGAGTATTATCTGATCCAAAGTTTTTAAATTATGTTATTAAAAAAGTAAGAGAAATGGAAAAAAATGGGAAAATGTAAGTGTGGGTTTTCAACAGATGCAGAAAAGAACTGCAATGGCACTCATGATATAGTAAAAGCAGTCAGAGAACAGATAGTCAAAGATTTGGAATCTATAGATTTGGGCGAGGAAAATAACCATTTAAACGCAGTTGGTATGCGTATGATTGCTATAAGTATTGCAAAGGGGCACTACAAGAAGCCAATTAAGGACGGAAGCTGGGATGATTAAAAGAATTTTAAATGTATTTATATGCAGATTAAAGTCCCATGACTTGATACCAGGCGGATCGTGTCCATTTACTGGAAGAACGTATCAATATTGCAAAAGGTGCACGGCCATGATACCAATTAGAGGTGAAGAGCTTGATTAATTTTTTTTTAGGGTTTTTGGTTGGCATATTTTTTGTGGCAACCGTATTATGGTGGATAATTGGAGAAGATAATGATTGAACTATTGGCTAGATTGATATTTTCATGGGCACCGCTAAGACAGGCTATGTTTGAAGAGGTTCATCTTTATGACTCTATTGATGCTGCAATGCAAGAGCCTGCAACTAATCTTTCATGGGAAGAGGGCGGACTATGGTATGGATATACCTACGATAGTAACGCAAGACGTTACTATTTTGACGATACAGGGCACAGTAGCATGACTGATCTATGGGATTATCTTTGGACCAGAGATAATAAATATGGATTAATAGATCGATGAAACCATTTTTGATCCTCATGCTAGGGCTATTTATATTCCTAAACTATATGGCTTGGCTACAACAACAAAGGATGGGTGCCTAGATGTGGTCGTATATCCTAGCAGCAATTGGTGTAACTGGTATATTCTTTGTAGGTCGTAAACATAGGTGGGCATGGCTATGGCTCATATTCAACGAATGCTTGTGGATAATTTACGCAGTTGCTACTAATCAATACGGCTTCATATTTGCCGCTGTTGCATATACTTTAGTCTATATTAAATCATTCCTTAGCTGGAAGAAAGAAAAGCCATCTATCTCAAATACTGAGATACTTAAAGATGGAGATATAGATCATAAATATATTAAAATTGATTAATATAGGCCCCATTTAGTGAAGCGAAAAAGTGCGGCGGGAGAGAGAACATATGAGAAATAGCCATACCTACGGTTGGATATGTAAATGTGGGTCAGAAATAGACATGGATGTAGTTAAACTAATAGCAATACCCAAATGTCTATTATGTGGTGAATTGATGTATATGATGTATTCAATAGATCCGCAGGGCGGAATCTGGATGAATAAGGCTTTACTATTAGAGGAGATGGAAGACTAATATGAACAATAGTATATGCGTTAAATATGGATGTGACTATCAACTAGACCTTGATGGTCAAGTAACATGCTCTAATTGTGGTGCTATGGATGATGATATGCAGCCCATCATAGAATCCCTATTATCAGATCCAGATACCCAAGAATTGCTTAATAGATTAGGATCTGATTATGATGAAAATGGGATCCCATATTGGGAAAAGGGCGGGAACAATGATGGCATATAGCAGATTTAGCGATAGTGATATATATATCTATCCCCATGTAAGCGGATATATAGAATGTTGTGCATGCTGGTTAAATGAAGGGCAAGATGAATATTCATTATACTCAGCCAGTGTAGAGATAACCAATGATGTAGATTTAGCTAGACATTTAAAAGAACACGCCAAAGCAGGTCATGATATGCCATCTAACTTGCTCCAAGAAATACTGCAAGATGATGACAGATACGGCTAAAACTCCTATATCCCCCCGCCCTTCATATGGTCTTAAAACCCCCTTAGAAGCCTTTTTTGACTGCATAGATAAGATGATCTAGGATTAAATTAACTATTAATTCACTATCAATTATTACTAATTAATCTAATAAAAGATATATGTGTAATTGAGCGATTCCCCACTTAAAGCCATAATCCCCCACTTTGCCCCACATTATATGCATAGCATATTAATATTGGCATGTCAATAGCTAAATTGACCCATATCATAATTTCCAGGATTTGTAAATACCTCTCGTAAAGGGGAAAATTTGCCCCCAATTTGCCACAGATTTTGATCTATTCTATATATGTTTGATTAGATAATTATATATATTGATCTCATTATGTGAGATTCTCTGGGAAATTTCAGGGATTTTTTATAGCTCTTCGTAAAGCGAAATATATGCCCCCAATACCCACAAAAAATATCCACAGGCTGTGGATAAACCTGTGGATATCTGGGATATATATGAGTAATACTTTAGATCTAATTGATCTATTTCGGTCTTATATATTTATTCTATTGGAGCATGCATTTCTATTACTTCAGCAAGATGACTTGCTAACATGAGTCCTTGTGATGTAGTATTGTGTGTCCATTCTACTTCAAATCTTCCCGCCTGAAGTTTAATGATTTCTGACATGAGTTCCATAATTTTATCTTGTGTGTATAATGGATAATTAACTAAGATTTGAGCAGCAAGGCTTGGATTGAACCAATGATTATCTACTGCTTGTGCTATCTGTTCTACTAGTTTTTGCTCATCTGTTTTCTTTGCCATGTTCCGCCTCCTGTTAAGTTGTATAATTTTACCAAATAGGTGGGGGAAGGTCAAGTTCCCCTGACCCTCCCCCAAGATTGAGTTAGTTAGCCTTGTTAGACTTTGTCTCCGCCTCAAACTTGATACCTGACTTCTCCGCCTCTGCGAGAGCTGTCTTTGCTGCACCTGAGAAACGTCCACGGGCACCCACTGTGATTCCTTGCTGCTTTAGATATTCACGCTTTGTTGTCATTGTTTTCCCCTTTCAAGAGAATTGATTTATATTTATTATATCAACTATTTACGAATTTGTAAATAGCCTGGTTCCGCCTATATTTAGTTGTAGTCGTAACGGACTTTTTTCGCCCCTACGAATTTTGGATCAGGCCTTCCCGATCTTTAATTAATTTAGCAATGATGTTGTGGGCCTCATCCTGTTCGTGTAGCGAACCACTCCACAAAAGCTTTTGGGCTTTATTTAATTGATCATTGATATACTCATTTGTCATCTGCATCTGTCGTCTCCTCCTCATTGTCCAGCACGTCATCCAACATGCCTTCTTCGTCAAACCAACCGTCATCATCCAAGGCAACTAGGAAGTCATTGTCGATTAACCAGTCACGAATCGCTTCATCAAGGTCCTCAACCCCGTATTCAAGTGTGAACCCAGTCTTGTCAACTTGGTCCCAAAGCGCTTGGAATACAACATCAAGGTCACCAACAAACACATATTCTTGGACGGGATTAAAAGGAGTTACATTAGGATTAGTATCCTGCATATTCCTAATTACATCCCATACCCAAAGCCATACCAATGAAGGAAATACCTTTAATTCATTTAACTCTTCAACCATTCGGTCTAATGTTAATTTAACTTGTAATACTTCTGATTTAAATTCATGTGCCATTACAGGTGCCCGTCCTTTCTATTCTCTTCTCTAATACCAATTGCAAATGATAGTTGGTATGTTAGTTCATATAGTGCTACCAAGGTGTCTAGTGCCCCTTCGCATTCTGTTCGAACCATAGAATCCATTGCTTCTTCTGATTCTTCTTCCCGTTCGATTGCGTCTGCAAGTTCCTGCTCTGCCATTAGCATTAGGTTTTTAAGTTCACCGTGCATGATGTCAAGGCCCGATACTCCAGCATTAACCAAACGTTGCAAATGGGGCGGGAGCCCAATGTCTTCTGCATTCATATTATTCATACCTTTCGTTAGTAGATTCCATTATATCAGTAGCCACTGACAATAAATGCCTGGTTGCTTCAATTTGTCCTGGGATATCAATTACATTGATAGATTCAGGATTCATTTCTAGGTCCTGTTCAAGACTAAGTAAATGAAGTTTCATATATTCAATAAAGCTCGATGATCGAGTCATTCTGCTACATACCCTTCTGATAGCAGGCCCTCAAAGAAATTCCATGTATCAAGCAGGCTTCTCTTAATAGATTCATTTGGAGCATTATCAATTGCCCATGTTAATCCGTTGCCAAACTCCTGCACATCTTGATATGTATAACCTAACATTATTCTTCCTCACATTCTAAATAGTATTGGTCTCCTACATTTAAATCATAGAATAGATTAAATCTACCTTTTAAGTAATTGCTGTCGGACATTTCTGCAAATCTAAAATCTGCAAACATTTGCCCTTCATCTAAATTAGCATTAACCCAATCTTCGACAAGCATTGCTCCTATCTCAGAATATGTCATGTCAATTACCATTTCATTTTCATTCTCTAGAAAACTCATTCGGTTCCCACCTTTCTATATTCGGGCACTTTAGTTTCTAAGTATATAGCATGGGTCTGACATTTTGCTACAGCCTCTAGGTCTGCCTCGCCAAGCCAGTTGCAGTTGCCACAGATTTCTCCGCAATCTTCTTCGCAATACTCCATTTGGTTAGTAGCATCACAATCACGACACATGTTGTCGTATTCTGATTCTGAGATAACTACACCACGAAGAATCTCTAACTCTCCACCCCAACCTGTCTCTTCCTCATATGATAAAGTAAAGAGTAATGTTGGGTATTGAGATGATAGTTTAATTAAGGCTTCCATTGGACGAGACCAAGCAGTTTGGAAGTTATAATGAACTACATAGTTCTCGCCATTCTCTGCTTCTTCAATTGTAGTATCAGGATACTTATCATCCTCAGATACGGCTACATCCCATTTGGTGCCCCACTCACGCACATTGAAGTTATACCAGTCATTAGTATTAAACTTCATTGCTTCAGCAAAGTCGGTGGAACGAGGAGGTTGTCCATGATATACCTCATCAGTAATACCAGCATCTCTATAGTTATAGATATTATGAAAAGCAAAGATAGGATTAACATACTTAGTCTGCTTGACATCATATGATAAATCACCTACTGCAGTAATAGAATAAACAAATGGCTTATTCATCTGCTTGATTAGAGATTTAACTTGGTCAGGATTACCCTCGATAGTTAAACCGTTATATACCCAATTTGGCATAATATATCCTTTCGTTGATATGGCTTAATTGTAACATCCCCCACTGACATATGTCTATGGTATTGGCATGTGATACATGCCACATGATCTCAAATAGTGGAATTCCTGGGAAATTTATTTGACTTACGTAAAGCAAATATTTTACCCTCAACTCTTTTGGGAGCAAACAAAAATACCGCAGCAAAAGCTACGGTATTTAAGATCAGGGCTGCTAGTTTAAACGAAAGGAATTAAGTAAATGACTGCATTATTTAACGACTAGGTGAAGACCTAATAGCCGCACCCTGATTTAACAAAAGGCCCCTGGCCTAAACTAATTATAGTAGACCAGGAGCGCCGTTGTCAAACTGAAACTAGTTGGTCAGAATACTTTTCACAAAACGTTGATAGGTCCTGTGTAAAGATTGCTTCATTCTTCATTCCTCGGACCTTGTTCTGAGTATTAGCCCAGTCATCTTCCTCGTGAAGAGAGAATGTCTGCTGATTAAAGTCGATTACTGGAATTCGGTGCTCATTGTCTGAGATTGAATTTACAGATAATCCCCAGCCTGTTTCCATGTTCCACTGGTCGCCAACCAATTGGCTAATAGCAATACGTGTTGCATATGTTGTATCCGTCCAACGTGAACGAGCCTTGGCAACTGCGTCTGCTAAATTAGCAAGCATGTTGTGTCCCGCCCAGTGTCCATACAATACGATTGAATCGCCCTTGCTGTCTACGAATACGAAGTTCGCTCTATCTCCCATTTTATTCCGCCATTTCTGTTAGTTGTGGTATTTCTTCTGTCTTATTCAATTGTATAATTTCATAGGCCACTTTGTCAAGTGCCCCTTTATTCTTATTTAAATGATGATTGCAGAAATATAATTCCCCGTCAATTAATTTAACTAAGTATAAAGCTTGTGCCGTGCCACATTGGTCGCAGCCAATCCATCTAGTTAGATCCTCAGATGTCATTATCTAAAGTTCCAAACTCAATGCGGTCTGCTACCCAGTCAAGGGTTGCGCCCTCATCATGGTCCTCAGCCCATTTGCGAATGTTGTTAATTATAACCTCACGGCTAAACTTAACTCCATCTTGAAATCCATCTTGATAGTCCACTTCAACTCCTTAAGTATCCTGTAGGCTCGTGGTCTGAGACATAAGATTCAATTAAATTAAACTTATCTCTAAGCCTGCTAACTTTCTCAATACTACCAGTCCCAATGTTGAAAGTCAATGGTGACATTGCTTGTGGGTCAAGTCCAGTAATTTGTGCATCCCAATAGGCCATCTCCATGGATAGCCTATCAGGAGCAGTCAACTCAAAATACATTAGTTCTCCCTTACGTTACATACTTCAGTATCAGTAATTTCTATATTACCGTTTTGTGATTCAACATAAAGATTGTCGTAGATTTCTGATTCAATATCTGTATCTGAATCAGCAAGTAAATCTAATTGAATAACTCCGCTAACTTCAATTGTTGCAGACCACTCAACATCTCGTGTTAACTCAATGTCAAGCGCTTCAGCAATTGAACGAAGAGTTTCTTGGTCATCTGAATCACTATATGCCTCAGTGATAATATCTTTAACTAATCCAATTCTATTTTGGATAGCGCTAACTGCTTTAGAGTTAGTTCTAGCATTATGTAGTTCCCATTCAATATTGCGGACCTTGTCGGTTGCATATTCAGGGTCAGAATAATTGCTTACAATTTTATATGTAACCAATAGGTCAGGGTTGTATTCTACTGCAGGTGATACTGTTGTTTCCATTTGTTCCTCTTTCGTTTCTGTTGGTTGAATTGTAGCATGCTCCACTGACAACAATGTTGTCTTGCGACCACATGGGCATGTGAGTTCTGTCACACCTGATGGGAATCCAAATCCATCAGATGATGTTAGTTCGATTAAAGAGTCACATTCATTTGGATCACATATGAATGTGTATTTGCTTGATATTAATTCCTTGTCCATGCGAGTATTATAGCGGACGCAACTGACAAATGTCTACAGATTCCAGGAATTTTTTTAAGTCTCCGTATAGACAAATATCTGCCTCTAATATTGGGGGCCCAGCAGCTTGGCGATGCGTATGGGATTTGAACCCATGATCTCTACAGTGACAGTGTAGTGATTTAACCAAACTAATCTAACGCATCAAATAAAAAGCGGGGGAGATTTTATTCTCCCCCGCTAAATCATTTAGTTAAAATGATTTTACTAACTTGAGAATTTTATTTTTCTCAGCAGTTAGAACAGGGTCAAATCCTGATGCACCAGCCATTAGTGTTTCAGAATTGCCACGACCTGTGCGATAGTAATCTAGTCGCTCAGTAATTGCATTAAACGCACCCCACTTAGTGCCTTTAACATTAGCATTGGTTGGTGAGTTATGATACAAATCATCAATTAAGACAACTTTGTTTTCCCACTTAGTCAATGCACCCTTAGCATCTTTTTCAGGCTTAGGATAGATTGTGCGAATTAACTTTGAGAATTCTGCATCAGTAATTGATTGAGCATAGAGTGCTTGCGCTTCCTTCTCAAATTCATCAAAGTATCCTAGAGCAAGCCCTAGAGTTTCACGAGCAACTTGGATTCGACCTTCAACAGATTGTGTGTGGCGAATTTTGAATGATTGCTTTGCATTTTTCATAGCAAGGTTCAATGTGTTTTGGCAAACAACACGAACAGGGGTAACGGCTGCTTGAACAGCAACAGAGCCGTCATGAGATGTCCAAACAATTAAATAAAGTTTAGTCTCATCATTAGCACCTTGTGGGTCTAATACCATTGTGCGTGGAATGTCCACGGTTCCAAATACAACTTTACCGCTACGCAATGAGCCAGCAGACTCCCAACGGCAATCAGCATTGGCATCATGAATTGCATCAGCAAATGCAAACAGTTCCTCATTCTGCACAGGCTTATAACGCTTTCCAACAGTAGCAAGAACATCAGTTCCGCCATTGAATGGATTGTCACGCAATACGAGAGATGCAGTAGATACATCATTCCAAGATTCTGGAATGTGCTCAGCGATTGGAGATAGACGAACATTCCAATTTGCTAACTTTGCTTCTTCAAGCATCATTTGAGTAGTAACATCTTCATCTTGATTAAAGATGCGATTGGCAAGATTGTGCCAAGCAGGTTTTCCACGAAGTGCAAATGCAACTTCGCCATTTTCCATTTCTAGATTATGAGCCATGAATTTATTTCCTTTCGGTTGGTTGATTGATTTAGTATAACATAAGGGTCTGACATTTACTAGTCTTGTTAGTGATTTGTCCCATTTGTCCCATGTGATCAATCTCACAAATTCTGGGGGTTTTCCACAGGTTGTCGTAAGGCTGTGGATAACCCCCCAATATTGGGGGCGCAGGATGTGGGGCGGGAAGCAGGATCCCGCCCCAAGCTTTAAACTAAATTAACTTTAGACTTTACTCCACTTACAATTTCCATTGGTAAGTATAGAGCGGTTACTTTCTTTTTTCTTAAACTATCATACACATAAGCCTTTATGTTTCCGTCAAAGTTTCTTATGTTAGAGAATACCAATTCAGTTAAGTATTCTTTATCAACGCCTTGCTCTGAATAAATAGTTAAATCATTAGACTTAACTTCATCAAAGATTTCTACACGATAACGCATTTTGTTCCTTTGTTAGTAGGGATACGAAGTATAACATGGGAGGCTAGATTTTGTCTAGCCCCCCATTTACTTATTTAGAGATAACGAGCAACCGCATTGTAAGTTGAGGTATTAACTACTTCCTCATCTGTCATTTTGAGGATACGAATAGCATTTGAGATTTCCTCTTTCTGCTCATTGTATGAGTGTTGGTGCATTGTAACAAAGTCCTTCTCAGGCTCTTTAGGCATGTCTTTTTCATTAACTGTCAAATCAAAGTCAATGTTAAGATTGTTTGACCAATGACGATAGTTGGTGCGGAAGTTTTCTGCCTTCTTGATGTTTGCTACTGCATAGTCAATAACTTCCTTCTGCCAAGCCTTGCGAGCCTTTTCATACTTTGCTTCGTTTGCTTCTTGTGAAGCGTAGTCTGCTTCTAGTTTAGCAAGTGAAGCCTCTAGTGCCTTGATTACCTTTGGTGTTGCAATTTTAACGCTAATTGCTTTATGTCGTGCCATGTGTTTATTTTCCTTTTCTGTTTGGTTGGTTGGGTTGAGCAGTTTTAATTGTCATGCTCAGGACATTTACCGCCTATGGTAATTATGCCGATACGCTTGTCCAGCGTTCAGTTCCATTGACATCAAGCAAGACACGATTTACACCGCTTGGGTGATTATCTACCGCCTTGATTATTCCTGTCACACCGCTTTTTGCAGTTGTGATAGTCTGTCCGATTTCTAGTGTTGTCATTGTGTTTCCTTTCGTTAGGTTGATTATTATACAGGGGCGGTCTGACATTTTCCACCCCAATCTTATTATTTGAGATTATTACCTTGTGACTTACATCACAAGTATTCTGTTAGGTCGCCGTCCATGATCGAATAGACATCTACGCCTTGTGACTCGGCGATAGCGTCCCAAAGCTCTTGCTCGGAATAGTTACCATCAGGATACCATTCGGATAAGATAGAATAAAGATTATCCATTTTAATACTCCTCTTGTGGTAGCCATGAGTCTAAGTGGTGTGCATCTACTATTGCTGAAGCAGGTGCAGTATCTTGATTACGCCAAAATACTCCAGAGGGTAATTGTATCTCTCTGTTATAGTCCTCATCATAGTATGCATCAATAGCATCAATACATGGTTGCACCATAGATAGCGGGACGGGTGGATAGTGGTTGCCACGCAAGTGATAACAGATAGCAGTTTCCAGGTCTAAGCCTAATTCATCTGACGCAAGGTCATAAGCAAGATTACTTCCCATTTAGTTATTCTCCTCTAAGATAGTTTCGGTTAGGTCGTCTAATTCTGTTATTGTATCAATAAGGGCTGACATTTCTGTTTCAGATAGTAATACCTTAGTTACAAGGTCTGCGACTTTACTAGCAAGGGCAGACGAATACATAAATAAAAACTTAGCGTGCATTTCATCAGGCAATTCATTTCTGCGTGTGTGCAATTCACCAGCAAGTCCCATGATTTCATCATCAAAGACGCTTGCCTTCGTTGCCTCTAAGATTTCCAAAGCGGTTGATAGCATTTTGTTTCCCTTCGTTTAGATAAAGATTATAGCAGGCAGGGCTGACATTTTTGCCAACCCTGCCTAACTATTAGATTAGGCTAACTCAATTACGGCCTGTGAAGCGCCTTCGTTGATACGGACCAATTCAGATAACAATTCATCATGAGACAATTTAGACGGGTCACCGATAATGTCCATAATTGCAGCCTTGTTCATTGTGTCAAAGATACCAGTAGGCAAAACCTTAATCTGATTATACATTGAGCCATTTGTATCTACCTTAGATACAAAATTAACTCCATTAACTGTTAGTGGGAATTGTGCCCAGTTTGTTGTGTCTAGCATTGTATTCATTTATTACCTCTCGTTTGTTTGATTAGTGGAATTGTAGCATGGTCCGCTGACAATTAGTAGGACCCTATCGGCGTGTCGACTCATTTGTGATTTTTATCACAAATTCCAGGAATTATCCACAGGCATCCGTAAGGCTGTGGATAACCCCACAGTATTGGGGGCGGCAGCTGCAGATTAATCTTGCATCAGGGCCCAAATAATTAATGCGAATGGAAAGATAAGAATTGCAATAAATGAAATTCCTATAACAGATCCAATAATGTCAATCATTATAGGTCCCCCATTTCTGCATCCGCCATACGTGTTTCCATGTAATCTGCGACGGGGTCACGATAGAAGACGGCATCGGAAGAAGAATAGCCTTTAGCGCATATTGTGCAGATAGAATAATTAGTGCAATAGCAAGAGTTAATATCATTCATTATAGGTAAATCCCTTCTGTTGAGCGGTCAAGTTCCCAAATCATTTTTTCTTCTTGCCACTCAAAATAGTGTTCATCACATAGTAAAGAAGGAATAATAGAATAGCAATTAGTAGTTGCTGTGCATACTGCACAAAGTTCTTCAATTAAATTACCCACAGTTTTAGCCTTTCGTCGATTTAAGAGAATACTATCATTAGCCGCTGACAAATTCTACAACACGCCCAAATTTCCAGGGTCTTTTATATCACACCCGTAACGACACGCCCGACCCCGCACCCTTGTGGGCGCAGCTGCATAGTTATGCATCATTCTGCATTTTTATTTTTATGTTTGATCTTGCGTGTGTATTTTTTTTTATTACGAACAGGTTGCGCCGCATTACTGCGGCGCAATTCCTGAATTCGTTTTACTTTATCTCGAAGTGAAGTTTGGAACATTGTATCCACTGGCTTCATGAAATCGCCTTACATCAAATCGGTCATTATCTTTCGCAAACATTTCAGCGAAATCATTTACCATTTTAGAGAATAAAGCGGGATGAGTTTTATCGCTGGCATACTTTAGAATTTCTGCCGTTGCGACATAGTCCTTGCGTGTCATCATCTTTATACCTCAACGCTTTCGTTATTAGTTAATTGGTTTATGTCTGCGACATAAACATTGTCTTTATTTATTCCGTATTTTAATTGGAATTGGAATACATCAATAGCCTCATCATAGGACTCAGCCTCTACATTTATGAAAGCGTTAAACTCATAGATATTCATTATTTAATTACGACCTTTCGTCCTGCACGATAAAAAACTTTTGTGTGGCATTTGCCTGTTGGTGTATAAAGATTAACTGTTGAGTATTCGTCAGCAAATCCCCAATCGGTGAATAGGAAGAAGTTTTCCCAAGCCCCGTATTCGTTTTCGTATTCCACTGTCCAATGCGGTGCGTTGCCGTCATAGGCGCAAGTTAGTTTATACATTAAATTAACTCCTCATCTGTTACGCAATCGCAAGGCTCGACATCAAAATCATTTTCGTTTCCAAAAAATATAAATCCTGCGCCACCGCACCATGAACAATCTATTGCAATGATGTTGGTTAATTCATCTAGGATGTTTCCCATTATTAGTTTTCCTTTCGTGTTAGAATTGCTAGGGCTTCGGCTTTGCTCGCTTCACGCTGAGCAGTTACCATTTCTTTGTATTCATCAAGTGTCATTTTTTGACCTTTCGTTAGTTTGTTAATGGAATTGTATCAGGTGCCACTGACAAATTAGTTAGTGACCGCAATGGTTCGGTGAGCATAGCCCCCGTTATGATTACGCACCTCGACTAAATACGCCTCTGCGTTTTCATACCATACTGGTGCAGGGTGTTTTTCTGCTGAGATAATCTCGCCCGTTAAAGTCTTTGAGCGATAGAGTTTTCCTATAAGTAGGCTTTCGATTGTATAGACATTTGCTGACATGGTGTCCGCCTTTCGTTTGGTTATGTATGGAATTATACACGAACCCACTGACATAAACTAATTACTGGCCAGTAATTCCAAATACTGAGACGCTCAAGCCGTGTGATAAATCTCACAAAATTTCAGGGGTTTTCCACAGGCTCTCTTAAGTTATCCACAGCCCCCCCATCTTTGGGGGCCAGCTGCCTACATTGTCAAGTCGACACGCCGTTACCTACTCCTCTAATTCTGCTAGATAATCCTCGTGCTCTATAAGTCCAATACTAAACGCAATAGGATCACAGCACTCTAGTATTTCGGCGGGTGTAAAAGTTGAGTAGCCGATTTTTACAGTAGGATAAACGTCATTTAGTAAATCAATAAAACTTTCCTTGATTTCTAAATCTCTTTCTAATTCTGATTTCATTAGTTTAGTCCATTCTCTTTTAGGTCTTTTATTACGGCGATTAGTAGCGGAATAGTTACTCCCGCTAGTAGTAGTTGGACGGCGGTAGTAAGTAGGCGATTAGTAGTCATTACTTATTCTTCTTTCTCTTATAAATCTTATAGGCGGTTATAGATAGGGCGGTCAAGATAATAAACGCCCATGATAGGGATACATAGATAAAGTCTCCCATGTCAAACATGAAGCCGTAGTCATTTAGTTCAATAGTCATTTACTTATCTCCGAACATGTTAAAGACCTCGTCTAGTTCTTCATCTGTTAAGTGGTCTAGTTGGATAGCCTTAGAGAAACCGAAGAAATCTTGCTCATCTTCTTGCTCTACATCTTCTACCTCATCAAGGTGAATGTATGCGTCTGCTACGTCTGCCTGTATTGTGTCCCATTTAGTCATTAGTTCTGTTCTACCTTTCTCATGTGTGCAACAACATTTTTAGAAACCTTTTGTAGGTCTGCTACTACCTTATTCATCTCGTCTGCGCTATTAGCGGTGAAGCCTGCGCCTAGTAGTTGTGCGCCGTCCCATAGTGAGTATGTTATAGTCATTTCGTTATCTCTTTCGTTAGTTGGTATAGTTGGAATTGTAGCGGATAGGTAAGACATTAGCAAGACGACACGCCGTAGCGTATAGCCTATGCGGTGTGAGTTGCCTCACACCTTTCATGGTATAGGGCAGGTGCTAAGACAACCTGACCGCATGGACATAGGTTCATTAGACCTTTAGGGTAATCGGATACAGTAGCGAACCCTCTCGCTCTTTCGAACATTGAGTTACTCATTATGTAACTCCTTTCTGTTAATCACCTTGATTAACCTTATGTCTTAAGACTACATGAGGGGTCTGACAAATGTCTAGTCGCAATTCGGACATTAAAGACATTTCTAAAAAAAGGTATGTGATAAGGGTCACAATGACTAGTCGTATGGTCGCTCTATCTGGACAATTCGGACATTATAAAACACTGGATCATACAAAATAAATCCCTATTAACATTTTATGAAATCTGATATTGTAGTTGACTAGAAATCATGCTATCATAATCTGCATATGAGAATTGTTATCTGCGAAAAATGCGGGGCGGAAATACAAGTAAGATCTAGCTTTGCATTTATTACTCTACTAAATCACAACAAAGTTTGTGAAAAGTCTTGACTTGTCAAAATTAACAATGTTATACTAAAGACTGGTTTGTGGGGGCTTACACTAATTACTCAAATATACTAAGTGTCTTGCTTCTCTATCTCCTAAAAAGATTTTTCTTTTTATGGGGGGTAGGGGGGCTTTCCTAAAAATCTAAATACCTAAGTATCAATTTAAATATTATATAGATATATAGGATATAAAAATAAAATTTTATTAACATTTAATAGAATTTAAAAAGCAGTCAACTAGAATAATATAAGAGTATAATTAGATACATGAGATGCGAATTTTGTGACAATAGCCATTATGTAAATGTATTACATGTAGATGGCACCTATCACTCATATTGCATTTATCATATCTATCAAAGACTAGAATTAACTATAAATCGGGCGGGAGCCATAAAATGAAAGATTGGTCAAAATGATATTAACTTCCAAAGCTATAGACAAAGTAGAACAACTCTTGGCAATAGAGCAAGATGACCTATTTCTAAGACTATCTGTATCTCCAGGAGGTTGTTCAGGTTTAAGATATCAAATCTATTTTGACCATACGCCTCTTGATTCAGATCATATAATTCCATTTGACTCATTTAACCTACATTTAGACAGTATGTCTTTTCCATATCTTACAGATGCTACTATGGATTATGTTGATAAGATAGATAAGCAAGGATTTACCATTGATAATCCCGCCGCAAATGGAACATGTGCATGCGGAGATTCATTTAATTAAAAGGGTTCTCTCTTCCGCCGACACTTTTTTCGGGCGCACTTTTTAAATCGCACTTTATTTAGTATTATTTACACATAATGGACCATAGCTCAGACGGCAGAGCGGGAAGCTGTTAACTTCTAGGTCCCAGGTTCGATCCCTGGTGGTCCAGCGCCGCTCCAAAGCTGTATAGCATAATGGTTGTGCGCCTTCCTCATAAGAAGGAGTGTATTGGTTCGATTCCAATTACAGCTACTGCCCTTGTATCCCAGCGGTAGAGGAGGCAGACTTAAAATCTGTAAAGCACAAGTTCGAATCTTGTCAGGGGCACCTTTAATAAAGGACAAATCCCAATCAGAGGCGGATCCGATTGGGATTTGCTAGTTCTTACGAACTAAGCATCGGGAGCATAGTGGGATGCTACAACCGATACTTCTTTAGTATAAAATACTATTTGTTTTAAGTCAACTGTTTTAAATAAAAAATGCTATACTTGAAATATATAGATTGGGAAATATGAATAAAAATATAGTAGTTGTAGGTGGTGGAACAGCTGGCTGGCTAACAGCATTAACTTCAAAGTATGCACTTCCAGATTGTAATATAACTGTAATAGAGTCAGATAAAATAGGAATATTGGGTGCTGGAGAAGGAACTACTCCAAGCATTATAAACCTATTGTCCTTAATTGAAATAGATGTAATGGATTTATTAAAGAAAACTGGCGGAACAGTAAAATGCGGAATTAAATTTACAAACTGGAGCAATGATGGGGATTATTATTATCATCCGTTTTATGCTAGTCATGAAAGCGTATCATTAAATTCATTTCTAAATGAAATAGGTTACGAAGGAAACCCTTGGTATGATTTAGCAATTTATTCAGGAATTGATAAAAAATATTTTCATCATGATCATATGGCATTAGAAGAAAATAAAAGCATGAACGTCGCATTGCATTTCGATGCCATAAAGGTCGCAAGTTATTTAAAGCAAAAGGCTATAGATAGAGGAATTAATTTAATTAATGGTGAGGTAGAAACATTTAGTCAATTAAATGGTAATATAGACAAAATTATTTTTTCAGACGGTGGACATATAGACTGTGACTTTGTATTCGACTGCACTGGATTTTCTAGGCTAATAATTGGAAAACATTTTAAATCTAAGTGGATAGACTATTCAGAATTTTTACCAGTAGACTCTGCTATCCCATTTTTTATAGATCAAGATGAAACTGTTCCAATCTATACAGAGGCAATAGCAATGAAGTATGGATGGATGTGGAAGATACCTTTACAAAATAGATATGGTTGCGGTTATGTTTTCGACTCTTCTTTAGTTTCTGAAGATGATGTCATAAATGAGATCATAGAGCACTTAGGATTTGAACCAGAATGGCCAAGAAAAGACAAAGGATCTTTTAAGTTTAAGTCTGGATGCTACGAGGACACATGGGTTTCAAATTGTATAGCAATAGGTCTATCCTCTGGGTTTATTGAGCCACTTGAAGCAACATCAATTGCAGTATCAGTTCATTCACTAAAAACACTTTATAGTGAAAATACTTTTGATTCTATATTTTCTGAAAATAAAAAAGAAGAGTATAATGCTTTGATAAAAAAAATAAATAATTCAGTTTTTAATTTTATTTTTTATCATTATATAACTAATAGAAAAGACACAGAGTTTTGGAAAAAATTTGAAAATATAGAAAGCTATCCAGAAGAAATTAAATTATTGATTTTAAAATGGAAACAAAACACTCCGCAAAAAAAAGATATACATGAAGTGGGTGCCATATTTTCACTGGAAGACTTTCTTGATATAGCGTATGGAAATAATATATTGGATTTGAATGTTTTTAAAAATAGTGAAGTTATACAAAAATTATTTCTTGAAAAATCTGATTTATTCTTTTTAAAGCATAAAGAATATATGGATGCAGTAAAATCTTATGATTCTCATAATGTTGTTTTAGAAAGAATTAAAAATTATAATGAATCTTAATGAAATAAAACATGTCAGCAAAAATTTAATAACAAAGTCATACTGGACTAAGGTTAACATAATTGAGTTTTGGGCATTTTCAACTAAATTAGCTATTATTATTCCAGGCCTGCTATTCGGTAAACAATGGTGGTGGCTTTTTATATTTGCATTAATTTCCAGTCTTGCTTTAATAGTTACATCGACGATAAAAACTCTGCCAACAATTATTTATTTTAATATCGTATGGTGTCTATTAGCAACTACTGCAATATTAAAACATTTTATTTAGAAACTAGTTTTTGTATTTCTGGAAACCATATGTAGTCTAGGTCTGAAGATTTTAAAACAGATATAGCTTCTTCTGGAGTTTCAACTAAAGGCTCTCCAGCTAAATTAAAGCTTGTATTTAATACAATTCCATGACCAGATATATTCTTTATTTCTTCAAGCAGTAATCTGATTGGTTCACTAGACCTATCAAGAGTCTGTATTCTACATGAGCCATCTACGTGCATGACACCCGTTAATAGTTCTTTGTGCTCATAATTTATATTAAATGATGCCGTCATGTAAGGGCTTGACTCTATAGGCATTTTGAAATAAATCTTTGCGTCTTCCTGTAAAACTGCCGCTGCAAATGGTCTATACCATTCCCTCTTTTTTATTATGTTTACATTTGTTTTTGCATTTTTGTTTAATGCGTTATATAAAATTGATCTATTTCCTAGTGCACGTGGGCCAGACTCAGCTAACCCATTGTATATAGCAACACTTTTATTATTGACAATTAGATTTGCAATATCAGAAACAGAGCAGTCTATCCCCTCTATTTTAGATAGATCGTGGTTTATTCCATGAGTAAAGGTTGTCTCTATTTTATTTATTGATATGTCGTTTGTTTGCATTCTGTAATGTAGCATTGCCGCCCCAATACTGTTTCCGTTATCATCTGCAATAGGTTCAAAATAAAACTCAACATCTGGAAATTTATTTAATAAAAATCCATTACATACAACATTTAGTGCATATCCACCAGTTATACATATTTTTTTTATACCAGTTTTCTTTATTGATTTTTCAACTAACCAGGCAACTTGATCCTCAGTATATTTTTGAACAGTATATGCATAGTTAGAGTAAAATTCATGATTTGATTATGTAATATTATTATTTATTTTATCTAAGTGATTCTTGTTTATTGCTTCCCAGCTATCTGTATGTGAAAAAAATAAATCGTGTGCCAGCCCATTTTCCAGAAACATATTTGGCCCAGACACCGTTTTACCATAGGCAGAAAGACCCATTGTCTTTCCATTTTCAAGCATATGCTGTCCAATTAAAGTTGTTGCAGTTTCATATACTTTAGTTATGCTAAAAGAACTTAAATAATTTATTTCGCAGTTTGGTTTTTCGTTACGGACATTAGAAAAAACTTTATTTAAATAATCCTTATCTTCCGTTAAATTCCAATAATTTTTATAAATTTCTGTAAAGCTATTGGGATACGATACAGAGTATATTGTTTCAGCTTCTCTGGCAACACCACCAACAATAGATCCATTTCTATCTATAACTATCACATTTGCCTTATCAAACCCACTATTATAAAAAGCTAAAGATGCATGGCAAAGATGATGTTTATCAGAAAGATCTATAATATTATTACATTTTAAGATTCTAGAGGCATAGTCGGCAATCAAAGAATTACCAGGATCTCCATTAGTGGGTGAAGAAATAATAATTGCATCAATTGGTTCTTTAAAGTTTTTAGATATTTCAAGTATAGATAAGAATGGTGGCCTATCTCTTTTTTTTCTAGTTAGTCTTTCTTCTTTAAAGAATAAAGAAAGTTTGCCATTTGTATATAAAGCAGCAGAGCTATCATGGGCCACACTTATTCCAACAATGTTTATGTTTTTTGTCATTTACTCTTTATATTCCAAGGCAGCAATTTCTTTTTTAAAAAAATCTATTAATTTTTTTTGAGTATCCTTGTTCAAGGATTTATATTGCTCAGATTGACCATTAGAAACATGATCGTTCTTACCAACATAAAATATATGTGTTTCAATGTATGATTTTTTTAATAAATTAAACTCTTTAATACTCATGTTAAAGTATTTTGCTATTTTTTTTAATGTATCAAATTTTTCAAAATCATTAAATAGATCTTCATATTTTATTGTTAATATATTTGTTTTATTTTTGCATTT
>Ga0209296_1001288_pt1 | contig 19470 bp, 17 predicted proteins | sample S_130206_EF_Meta_FD_187319 | JGI IMG/M metagenome (GOLD analysis project Ga0209296, IMG submission 187319) | Freshwater microbial communities from Lake Simoncouche, Canada to study carbon cycling - S_130206_EF_MetaG (SPAdes) (version 2) | ecosystem: Environmental > Aquatic > Freshwater > Lake ...
GTGGATAGCTCCGAACTTTCGATTATTTAGCCAAACCTGATGATTTGTGCAGAGGCGTAGGTTATCAGCGCAGGGGTATCAGCCCAAAATCGAGAAAATAGGCCTCAAATTAGCGGGCAGCGCGAGCGGCGGTGATGGTCGCTAGCGCCTTTTCCAGGGCAAATATCGGGTCTGATGCAGCGCCCTTCACATCGGCATCTGCCTTTGCAATGGCCTCTACTGCAGTTGCTATTCCCCGTGGCGTCCACGACTGCAACTGCCTGCGCGCTTTATCAATCTGCCAGGGCGCCATTCCTAGTTGGCCCGCTAATTCAAATGACTTACTCCCCTTATTTGTGCCAGAGACTTTAGCCAAACTACGAAGTGATGATGCAATAGCTGATGTGACCATCACTGGATCTGTTCCAGTCTCTAGCGCACTACGCAAAGTAACAAGTGCCACCGGCAAATTGCCATCGATTGTTGCATCGGCAACATCAAATCCAGTTGTTTCAATTCGCCCCTGATGAAACTTATCAACGATTGCCTCATCGATAGTACCTGCTGGTGCATCAAGTGAAATCTGCGAAACTGCTGATTGCAGCTCGCGCAGTTCATTACCCAGTGCGCCCACCAAAGCTTTGATGGCACCAGGTGTTGCCTTGCGCCCAGCATCAAGAAATAAATCTTTCACAAAGCTCTCTTTATCTGCCTCCTTCTTCATCGCCTCACACGCAATGATTTCTGGGTTCACTTTCTTAATTGCATCCAGCAGCGCCTTACCTTTCACGCCACCTTTATGCACAAAGACCACGGTCATGGTGGGATCGGGGGAATCTAAATAGCGACTAATTTCATCCTTTGATTCATCGGGCAAATCTTGCAAATCTTTAATGATCAGCGCACGGCGTTCGGAAAACAGCGATGGTGCTAGGCCATCTGCGATGTCGCCCACAATGGCATCGGCGGCACTCACCGTTGTGATTTCAGCGTTCTCATCTTTGAGTTGCGCCAGAAGTTTGGCCAGTGCGCGATCAGCTAGCGCGCCTTCTGGGCCGAGCAGGAGATAGAAAGCGTTCATCATCTGCCTCCCTAGCTCCCGTTGCTTAACTCCATGAGAAAAATCTAAACCAACGCTTGCTGCGTTGTAGTGAAAATTGATGGCCAGCTGCTCGAATTGCAACTGCTCCATCAATATCAGTACGCAATACCTTAGCGCCTAACTGCGTCAAGGCCGAGATGGTGCTGGGCGCCGGATGTCCATAGGTATTAGTTGCGCCCACGCTGACTACTGCAATACGAGGTGATAGTTCTCGCATCAAGGTGAGGTCTTGATAGCGAGAGCCATGATGTGCGACTTTATAGATATCCACCGCTCCAATACGTGAAACCAATTGGCTCTGCACTGGCGGCTCGATATCACCGGCGGCAAAGAGCGTGAAATCTGGCGAAGAAATCAGCACTGCAATACTCGAGTTATTCGGTGTCAGCCCCTGACTGCTATCGGGCCACTTCACTTCAATCTCTAGATTTTTAATCTTGGCACGTGTGCCGGAAAAGACATCTCCATACCAAGTTGTGCCAACGATTCTATTTTTCTTTGCACCAGCTAACCCACCCACATGATCTGCATGGATATGAGTCAGAATCAATAGCGGAATTTCCCTCACTCCCAGCTGGCGCAGACACCTATCAATTAACTGTGGATCAGGGCCCACATCAATCACAATCGCGCGGTGCTGCTTGAGATTAATCACCATCGCATCGCCTTGCCCCACATCACAATTAGCAATCTGCCAATCCCCTGCTGGAAATCGCTGCACCCACGAAAATGAAATAACAACAATCAGTAGCGTGATACCAACCTTTGCTCGCCCGATATATATAGCAAGAATCAGCGCAGCGACAATCAGGAATCCAGATAAGCCAGTCTTCAAGGTAAAGACCGGAAAGCTGGCGCTCCACTGCGCCACCCAGACAATCCAGGTGGCAAGTGGCTTCACACTCATGACAAGTAGATGTGAAAGCCACGGTGCAATCGGTGAAATTAGTGCTGCAATAAATCCAACAATGGTGATGGGAGCAACGGCAGGTGCCGCCAATACATTTGCCACGATACTCATGGGGCTGATGTATCCAGAAAGTGCCACAATGACTGGAGAACAGAAGGCCATGGCAGCGAGTGGAGGCGCCAAAATCTTAGGTTTTATCTTCGGCGCCAAAAGTAATAACCCAGCCGTTGCCAGAACCGAGAGGGCAAAGCCCGCATCACGTGATTGAAATGGATCAGCGATAACAACTGCGGCAATCGCAAAACCCAGCGCCGGTAACGGATCTCGCCCTTGCCTGGTGCCATAAGCAATAAGTAAGACCGCTGCCATGGCTGCAGCTCGCAATACCGACGGTGATGGTCGCACCAGTGCGATAAATGCAGCCAGTGCTATCGCGGTTGCAATCAAGCGATAATTTAATTTACGAAATACAAATTGCATTCCCCATAGGACAAATGCAGAAACGATGGCGAAGTTAGCGCCGCTAACAGCGACCAAGTGCGTCAGACCAGATCTGCGCATCTGGTTCTTAAACTCAACGCTCTGTTTACTGGTATCGCCAATCACCATTCCGGGAATGAGCGCACCGGCATCGCCGCCGCCAGTGGCATTACGCAATCCCAGTCGAATATGTGCCAGACCTTTCGCCCACCTAGAAGGGTTAGTAATAATCTGAACTCGCTGCTTCACAATCAGAAGGGCGGCCACCCGCCCTTCTTTACTCTCCAAGACTTTGGCCTCCACGCGAATCTTCTGTCCCGGCAATAAACCTTCGACACTTCTATTGGAGACAATCACGCGCACTGGAATGCGCATCTCATATCTGTCATCAACAAGTAGTGCTTGGCCCATAAATGAGTAAGAGATAGGCGCAAAGGAGCTACCAAAGACTTTTGGCACTACCCGATTAGGGTCGGTCGTCACTTGTAATTCAACAGAGGTAATTGCGCCCCGGAATTGGTTAATTGCACTGGAATCAAGGGCGGCAATTCGAATCGACATGATCGTTGCGCCCAGCACAATTGCGATAAGAAGAACCGCTAGACGCCGCTTATTGCGCCAGATAATTGCAGCAAGCACGGCAATTGAACTGACTGCCCAGGTTGGACTCCAGCTCTGCACAAGTGCGCCCACCCACACCGCGCCCCCCAATGCGAGGGCACAGCTATCAATTAAACGCGCAGCTTCTCTTTGAACTTTGCGAATGTTCCCGCTCCAATTCCGGAAACTTTCATCACATCTTCAATGACAGTAAACGGACCATTGATTTTTCGATAGGCCACGATGCGATTAGCCAGTACCGGCCCTATTCCATCGAGTGCTTCAAACTCTTTCACCGTTGCTCGATTAATCATTACCGGTCCGTTCTTGCGCACTACTCTCTTTGCCGCACCACCTGAAGACGTTGTTGCGGCATAAACATAAATCTGCTCGCCATCTCTAAGGATGCGCGCCTGATTAATATCTGAAGTATCCGCGCCCCTCTTCAGTCCACCAGCAGCTCTGATTGCTTCAAAGACTCGTGAATTAAGAGGCAGTGAATACACACCGGGAGTTACTACCGCCCCTGCAACATCGACCATGATTTCCTGCGTAATAGCCTGCATTTCAAGTGCAACCGGTGCGGCAATTACTTCTTGCGAGGTTCCCCGTGCCACAAAGAGGCCAGAGATGAGTAGAACTAGCAGTGCAACAACAGCTAGCGCTCTTTTTTGTGTTGATGAATAGTGGAGATCACTCCACCAGTTACGTGCCTTCTCGAGATATTGATTTTCCATCCGCAGATGGTGATGGAGGGAGTAAGTCGAAAAGCTAGAAATTGGTATAGCTGTTGATTAAAGCTAAGGTGTTAGAAGGCGCGGATTGGGCGAACATAAAAGGCACCAGCAGTACTCTTAGGAGCGTTTGTCTGATTTCCATTCGCAAAGCCTTGAATATGTGCAAAAGTTGACGAGTTCTCAGAAGACGACCAGTAGTAGTTGGCTCCCAATCCTGCTGATCCAGCGCCGTAAGTCGTGCTACCAAGGCTTCCGCCCGAGCAGGGAGTTGTGATGTCAGGGGCGACTCCTCGAGCCCATTGGCATAACTGATTAAGTTCTGTAGTAGTTGGTAGATACCAATCATTCTTAGAACCACCTGTATACGCACGGGCGGCACCTGCGGCTGTAGTCGTGTCATTACCTTGGAGAACAATTGCAACTGAGTTCAAATAGCCAAGCCCGATTGCTAACGGGTAGTTATAAGGATTAGTTGTATTATTTTCATTGGCTATTGCCGCTATATCATTAGAATCCTGCGCGACGACTGACCATAATTTCGTTGGATCTCCCGCCGGATTCCAGTTACTTGGCGCAGCCTCGAGGTATGTACAAGTCCCTGTTCTGGTTGGCCCACAAGCAAATGGACTACCCGCAACATAGAAGATCGTTCCACCACCTGGCCCTGCATTTCCGACTGTGTAAACCGCCACAGAAACGGTCAATGTAAAGGTTTTCGTTGCGCTTCCAGAAGCATTCGTGGCCGTGATTGAGTAGGTAGTAGCACTCTGGGTAGCTGTTGGTGTTCCAGTGAGCACACCTGTTGAGGTACTAAAGCTCATGCCAGCAGGTGTTGCGCTGATGCCAAAACTTGCGATGGTTCCGCCGGTTGAAGAGATTGTGAATCCAGTTGCAGCAGTGCCCACGGTTCTGGTTTCAGCACTTGCACTTAATGTGAAGGCAGGTGCTGCAAGCGGCGTTGAAGTTACGGCTGCGACCGGAGCAACATAAACCTGAGTTGTAACTGGTAGCGATGAAGCAGATACTGGCGATGTTCCATCAACACTCGTTGCAGTGATTGTGAAAGTGTATGAAGTAGATGACTTAAGTCCGCTGACCGTCACTGTCAGTTCTCTCCAGGAGTTGACCTTCTTCACATCACCTTTACTGGAGGTAATTGTGTAGTAGGCAATGGGAGCATCTAGGTTGGCAGCTGGATCACTAGCGAGAGCAAGGGATGCGCTCTCATAGCTAGTAGAGGAAACTTGAGTGATGACTGGTTTGGCCGGAAGGGCTGTGGATCTTGAATAGAGAGTTGAGCGATAACGATTGGGACAAGTAAGCCGACTTTGTCGGTAGCTAAAAATCGGGCTCTCTTTATAGGAACATAGGACTAATGTCTTTGTTGTACTGCCAGATCCCAGTGCTGAATCAGTAGGAGCTAGGTGCCACTGAGCTGTGGCCTCTGTGGTGCGACAGGTGTCAGTCCTTGAGATGCGCTCTTTGCCGCTGGCTAGATCAACGCATGTGACTAACTGCGTGGCAGGGGCAGCAGTTGCTGGAGAAAGATGTGCGGCAATCAGGAAGATCGCGCAGGTAGCGATTACTACCTTGAGGACACCTGACATTCTCATTGCGGAAGGTTATCTCTTTGTTGCGGATACGCAACTTAAGCCACCAAGTCTTATTGGAACTTAAATTACAATATTGACCAATTTCGGTGCTCTTGCAATCACTTTCTTAGGCGTGGCACCGGCTAGCGCCGCTGCAACAGCAGGAAGAGCAAGCGCGGCAGCCTCAAAGTCAGCATCACCAATTGTTGGTGAAACGTTCATACGATCAACAATCTTGCCGTTAATCTGAATTACTGCCTCTACTTCATCATCAACTAAGAGCGCTGGGTCTACTACTGGCCAGCCGGCGGTGGCAATTGCTGGCTTGTGACCAAGTCGCTCCCACATTTCCTCTGCTGTAAAGGGAGCAACGAGTGAGAGCATGATGGCAATTGCCTCGGTTGCCTCGCGCACAGCCGGATCTGCTGGACCACACCCGGAATCTATTGCCTTACGGGTTGCATTCACTAACTCCATCACACGAGCGACTGCGACGTTAAATCTAAATGACTCAACTGCGAAGGCCGCATCATTGAGCGCTTTATGAGTTGCTTTGCGAAGGCTGGTTTCACCCTTTGTGAAATCAACGCCAGGTGCTGATGTGACATCACCTGATAAACGCCAAGCTCGGCTTAAGAACTTAACTGAACCTGATGGTGAGACATCTGACCAATCAACATCATCTTCTGGTGGGCCGGAGAAGACCATAGATAAACGAATGGCATCAACGCCATGGTTTTCCAGTTCATCAGAGAGGCGCACAAGATTGCCGCGAGATTTAGACATCGCCGAGCCATCCATAACAACCATGCCTTGGTTAAGTAGGCGCGTGAAGGGCTCGGTGAAGGAGAGCATCTTCATATCAAAAAGTACTTTGGTGAAAAAGCGGGAGTAGAGCAGGTGCAAGATCGCGTGGGTAACACCACCCACATATTGATCCACAGGTAGCCAGGTGTCGATATCGCTGCGGTTAAATGGCTCAGTCGCATTCGTTGACGATGGATAACGCAGGTAGTACCAAGATGAATCCACGAAAGTATCCATGGTGTCGGTATCGCGCATTGCAGGCCCCGCACACTTTGGGCACTTGGTATTTACCCACTCAGTTGCCGCAGCAAGTGGTGATTGGCCCTTTGGCTTTAAATCTAAACCCTTTGCATCCGGCAAAAGCAGCGGAAGCTCTGAATCTGGAACAGCTACCTCGCCACACTTTTCGCAGTGAACGATCGGAATAGGTGTGCCCCAATAACGTTGGCGCGAGACCAGCCAATCGCGCAGGCGATAATTGCGCGCACTCTTGCCAAGTCCATCTACCTCTAACTGCTTATTAATTGCTGCTATTGCATCTGCCTTGGAAAGGCCATTAAGTGCGCCTGAATTAATAATTTTTCCATCACCAGTTGTGGCAATGCCTGTCTCACTTGGATCTTCTTCACCAGTATCGACTACAACCCGCACCGGTAACTTCATCGCTTTGGCAAAGTCGAGGTCGCGTTGATCATGAGCTGGAACCGCCATGATTGCGCCAGTTCCGTAATCAGCTAACACATAATCTGAGGCCCAGATAGGTAACTTCTCACCGTTAACTGGGTTAATAGCAAAGCGCTTTAAATCAACACCGGATTTAGGTCTATCGGTGGCAAGGCGATCGATATCAGAGGCCGCTTTAATCTTTTCTAAGTAAGAGGTGAACTCTGCTTCGACTGGTGTGCCATGTGCGAGTTCGGCGGCTAGCGCTGAATCTGCAGCAACTACCATAAATGTTGCGCCGTACAAAGTATCTGGGCGTGTGGTGTAAATAGTTACGGGTTCTGCGCGGCCTTCAATCACGAATTGCACATTTGCGCCCTGTGAGCGACCAATCCAATTGCGCTGCATCATCAGAACTTTCTCAGGCCATTTGCCCTCTAACTCTGACATGTCATCGAGTAAACGATCGGCATAATCAGTAATCTTGAAATACCACTGGTTTAACTTCTTCTTTGTTACTGCAGTATCGCAACGCTCGCAGAGCCCTGCTACTACCTGCTCATTAGCAAGTACTGTCTGACATCCAGGACACCAGTTAACGGCAGAGTCTTTGCGATAAGCCAGGCCGCGTTCATGTAATTTGGTAAAGAGCCATTGGTTCCACTTGTAGTACTCAGGGTCACATGTGTTAAAGACGCGATCCCAGTCGAAGGAACATGCATAGCGACGCATCGATGCTTTCTGCGTTGCAATATTTTCATATGTCCAAATACGTGGATCTTCATTACGTTTAATTGCCGCATTTTCAGCCGGTAATCCAAATGCATCCCAACCAATCGGGTGCATGACGTTAAATCCTTTTTGAATCCAGTAACGAGCGATGACATCACCGAGTGCGTATGCCTCGGCATGGCCCATGTGGAGATCACCGGAAGGATAAGGAAACATATCGAGCACATACTTCTTAGGGCGAGTATCTTCTTTGCGACCAGATTTAAATGGTTGGAGTGTGTCCCAGATGGGAAGCCACTTCTCTTGCACGTATGCAAAATCGTAGGCCGCGTGTTCGCGTTCAGTACTCACGTGGAGATAAGGGGAATCGAACCCCTAACCTCTTCCATGCCATGGAAGCGCGCTACCAATTGCGCCATATCCCCGTTGTCTTATCGGAGTGCGAACTTTACCGCACTGAATCCGGGATAACTCCGCCGGATTCTTCACCCATTACAGGCTCTGGAATAGATCCCGCGTTATGTTCAACCAAAAGCCAACCTTTTGGAGACTCTTCCAGAATCGACCATTGCGCATTGGAGAGTCCTCCGATGCGTGACCAGAATGGAATTGGTAGATCAAGGTAGGTGCCAATAATTGTGCGCGCTGTTCCACCATGTGTTGCAACTACAAGTCGTTGATTATCTTTACCAGCTAAAGCGCTGTTAATCGCGGCCACACCACGTGCTCCTACCTCACTGCGACGTTCTCCGATTCCACCGGCTGGGTTATCTCCGCCCATCGACCATTGCCGTAAATTATCGAGATCTACTTTACGAATTTCATCACCGGTCAGACCTTCCCAATTTCCGCAGTTGGTCTCGCGCAAACGCTCATCGGTTAGAACATCGAGCCCGGTAATCTTCACAAGTTCGTGTGCGGTGCTCTGTGCACGCACTAAATCACTGGCAATAATCATGGTCGGGTTGATGGCAGCCAACATCGGGGCGGCATGCTGTGCTTGAAACTCACCCACAGCATTTAATGGAATATCGGTATGTCCCTGAAACTTATTTGCCACATTCCATTCCGTCTGACCATGACGCCAGAGAATTATCTGATTACCCACGAGCTGCCTCTTCTTTAACCACTTCTAACTCAATCTTCGGGCAGTCATTCCATAAGCGATCGAGCATGTAGTAACGGCGCAGCTCACTGGATTGGATGTGCACAACTAAATCTGAGTAATCAAGCAGTATCCATTCCGCTGTTCCTTCCCGGCGCATTGGCTTATCGCCAGCAAGGCGTAACTTCTCTTCCACCTCATCGGCAATTGAATCAACCATCTTGGTATTGGTGGCAGTGACAATCAGAAAGACTTCACTTAATACTGATTGTTCGGAAAGGTCGAGTGCGACAAGTTCGGTTCCGAATTTGTCGGCGGCAGCGCGAGCGGCAATCTGGGTGCGTTCAACGCAGGCATTACTAGCTGGCATAGAGATTGTGCTCCTTTATATATGCAGCAACTGCTGCGGGTACTTCATCAGAGTGGTGTTCACGTATCTGGGTTGCCGATACCGCAATGGCATCGACATCAAGATTGGGTGTTCCCGGAAAATCAGGGCGATCAATAACCACAAACTCAACCATTTTCTTAAGCTCATCTGCGCGGTGCCATTGATCAATATTGGTATAGGCATCTGTGCCCACAACGACAACGATGGAATCTGTTGGGTAGGTCTGCGCAACGGCTTCCACGGTATCGATGGTGTAACTCGGTCCTTCGCGTAGTACTTCAATGGGATTAACTTCAACCCGGTTCTTTACATCCGGTGCTAAAGAATTAACTGCCAGCTGACACATCTGCCGGCGCTCAGCCCCCGTTGCTTTGGGTTCATGCTCGCGTAGTCGTGGTTGGCCGGCTGGCACAACGAGCAGGTGATCGACAATATTGCGAGTGATTAATTGTTCGATGACGTGAACGTGACCGTTGTGAATCGGGTCAAAGGTGCCGCCATATAGCCCAACTCGCAAGAGCGTTACTTATCTAAGCGAAGAGTGATGTAGAGAAGGAAGCCGAAAATTCCGAATGCAACAAGTCCAAATGCATAAGGAGGCATTGGAAGTACTCGGGCCGCTTCTTCACTAAGTCTTAACATGGGCTGAAGATTACTACTTACCTGCGAGAAGTTCTAAAAAGCGCGCTTCATCGATGATCCTGACGCCTAACTCTTGTGCCTTGGCTAGCTTAGAACCGGGGTCGGCGCCTACTAAGACATAGTCAGTCTTTGCAGATACTGACGATGATGGCTTTCCACCATGTGCGGTAATCGTTTCAGCGATTGAATCGCGCGTGAAATTCTCCAACCCGCCAGTGACTACAAAGGTCAGGCCTCCTAAAGTCTGCGGCAGATCCGCACTCTTAGCATTCACCATCGCCACCCCAGCTTTTGTCCACTGGGTAATGATGTTGCGATGCCAATCAATCTCAAACCATTCAATAATTGATTGCGCAATGACTTCACCAACACCATCGATATCAGCAAGTTCGGTAACCGAGGCTTTGGCAATTGCATCCATACTTCCAAAATTCGTTGCTAGCGCTTGCGCCGCTGTGGGTCCAACATGGCGAATAGAAAGTGCCACCAATGTGCGCCAGAGCGGTCTGCTCTTTGCCTCTTCTAACGCCGCCAATAACTTCTCTAAATTTTTGCCAGGCGTGCCATCTTTTTTAAGAAAGAACTGCGACTTCATCAGCGACTTCTCGGTTACATTAAAAATGTCTGCTTCATCAGCAATAATCGAATCTGCCAGCAGCGCTACCGCTGCTTCATAACCAAGGACATCGATATCAAGTGCGGCGCGGGAGCCGATGTAGTAAATGCGTTCGCGTAATTGCGCCGGGCAACTGCGGGTATTGGGACATCTAATATCCACATCGCCTTCCGTAATCGCGCGAAGTTCAGTTGCGCACTCAGGACAATGAGTAGGCATCACAAATGCTTTCTCAGCTCCTGTGCGCTTATCTCGTACTGGACCTAAGACTTCCGGGATCACATCTCCGGCTTTTCGAATAATGACAACGTCACCAATTAACACGCCTTTGCGTTCAATCTCTTCTTGGTTGTGAAGCGTGGCATTAGTGACCGTTGATCCGGCAACCTTGACTGGTTCCATAAATGCGAAGGGAGTCACGCGCCCGGTGCGACCCACACTGACTCGGATATCAAGTAATTTGGTTGTTACTTCCTCCGGCGGATATTTATAGGCAATCGCCCACTTAGGAGCGCGCGATGTGAAACCGAGTTTTTCTTGCTCTGCCAACGAATCTACTTTGATCACAACGCCATCAATTTCGTGTTCCACATCGTGGCGGTGCAGGTTGTAGTTCTCAATAAATGCCAGCACCTCAGCCCGACTCTTACACACTTTAAAGCGAGCAGATGTGGGAAGTCCAAGCGCTTTTAGCTTTGCATAAGCATCAGATTGGGAATCAAATGAAATTCCTTCGCGGGCGCCAATACCGTGCACCACAACATCTAGTGCACGCGAAGCGGTAATTCTCGGATCTTTCTGACGCAGCGAGCCGGCAGCGCAGTTACGAGGATTAGCAAAGAGTGGCTTACCTGCCTCTTCTAGCTCTTCATTGAGTTGGTTAAAGGCGGCAACTGGCAAGAAAACTTCACCACGAACTTCAATCAGTGCTGGGATGTTTTTGCCAGATAAAGTATGCGGCAGTCCTTTAATCGTCTTCACATTCAAAGTGACATCTTCACCGGTAGTTCCATTGCCACGCGTGAGAGCGCGAGTGAGCTGCCCGTTCTCATAGAGCAAGTTAATTGCAAGCCCATCAACTTTAAGTTCACATAAGAAAGCACCGACTGCAGATTCTTTTTCAACCCGCTCAAACCAGGTATCTAATTCAGCGTTATCAAAAACATTGTCCAGGCTCATCATCTTTTCGATGTGATCGTGTTGATCAAATGTTGTAGAAAATCCCCCACCCACACCCAGCGTTGGTGAATCTGGTTCCAGTAGCTCTGGGTGCTTTGCCTCCAGCGCTGCTAACTCTTTGATGAGTAAATCAAATGCGGCATCGGTGATGGTGGGAGCATCTAGTACGTAATATTTAAATTGATGATCACGGATCTCTTGCGTTAGCTCGCTGATGCGATGTCGTGCTTGCGTGCTCATGCGGTCTCGCAGATTGTGGCCGACCCCACGACGCGATCGCCATCGTAGATAACCATTGCTTGTCCGGTGGCTAACCCAAGAAGAGGTTCATCGAGCTCGGCAACTAGGTGCGCACCATCTAAGTAATAGGTGCAATCAAGTGCTGCGCCATGTGCGCGCACTTGCACAAAACCGCGTGCTGGGGCAGCTCCTACCTCTGGACCACAGAAGATAGGTTTTCCACCTCGCATTGAACTCACAGCTAAATCTTCTCGCGCACCTACGACAACCGTATTTGTGACCGGCTCAATCTTTAGTACAAAGCGTGGAGCGCCATCGGGGGCCGCTACTGACAGACCCAGACCTTTACGTTGTCCAATTGTGTAGGTGTAGGCGCCATTGTGTTCACCGATTTTGGTTCCATCTTGATCAACAATCGGACCCACTTCACTACCGAGTCGATCACGTAACCAACCTGCGTTATCTCCCGATGGCACAAAACAAATATCGTGGCTATCTGGTTTCTGCGCCACGGCAAGTCCGCGCTTTTCGGCCTCAATGCGGATATCAACTTTTTCAGTATCGCCCAAGGGAAAAATAGCGCCATCAATTTGTTCGCGATTAAGTACTGCCAGAACGTATGACTGATCTTTTAAAGAATCTACCGCGCGATGCAAAGTGCGACCAGCATCGCTTTCGCGCGTGCGGGCATAGTGGCCGGTGACCACGCCATCAAAGCCCATCGCTTTAGCGCGATCTAGTACAGCGGCAAACTTAATCTTCTCATTACAGCGCAGACAAGGGTTAGGTGTGCGCCCTGCTGCATATTCACTCATGAAGTTTTCAACTACTTCATCATGGAATTCATCGGCCATATCCCAGATATAGAAAGGAATACCTATGACATCTGCGGCTCTTCGGGCATCATGTGAATCTTCAATGGTGCAGCACCCGCGCGCACCGCTGCGATATTTCTGTGGATTAGAAGAAAGTGCTAAGTGCACACCTATTACTTCATGTCCTGCTTCTACTGCGCGAGCTGCCGCAACTGCCGAATCAACGCCGCCGCTCATTGCGGCAATAATCTTCACTTCTTACCTACCGCATTTGCCGCCAGTCCACGTTCAATGACAGTAGGTAAGACCGAGAGCGCGTAATCAACATCTGCTTGAGTATTGGTGGCACCGAATGAGAAGCGCAGCGAAGATTGCGAAACGATATCGGTAAGGCCCATCGCCATTAATACATGGCTGGGTCTATGAACACCGGCAGTGCAGGCAGCGCCGGTAGAACAAGAAACTTTCTCAGAGTCCATGAGTAACAACAGTGAATCACTCTGGGTTCCGGGGAAAGTAATATTTGAAATTCCCGGAAGTCGCGGTGCACTCTGACCATTGATGACCGCATCAGGGCGTGCACGTAATACTCCTTCTTCAAAGTGACTACGCAATTTCGCTACTTCCTCTGCGTCATAGGCCTGGGCTTCGATTGCTGCCGCAAGTGCCACAATCGATGGCGCATTCAGTGTTCCACTTCGAATATCTCGCTCTTGTCCCCCGCCGTGGAGCAGCGCCGGAATCTCAACTGCGCGGCGCAAGATCAGCGCACCGATTCCTAGTGGGCCGCCAACTTTGTGGCCACTAATTGTCATGGCAAAAAGACCAAGATCTTTATAAGACAGCGGCACCTTAGAAAAACTCTGCACGGCATCGGTATGCACCGGAATATCTCCAGCAATCTTTACTACATCTGCAATCGGTTGAATCACACCAGTTTCATTATTGCTATGCATCACTGAAATGAGCGCGATTTCTGAACCACGGGATGTAATAAGTGCGCTAAGGAAATCAAGATCAATGACTCCAGCAGTGGTTACTGGAATCTGAATCAGTTCAGCGCCTTCATGTTCTACGAGCCAGAGCGCCGGATCAAGAACGGCATGATGTTCAATACTGGAGACGACAATTACTTTCTTCGGTGAATTCCAGTACAAGCCTTTAATAGCTGCATTATTTGCCTCTGTGCCAGAACCGGTAAAGATCACTTCACTCGGTTGGCAGTGCGCAGCACGAGCAATCTTCTCACGCGCATCTTCCACATCTTTGCGAGTAGAACGACCTTGCGTGTGCAGCGAAGAAGGATTACCTAATTTGCGAAGAGCGGTGTTCATGGCGCCAATAGCCGATTCACACATCGGCGTTGTGGCCGCGTGGTCGAGATAGACGCTCATAGGAGCATTCTAGTTCGTCTGGCCTACTTATCCTTTTCGAGCAACCACGCCTTCGGTGGCCATAGGCAGCACGTTAAATAAGTCTCCGACTACTCCGAAATCTGCGATATCAAAGATGGGCGCTTCCGGATCTTTATTGACCACCACGATTGTCTTAGAAGTCTGCATTCCAGCACGGTGTTGAATAGCGCCAGAGATTCCGCAGGCAACATAGAGCTGCGGGCTTACCGTCTTTCCAGTCTGTCCCACCTGGTGTGAATGTGGATACCAACCAGCATCGGTTGCTGCGCGTGATGCACCCACTGCTGCGCCCAGCGCATCAGCAAATGATTCAACGGCTGTGAAGTTGCCATCTGTGCCGCGACCACCTGAGACCACAATGTTTGCCTCTGTCAGCTCTGGTCGACCACCTTTAACGGGAGGTTGCGTAGAAGAAATTGTTGCCTTTTTAGCATCTGCACTAATTGTGGCAGTTGCACTTGTTATGGCAGGTGCGCACGATGTGAAATCAGCATCAATGCTATTAGGGCGCACCGTAATAATTGAGACACCATGTGAAACTTTTGAGTGCACCGTAGTGGATCCACCAAAGACAGATTGTGTGGCACTGCCATCACTTGCAATATCAATAGCATCGGTAATGATTCCTGATTCACAGAGCACTGAAACACGGCCAGCAACCTCTTTGCCAAATGCATGCGATGCAATCAGAACAGCTGAAGGAGACTTTTCTTTAATTAGATTTGCAAGTGCCTCAGCTGATGCGGCAACACCAAAGGTGGCAAAATCATCAGATTCAATCACGATGATGTCACTAATGGGTCCTTGATTCACAGTTGCAGCTAGTGCTGCACCTTTTCCGCTGCCAGCTAAAACTATGGCTGTGACTGTGCCAATACGCGCCGCAGCTGTTGCAATCTCTGCTGTTGTCTTACTCGCTTTATCTCCTGCGAAATCAGCGAGGATAAATACTGCGCTCATATCAACTTCTTCTCTGCCAGGAAATCAACTAGCGCGGTGCCCGCACTACCTTCATCGCTAACTTTCACACCAGCTGCTCTCGCCGGGCGAGCAGCTGCGTCAATAACTTCTGACCAACCGTTCTGCGCGCTGACTCCTACTGACGCCAAATCCTTCTGTTCAATCGTCTTCTTCTTCGCCGCCATGATTCCCTTAAAGGATGGATAACGAGGTTCATTAATTTTCTCAACCACGCTAATGACTACTGGGAAGGCGGCGCTTATTTCATCAACGCCTGCCTCTGTTACGCGAGTAATGGAAACTTTTCCACCAGGATCAACGACAACCTTTGAGGCAAATGTCAGTTGCGCCCAACCAAGGCGAGCGCTGATCATCGCCGGCACAACGCTCATCCGAGCATCGGTTGATTCAGTGCCACAAATAACAATGTCATATCCGCCATCACCAATAACTTGAGCTAATACCCGAGAAGTTGATAACGCATCGGCTCCGGCCAAGGCGCTATCTGTTACCAAGATTGCGCCATTTGCTCCCATCGAAAGGCCTTTACGTAGCGCATCAGTTGCGCGCTCTGGGCCCATGGAAATCAAGGTCACTGTGTGCGGGCCACCTTCTTCATTGCCGCCATGCGCTTCCACGATGCGCAACGCTTCTTCCACCGCGTATTCATCGAGATCATTAAGGACGGCATCGACATTCTCGCGATCGAGTAGACCGCTGACCATCTTCTTCTCCGCCCAAGAGTCAGGCACCTGCTTGATGCAGACCGCGATTTTCATAAGTCATATGTTACCGGTGAGTAGGGTATTTGGAAAGCGCAAATCTGAGTTAAAACCCTCAACCAACGGTTCACCTTCTATTCAGAGACATGTAACCCGGATGCGAAAATCTGGACGTGTGGCTCTCTCATGATTCTTTCATGATTGAGTCAGCTGGAGCGCGCAAGCTACGCATCGCAGTAGTGACCGAGGCATTTCTGCCCCAGGTCAATGGCGTGACCAACTCCGTCCTTCGCTTACTAGAACATTGCAAGGAGCAAGGTCACGAAGTGCTGATCATCGCACCAGAAAGTGATGGCGCACCTACTCACTACTTAGATTACAAAATCAAACATGTGCCAAGTATTGTGATGAAGAAGTTAATTCCGATGGGCGTTCCTCGTAAATACCTGGAGCCACTCATTGAAGGTTTCGCACCTGATGTTATCCATCTGGCATCGCCCATCTTCCTTGGACATTACGTTGCCCGATTTGCTAAGAAAAATGGAATTCCCACTGTCTCGGTCTACCAAACAGATATCGCCGGTTTTGCCCGTCATTACGGTTTAACAATTGCCCATAACACGTTAAAGAAGTGGGTGGCGCGGATTCACCAATCAACAGATCTCACACTTGCTCCCTCAAAATGGGCTAGCCGCGATCTTGAATCAACCGGAGTGAAGAACGTTGAGATTTGGAAGCGTGGTGTGGATTTAGTGAAATTTGATCCTGCTCGCCGTGATGAATCACTTCGCGAAAATATTCGCGGTAAAGATAGCGGCAAGTTAATCGTTGGCTATGTTGGCCGCCTTGCTAATGAAAAACGGATTGATGATCTGGCAATTCTTGATCGCCAATCTGATATTCAGCTGGTGATTGTTGGTGGTGGCCCAGCAGAAGCACGCCTGAAGCGCGAGCTACCCAATGCACGTTTTGTTGGCTACCAATCTGGCACTGAACTTGGTCGCTATGTTGCCTCATTTGATATCTTCGTTCACACCGGCAAACACGAAACATTCTGCCAAGCAATCCAAGAAGCACTCGCTGCTGGCGTTCCAGTTATTGGTCCAGATACTGGTGGTCCAGTTGACCTCATTGAACATGGCATCACCGGGTTACTGATTGATACCTCTGATTCATACGCTTTGCTGGAGGCGGTATCGACTCTTCGTAACCACAGCGCATTTGATCTGATGCAGATAGCTGCCCGCCGTTCGGTAGAACACCGCACCTGGGATTACATCAACGCCCAGCTCATTGATTATTACCGCCAGACGATTGCCCACGTTTCCCGAAAAGGCGAGTTGGTCGCATGAGAATTATTCATATCGCTAACTTCTACGGACCTAAATCAGGTGGAATTAAAACCACGCTGCATAACCTCGGTAGCGGCTACCTAGCTGAGGGTCACGAATTTATCTACGTCGTTCCGGGAAAGAAGTTCACACGTGAAGAGACAACTCACGGTGCCTGCATCTCACTTCCGTCATGGCAGATTCCCTTTAGCGGTGGCTACCGGGTAATTCGCTCCACTCATCGCGTAAAAACAATTCTGAATTCACTTAAACCAGATCGCATCGAAGTCTCAGATCGTTTCACGCTCTCATGCCTGGGTAAGTGGGCGGCAGATCGCAACATTCCGGCAATCGTATTTAGCCACGAAACTTTGCGTGGTCTGGTAAAAAATTATCTCGGAGTTCCGCTGAAGCGATTTGTTATCTGGCATAACACGCGCCTGGCATCTCGCTTTGATTATGTTGTCACCACTACAAACTTTGCAGCAGCTGAATTTGATGAAATTGGCACCACGAACGTGGTGCGGGTTCCGCTCGGTGTGGATCTCCAGACTTTCTCGCCGTCACTACGTAATGAAGAACTTCGCACGAAGATGATCAAAGGTGGCGAAGTTCTGCTAGTTCACTGCGGTCGCCTTTCACCTGAGAAGAAACCAGAGCGCTCACTTGAAACCTTGCGCGAGTTACTAGATCGTGGCATCAATGCTCGCTTGGTCTATATCGGTAGCGGACCACTACATAAGAAGCTCTATGACTCATCACGTGATATCCCAGTGACCTTCTGGGGCTATGTGGCAAATAAGAATTTGCTTGCCCAAATGATTGCCTCTGCCGATATCTCACTTGCACCAGGTCCGATTGAAACTTTCTGCTTGGCAGCACTTGAATCTCTGGCCAGTGGCACTCCCGTTGTTGCATCAGAGACCAGCGCCGTCGGTGAATTTCTTATCGATCACGATGGAGACTTTGTCGGGTTAACTGCTGCAAATAACGGTCGCGCATTTGCCGACGCAGTTGAAATCTTGCTCGATGAAATTGCTGAAGATGCCACACTTTCAGATCGTTGCCGCACCCAAGCAGAACAGTTCCCGTGGTCAGAGACAATTATGCGTTTAGGTCGACTCGGTGGCGCTACGCCAGTTGCGCATCGCCCAACAAATAAGAGCGCGGCCTAACATGGAGAGGCCAATCACCTTCGCAATCGTGGGAGATAGTGCGGCATCTGGTATCGGTGACTCTGATGCACTCGGTAATTACTACGGTTGGGGCTATCACCTAGTCAAGGCATTTAATGAGCCTTTGGCATATTTAAATGTTTCTCGTCCCGGTGCTCGTTCAAAGGAAGTTCGCTTTGAGCAACTTCCCAAAGTACTTATTCATGAACCAGAGCTGGTGGGTGTCATCGTTGGTGGAAATGACCTACTTCGCAATGGTTTCTCCCCTAAAGTATTTGAAGAAAATCTCACCGCTACTTTGAAGGAGATTGTGGAAAGTGGAGCGCAGGTGATGCTCCTTGAGCTCCATGATCCAACAGTGATTGTGCCAATGCCATATCTCGTTGCTCGCGTTTGTCGTCGCCGTGTTTCTGCCGTCAACCATGTGACTCGCAAGTTAGCTCGCAAATACAGCGCCATCTTGCTGGAGACTCGTTCACTAAGCGGAATCTATGAGCGCGATAAGTGGCATGTAGATCGCATGCACCCAAGCAAACACGGGCATCAATTCATCGCCCAAGAATTTGCCCACCTACTTCGCCAACGTGGTTTTCATATTGGCGAGATCGTCATTGATCCGATTAACAATCGAAATCGCAAGGACTCAGTTAAATGGATGCTAAAAAATGGCACCCCGTGGTTTCTAAAGCGCAGCGTTGATTTACTACCAGCTCTGTTAATTCTCTCCATCACAGAGCTGATTCACATGGCGCGAAATAAAAGCGCAGCAGAGCCAGCAGATGTGTACTTCCCAGACTTTAGAAAGTCAGAAGAATCCGTATCTCCAATGCTCAACAGTGAGCGAGTTTCTTAGAACTTCTCGTTACTGGCAGGTAAGCGCAGGTTTCCATCGCACTCTTCTACTATATTAAGCGCGTGCTCGCCATCATTGCTCCTGGTCAAGGTTCGCAAACTCCAGGAATGCTTACATCCTGGATTCAAGATTCAGATGCTAAAGAGCTATTAACTCAGTGGTCTGATGCGATTGATTTAGATCTCATTCACCTAGGAACAAGTGCTGATGAGACAGAAATTAAAGAGACCGAAAATGCGCAACCGCTCATAGTTGCTGCGGGGCTACTTAGTGCGCGCGCACTTGGCGCAGACGGAAAGTATGCCTGCGTCGCAGGGCACTCGGTAGGAGAGATAACGGCCGCGGCTATTGCAGGTGTCTTCTCCCCACTTGATGCCATGAAATTAGTGCGCCGGCGCGGAATAGAGATGGCGAAGGCAGCAAG
>Ga0209296_1001290_pt1 | contig 19453 bp, 23 predicted proteins | sample S_130206_EF_Meta_FD_187319 | JGI IMG/M metagenome (GOLD analysis project Ga0209296, IMG submission 187319) | Freshwater microbial communities from Lake Simoncouche, Canada to study carbon cycling - S_130206_EF_MetaG (SPAdes) (version 2) | ecosystem: Environmental > Aquatic > Freshwater > Lake ...
AAGTGGATGGTAAGCCAATGATCCAAGTGGTCGTTGAGAACCTTAATATTGAGGCAAACTATACATTCATCGTTCAGAAGGAACATTATGAAAAGTATAGTCTTCAATATCTCCTAAACCTGATTGCTCCTAACTGTAATATTGTTCAGGTAGATGGTCTTACCGAAGGTGCCGCCTGTACTACTCTGCTTGCCAAAGAGTTCATTGATAATGATGCTCCATTGGTGATGGCAAACTCTGACCAGTTTGTAGAGTGGAATAGTAACGAGTGTCTGTATGCCTTTAATGCCGATGGTATTGATGGTGGAATTGTAAGCTTCAAGGCAACTCATCCCAAGTGGTCTTATGCCAAGGTTGGTGAGGATGGTTTTGTATCTGAGGTTGCCGAGAAGAAACCAATCAGCGATAATGCAACGGTAGGTATCTATTTCTGGAAGAAAGGTTCTGACTATGTAAAATATGCCGAACAGATGATTGAGAAGAACATCAGGACTAATAATGAGTTCTATGTTTGCCCAGTCTTCAATGAGGCAATTCAAGATGGTAAGAAAGTTCGTATTAAAGATATTGAAAGGATGTGGGGAATTGGAACACCCGAAGATCTAAACTATTTTTTGGAGCACTATAAAGGATGAAACTGATTGCTCATCGTGGAAATATTGATGGACCAAACCCATCACAAGAAAATCGCCCAGAATATATTGAGGCAGCAATTGCCGAAGGATATGATGTAGAGATTGATATTCGTTATGATACCTTTAATAAGACACTTTATTTGGGGCACGACGAACCTCAATATCCCACAAGTTGGTTTTGGATTGGAAAGTACATTCATCATCTTTGGGTTCATTGTAAGAATGTAGAAGCACTTTATGAGTTTGCTCATGGAACCAGTGGATTTAATTATTTCTGGCATCAAGAAGATGATTTTACTCTAACAAGTAGAAATTATATCTGGACTTATCCTGGAAAGAGTTATACTCCAAAATCCATAATTGTGATGCCAGAATGGAATATGCCAGTAGAAGTTTTTACTGATTTAAAGGCATTCAATTGCCACGGCATTTGTAGTGATTACATAGGTAAATTAAAATGAAAGTCTGGTTCGCTTCCTTTTGGGGAAAATTTGATGTCTATGATAATGTCTTTACCTATGCATTATCCCAAAAATATGATGTTGAGGTAACTCCCGATAATCCTGATATTGTCATTAGTAATCATTTTGTTGAACGATATCAAAATGCCAAAATGATTTATTTTAGTGGAGAACCATTTTATGATATTGGAGTAAATGATTATGCACTAACTTCCTTTTATATTGACGAACCAAACTATTTTAGATTTCCACTATACTTATTATATGCCTATGAGTATTATAAGTGTGGATATACTAATTCATATGATGAAATTCTTTATAAGAAATATTATATTGATAGATCAATATTAGATGATAAGTCTGAATTTTGTAGTTATGTTGCCCGTGGTGCTGGGCATCCAGAATGTAGAAGAACTCCTTTCTTTGAAAAATTGAACGAATATAAGTTTGTTGCATCAATGGGAGATCACTTTAGAAATACTGAACCTATTCCTGGTGAATCTGGAACAATAATGGGATCAATTAATAAGTGTGAGATTCTCAAATACTTTAAGTTCAATATGGCATTTGAGAACTCTATGGAGTATAATGGTAAGATAGGTTATGCAACCGAAAAAATCTATGAGCCAATGATGGCACTTACTATTCCAATTTACTGGGGAAACCCAGAAGTTCATAAAGACTTCAATACCAAAAGTTTCATCAATTGGAATGATTATGGTAGTGATGAAAAGGTCATTGAAAGAATTATTGAAATTGATAATGATGATGACCTTTATATGGATTATATGAAAGAAAATTATTCTGCCAATGATGAATTATTCAAAATTGATTATCTGGTTAATATCTTTGAGGAAATTCTAAAATGATCATTGTCTGCACACACGAGAGCCCAGATATTCTTGAACAGTGTTTAAGTTCTATTCGCAAGTACTCTACAGAGAAACATAAAATTCTTTGTGTGGAAACTTCTCCTTCACAAGTATCAAAATCAATTGCCGATAAGTATGATGCTCTTTTTGAGAATACTGAATTGAAGTATGAGATTGGAGCATTTAATTATGCAACGAATACTTATCCTGATGAGGATGAGTATTTTATGTTTCAGGATTCAATTGAGATTGTTGCCGAAGATTGGGAGCACATTGTTAGAGTTCCTTCACAGGGAACAAAGATGGTTGCTCAATCTGCTTATCGTTTGATGGATGATCCCTGTCCTGGATGTGGTGAAGATGTATTCTATAATCTTTATGGAAAGTCTTGGCCACTTCACGAAGCATATGGAGTGAATAATAATAGTTTCTATGTGCCACAAAGTGCAATGAAGAAACTCAAAGAGTTTGGTATTGACAAACTTAAAGCAGACTGTAAGAACGATACATTTGGAACTGAAAGGATCTTAGGTGCTATGGCTTATTATGCCTGTGGATTTGATCATTCGGCAACTCTGCTTGGAGAAGATTGGGTATGGGACGCAACACAATATCGTCGTGATACTGGATTTACTAAGTACATTTACAAGCACACATTAAGCAGACAATGAAAATCTTAAACGAAGTATTTGATAAGGTTCTTGTTCTTACTACTCCCCATTTTGAGGGAAGAATTGAGAATATGAAACAACGTCTGGAAGGATGTGAATATGAGTTCTTTTATGGAACTTATGGTGGAGACATTGATGTTGAAAAATATAGATCTCTTGGTTCTAGATTGACCAGAGGACAACTTGCCTGTGCCTTAAGTCATTATCAAATCTGTAAAAAAATGGTAAATGAGAATTTAGATAATGTTCTCATTCTTGAAGATGATTGTGGATTTCACGATAATATCAATCAACTCAAAGAATATCATTCTCAACTCCCTGATGATTATGGAATTTTCTATTTGGGATATGATTGCCCAATGTATAATCAATATTCACCAAATCTAATTGAAGTATTGGGTGGAAATGTTGGATATACTCATAGTATGAATATGAGGAAGTCTTGTGCCGAAATGGTTTTAGAAGTGAATAAGGATTTGCTCTGGACTGCAGATGGCGTTTCAAATGAGGTGTTAAATAGGTATGAAATAAAGTTTTATTTGGCAAATCCAAAACTGACATACCAGGATAATGATGGAACAACATCCACTCTGGTAGAGGTTGATATTAAGCATGGAATGGGATTATGAACTTTACATTTGGTATTGTAACTTCTGGGAATGATGACAATAGTGTTAATCTTGTTATTGACAGTATTGAACAACTGAATATTCCTGAATATGAAATTATTATCGTAGGTAATAGTGGAGTATCCAGAGATAAAACAACGATCATTCCCTTCAATGAGAATGAACGACCTGCCTGGATTACCAAGAAAAAAAATCTAATTACCCAATATGCAAAGTATGAGAATGTAGTCTATTCTCACGACTATATTGTTTATTGTCCCGACTGGTATCAAGGTTGGTTGCAAAACGGTGATGATTATAAGGTTTGTATGAACCGTATTCTAAATGCAGATGGAACACGATATCGTGACTGGTGCATTTGGCCACATAATAATAATTTTGTGGATGGAATTGTGACACGCCAAAGAGGATGCCTACTTCCTTATGATATGACACATCTTTCCAAGTATCTTTATTTCTCTGGTGCTTACTGGGTAGGAAAGAAGGATGTAATGACCGAGTTTCCTCTCAATGAAAACTTGCTCTGGGGACAGAGTGAAGATGTTGAGTGGTCCTTAAGAATTCGTGAGAAGTATGATTTCTCTATGAATAAACATTCTTCTGTGCAACTTCTTAAATACAAAGACCGAGCATTTGATGAATCGGATGAACTGACTATAGAACAACTAATGATGATTGAGGGTTAAAATGTTTAATACAGTAGTTTTTATGCACGTTGCAACAGTGCATCAATATCAACAAGTCTTTGAAGAAGTTCTTGAAAATATTATGAAGTCTGGATTACTGGGTCATTCTGATCTGGTAAAAATTTGTGCAGTTGGTAATGGAGACTTGATGCTCCCAGAATCTCCTGCGATTGAGGTTAAGTTTGATCCACGTGCCGAATATGATCCTCAAGGTTCAATTGAAAATGGCGAGTTTTTTACTCTTACTCAATTAAAAGAGTTTGCTGATGCTGCTCCTGAGAATACTCGTATTCTTTATTGCCATCTTCGTGGAGTGACCAGTCCTGGTAATGAACATATTCCTACTTGGAGAAAGTATCTAACGCATTGGAATATTGATAAGTATCTCACTGCTCTGGAACTACTTAGAGAGAATGATGCTGTCGGAGTTGATTTGATTTCTAAAGAAGTATGGCCATATGCCGATCATTTCTCTGGAAATTTCTGGTGGGCAAATTCTGATTATATCAAAACTCTACCAAGTATTGCTCAGATCAGTGATCCTAATTCCGAACAGAAAGCAACGCTTCGTCATAATGGGGAGTTCTGGATTGGTATGGGTAATGGTAAATTGAAGAGCATGAATGATGCAGATGTTGATATCTGTAGCAGGCATCTGATTTCTTGCCCAGAGGAATACTATTCATGACCCGTTGCTGCTTTATTATCTTTGCTCATTCTACAGATCATGATGTAGATGATCTGGAAGATATGATTGAGAATATTCAATATTTTCACGATGATTGTGACTTCATTGTCAATCATCCAAATATTGTTCATCCAAAGGTAAGAGTTCATCATATGCCAGGAACTCTGAATCAATCTGATTTTATCTTTGGTGCCTACAACAAAATTCTCAAAGAATTATCAGCAGAAGAAATTGAATCATTTGATCACTTCTGCTTGGTATCTGCCAATCAGTATTTTGTGGATAAGATTCATTTTGAGAAAGGTGTGAATTATGTTCAGTTCTATAATAAGGAGAACTGGGATGATCTTTATATTGGTAAGGATATGGATAAGGAAGTTGAGGGATTTCCTCTTCAACAACCATATGGTCGTTGGGATCCAAAAGATGTTTATAAAGAATATGGTATTAAAACTCCAATGGCATCCAATTGGGAATGTCTGACCCTTACCAAAGAGGCAATGCTTCTTGCAAAGGAAAACATTGACACCTGTGCCGAAGCATACTATAATCAGGATATGATTAGCATTTTTCCTGGTTATATGGCTCTTATGTCAGAACAACCTTGGGAGTTTCCAGCACATTTTGGAACCTATGACCCATCTAATCGTGCTTTGAGAAATACGCATTTATTTCCTGAGCAAGTTGTGGAAAAAAGAAATGCTGGATACTTCAGTATGAAGAGGGTCAATTACAAACGTTATTGTCCTGTAAAACAGTTTATCAGAGAAAACTTTATGAGGGCTTGATATGGAACACAAAGAAAAATTAGAAAAGTATTTTGAAACATTTTCCAATCAGGATCTTGATGGTCTGAATGAGATGTTTGCAGAAGATGTAATTCTTTCCGATTGGGATGTTCGTGCCGAAGGTAAGGAAGCAGTTCTGGAAGCAAATAAAAACATCTTCCAATCAGTGCATACTATTAATGTAATCCCTTACTTCTATTATGTTGGTGAGGAAGGGTATGCAGTTGAGATTGATGTTATCGTCAATGCTGATCAGGATACTGAGGAAGTACTGCAGGTTGTAGATATTATTTCCTTTAATGATGAAGGTCTCATTCAATCAATTGAAGCATACAAGCGATGAAGAACAAGTTTAATTTAAAAAGTGATACATTTACACATCTAACTGGTGGGAACAAAGGTTATTCTGTTCATGGAAAAGAATCAAAGAATATTGAATGGGTAAAGGATGATTCCCTAGAGCATACGTTCTATGTGGATGACACAATTCCTTATGCTTTTAGTGATAATGTTAAGGATAAAAAATATGCTTGGTTACTAGAATCTAAGTATATTAAGCCCGGTATCGTTCAGCAAGTCACAAATTATCCTGAAAAATTTCTTGATACCTTTGATGCTATCTTCACTCACAATCAAGAACTACTTAAGATTGATCCAAAGTTCAAGTGGTGTCCTGCTCAGGGATTCTGGATTAAAGAACCAAAGGTTTATGAAAAGACCAAGATGATCTCTATGATTTCATCTGACAAGGCACTGACTGATGGGCAGAGAGTTCGTCTTCAGTGGGTTGAGATGATTGGTGACCAGATTGATCTTTATGGTCGTGGGTTCAATGAGATTGCCAATAAGGAAGAAGGACTTTGCGATTATATGTTCTCTGTTGTAGTTGAGAATGGATTTTATGAATCATATTTCACCGAGAAGATTTTGGATTGTTTTGCTTCTGGTACTGTCCCTGTTTATTTGGGATCTCCTGACATTGGTAAATACTTTAACAAAGACGGAATTATTGACCTGACCGAAGAGTTTGATGTCTCTGAAGAAATCTATTTGAGTAAGATTGATGCCATCAAAGATAATCTGGAACGAGTGAGGCAATATGAAGTTCTTGAAGACTTTATTTACTTGAATTATTTTGGAGATGAAGAATGACAATTGGTTATAATCGGCTAGGTTCAAATGGTCGTCTGGGAAACCAGATGTTCCAATATGCAGGATTGCGTGGAGTTGCCGCTAATCGTGGATTTGGTTGGGTAGTTCCACGCCCAGAAAGTTATGGTGATTCCAATTATGGTCTCTTTGATTGCTTTGAAATGAGCAATGTCAAAGAAGAAAACTTTGGAATGATTAATGGTCAAAATGTTGCCACAGGTCAGTTTCATTTTAATCAAGACTTTTTTGACCGTTGCCCTGACAATGTAAATCTTCACGATTACTTTCAGTCCCCAAAATACTTCTATAATATTGAAGATCAAATCAGAGAAGACTTTACTTTCAAGGTAGAGATTTTAGATCCTTGTCAGGAGATTATGAGTGATCTGGAAAATCCCATTTTCCTTCACGTTCGTCGTGGTGATTATGTAAATAGTCAAAATGCTCATCCTGTCTGTCCAGTAGAATACTATAAAGAGGCACTCACTCATTTTGGTGATGAGGTTCCTGTTCTGGTATTTTCTGATGACATTGACTGGTGCCAAGAGCAAGAACTTTTTGCAGGTGACAGATTTATGCTTTCCGAGTATAATGAAAAGTATCCCCAGTCTTGTGATACAAACGATGGAAGACAGAATGCTCTCATTCCTTACTTTGATATGTGTATGATGACACTGTGCTCTGGTGGCATTATGGCAAATAGTTCTATGAGCTGGTGGGGTGCCTGGTTGATTTCAAATCCAACTCAACCAATCATTGCTCCTAAACAGTGGTTTGGTGAGCAATACAAAGACTATAATATGAATGATTTACGCCCAGAAGGATGGATCCAAGTATGAAAGATATTACCTATGTAATGCCAACAAAGATTGAGAGTAATGATAGACTTAGGAATATCATTACCTCAATTTCTTATTTGTTGTTTAATTTTCCAGAAGCAAAGGTTCTGGTCAAGGAAGTTGATAAGCAATCGGTATTTGCCGAACACGCACTTCCTCATATTTCAAAGGTTGCCTCTACTGATAATCTTCGCCACATCTTTGAACAATCCGATAGTGATCTGTTTCATAAGACACGGTATCTAAATGATTTGATTGTTGAGGCAGATACTGAGATTGTGGCAAGCCACGATGTGGATGTTATCTATCCCGTCGCAAGTCATAGAATTGCCTATGAATTGATTAAGAATGACAAATGTGATGTAGTCTATCCTTATGGATGTGGAGTATATCAATATCAGGTGAATAATTATTCTCAAACATTTGAAAACTTTGTGAATAATGAATTTGATATGGATGTCATTATGCCTCACTGTAGAACAGAGGCATCAACGATTGGATGGACGCAGTTCTATAATCGTAAAAAATGTATTGAAGGATTTATGTGGAATGAGGCATTCCTTTCTTGGGGTGCCGAAGACTGTGAGTTCTATTATAGATTTAATGCTCTTGGATATAGGGTTGGTAGAATAGACGCACCAATCTGGCACTTTGAGCACGAAAGAACTCATAACTCTCATTACCATAATCCAAAGTTCAAGGAAAATCATAATCTCTGGCAGTGGTTGAGAGTTCAAGAACCAGAGATGCTGAAGAGTTATTATGCAAACCAACCCTATGTAAAACGGAGACAATCTGATGCTGGCATTTAATCATTTAGGAAAACTTGGAAGACTGGGCAATCAGATGTTCCAATATGCCTCACTAAGAGGTATTGCTGCTAATCGTGGATATGACTTTGGCATTCCACCATCGGCATTTACTGATGTTTGGCAAGAACATCAATTGTTTGAAGTCTTTGAACTTCCTTATCTACCAAAAGTTAATGTGAAGTTTTTGGATAATGGATATGCTCCTGTTGCAAAAGAAAGAGGATTTGAGTTTGATCAGTTGCTCTTTAATCAGTGCCCTAATGACATTAGCATTATGGGATACTTTCAGAGTGAAAAGTATTTCAGTCATATCGCTGAAAGTATTCGTGAGGACTTTACATTCCGTTCTCATATTCTGAGCCCTTGTTTGGAAATGATGGATGGTGTGGGCGATGCAATCTCACTTCATGTTCGTCGTACTGATTACACAACAAATCCTAATCATACTGCCTTGAGTGTCAAGTATTATGAGAAGGCACTCAAAGAGTTTCCTGAAGATACCACAGTCATTATCTTTACCGATGATGTTAAGTGGTGCCAGAACCAAGAACTATTTGCACCAGATCGTTTTATGATTGCCGAGAACAATCCTAATTCTGTAGATATGTGCCTGATGTCTTTGTGTAAGGGTCACATTATTGCAAACTCTTCATTCTCTTGGTGGGGAGCCTGGTTGGCAAAATCTAGTAAGGTTATTGCACCTTCTGTCTGGTTTGGTCCAGAGAATGCTGATAAGAGCACCAAAGACCTTATTCCTATGCGCTGGACTGTCATATGACCATTTCGGTTTATGGTGCCTCAGGATTTGTCGGTGGAAACTTCTGCCGACTTTTTGGTGATGAAGTAGTACGTCAGGAAAGAGAAGAAAGAAAACCAAGAACTGATGAAATTCTATATCTTATTTCAACCGTTGATAATTATAATGTCCATACTAATATTACATTAGATGTTGAAACTAATCTCAAAGTTCTCTGCGAAGTTTTGGATTATTGTAGAGATGGCAACATTACTTTTAATTTTATTAGTTCTTGGTTTGTTTATGGCGAAACCGAATTACCAGCCAAAGAAGAATACTACTGTATGCCAACAGGATTTTATTCCATCACCAAAAAGGCAGCAGAAGACCTATTAATCTCTTTCTGCAAGACTTATGGAATGAATTATCGTATTCTAAGACTTTGCAATGTAATGGGTCAGGGAGACGGTAAAGTAAGTGCCAAGAAGAATGCCCTGAGTTATATGATTGACCTTCTCAAAAAGAATGAGGATGTTTATTTGTATGATGACGGAACTCCAATTCGGGATATTATGCACGTGAATGATGTATGTCGTGCAATTGAATTGGTATGTAGAGAGGGTAATCTTAATGAAATATATAATATTGGAACTGGACAACCCACCCCTATCTCTGCTATAATAGAGACGGCAAAAGAATATTTGGGTTCCACCTCAAGTATCAAAGGCAAAGAAGCTCCTGAGTTTCATAAACTTGTTCAGACAAAAGATTTTTGGATGGACACCACTAAGTTGCAACGACTTGGATTTACTCAGGAAATTGATAATGAACAAATCATTCAAGAATTATGTCAGTAGAACAGGAAGTTTCATCGTTTATTTCTCAACTCCAAGATAAGGGTGAGAAACTTTTTCCTTATATTCACAACAATAACTATGTGAAGGGAGAAAGTAATATCTATTATTCTGGACCCTATTGGGATGAGAAGGAAGTCACAGCAGCAATCACATCTCTTCTGACTGGTAAGTGGTTACCAGCAGGTGATGAGGTCAATAAATTTGAACGCCAGTTCTCCAAGAAGTTTGGTTTTGAACATTCGGTAATGGTGAATTCTGGAAGTTCTGCTAATCTTGTAATGATTGCTGCTTTGAAGAAGTACTTTGGTTGGCAGGACGGTGACGAGATCATTGTCTGTGTCTGTGGATTTCCTACTACGATTAATCCTATCATTCAGAACAATCTGAAACCAGTATTTGTTGATATTGACTATAGTGATCTGAATTGGAACTTGGATCAAATCAAAGAAAAAATCACTTCTAAAACACGTGGCATATTCTCTTCACCAGTTCTCGGAAATCCTTATGATTACGATGCTGTCCTTGATATTTGTCATCGCTACAATATCAAACTTATTGCTGATAATTGTGACAGTCTTGGATCTAAATGGAAAGGAGAATACCTAACAGAACACGCTGTTGCCGCATCCTGCTCCTTCTATCCAGCACATCATATTGCCACGATTGAAGGTGGTATGGTCTCATCTAACATTAAGGAAATTGTAGATATTGCTCGCAGCTTTGCTTGGTGGGGTCGTGACTGCTATTGTGTAGGAACTCAGAACCTTCTTGAATGTGGGGTTTGTGGTAAGAGATTTGATAAGTGGTTGGAAGGATATGATAAGATTGTAGATCATAAGTATGTCTTTGGTCAGATTGGTTATAATCTCAAACCAGCAGAACTTCAAGGTTCTATCGGACAGGTTCAACTGACAAAGGTTGATGAAATTCATCAAAAGCGTCGGCACAATAAAGAAAGACTTCAGGCAATCTTTGAAACTCTTCCTTTCTGTCGTGTGATTGATGAGCGTCCAGATGCAGAGACCAGCTGGTTCGGTGTGCCGATTGTGTTTGAATACGATAAACCTGGACTGGTTAAGTTTTTGGAAAGTCATAAAATTCAAACTCGTAATTACTTTGCTGGTAATATCCTGATGCACCCTGCCTATAAGCATCTGGAACCAGCCAGCAATTATCCAAATGCCTGTAAGGTTCTGGATAATGTTTTCTTCGTTGGATGTTCTCCCGTAATTACAGATGAAATGATTGATTATATTGCAGAAGTTGTAGAAGAATATCGTACTACTCAAATTCAACATCACCCTGTATAAGAATGGATAAGAATAAGGCATCATATAAACTCAAAGGAATTCCTCCCATTTACTATCTCAATCTGGATGGACAACCAGAAAGAGCAGAGTATATGGAAGGACAATTTAAGTATTGGGAGATTGAGAATTATACTCGTATCTCTGCTCATGATGGTAGGGAAGATGATCTGAGTGATATCATCAAGGGACGGTATCCCGACAATATGCTTTCGGGTGAAGTAGGTTGTGTGACTTCTCATCTAAAAGCATTAAAGTATTGGCTAGAAAATACTGATGATCCCTGCGTCTTGATTATGGAAGATGACTGTGATCTGGATGTTGTCAAGCACTGGTCATTTACTTGGAAGGATTTTTATGCCAAGATCCCTTATGATTATGATGTAGTTCAATTGGCAATCATTAATCCAGCATCGGTTCATCTTCAAATGCACCGTCGCTTTGTGAATGATTTCTCAACTGCCTGCTATTTGATTACTCGCCATCATGCACAGAAACTTGTTAATCTTCACTGCCGTGATGATAAGTACAAGCTGGATCAAGGTGTTAAACCACGTGCCGTTGCCGATGATTTGATTTATAACTCTGGTAATACCTTTGCCATCCCTCTGTTCCTTTATAAGATTGAACTGGGTTCTTCCATTCACGACATTCACATTGATGTATTCCATCGTAGTAGTCACGAAGGGTTGTGGCAGTTCTGGCAAAATCAGGCAGCAGATATTACGGATTGGAATCCCATATTTGATTATGATCCTTATGCTGGTCGCCTTCCACCTGGATTTGAAGGCAAGTAGGGCTTGACAAGTCTTAAGATTTCCTATATAATTGTGTAATGTTTCGTAATAAAACGAAAAAAATGACTGTAACGACTAATGAGTTCGGGCAACAAAATATGTTTGCTAAAGAACCCACGATGTACATCTCTGATGAAGATGCCATCAAATATGGTATGATGACTCACAACGAAAGAGCAGAGCTTGCCAACGGACGCTGGGCTATGCTAGGATTTATTGCCGGACTTGCTTCTTATGCAATCACTGGTAAACTATTCTTTGGTGTCTTCTGATGTCCGAAGTTATTTTTACAACAACCAGTGTTGTCTTCTTTATATTGTTGGCACACTCAATTAATCAACTTTCAGAAACTTATTAAGGAGAACTAAAATGAAATTCGGATTTACCCCTGAGGCAGAGATTTTGAATGGTCGCCTCGCCATGCTTGGTTTCGTAATCGCAGTTGGAACCTATCTCACGACTGGGCAAATTGTGCCAGGCGTGTTTTAAAATCCTAACAAAATAAGCATTTATACTCATCCCCATTCTAAATATGAGTGGGGAACACAATATTTCATATGATCTATCATAGTCTTGAAATTTATTTTATTTCAATGATTATCTTAATAATAGTAAAGGCAGCATTTACAAAATAATTTTTTTATCCTCTCCTATATAAAGGAGAGGATTTTTTTATTATGCCTAGAAATCAACTGACTAAAGATGAGATTAAAGTTCAGGTAGAGAAGCTAAAGACCGAACTTTATAATGAGCAAACTTATGATGGGAAGGATCTTGCCAATAAGTATTTGAATAGGGTATTGGATAAGATTGGTGAGTATTATAGTTAATAAATAATATGAAATCAATCTAGATTTATAATGTCACTGTCTTCAAATACGACTTACAGATTTTATGTTGATAAATTGGGGGCAGTACAATCTTATCAATTTGTTGGTGACAAAGGAGAATCTTTCTACGATCCAACTGATGGTCAAATTCGCATCTCTGATGGGGTTACTCCTGGAGGGCAAAATCTTGTTACAACCATGATAGCTTTTGCTACCGCAATGGGTATTTGAATTTAAAACATACAAAAATAATTAAAACCAGGAGAACCAAAAAATGGCAAAAAAATTAAGACTGAATTACACCTTTGTTCCTTCCAGCAATACCATTATTCTTAATGGGTACTTGAGTGCAAAAAGACTTCTTTTAATCACCAATTCTAATTCAAACGTAATCATTTATAATTTTTCGGATCCTTCAAGAACTTATGTTAGCGTAACTTATAATAGCACGACAGATCAGACAAGTATTGTTCTGTCATATAATTGCTCGGCAATGCTTCCAAGTGATAACCTCCAAATCTTTACAGAGGAAGATACAGTTGCAATTTCACCATCGGAAGTTCTTCAAGATCCTGTAAATAAATTCCGTACATCACAACCACAGGCACTGATTGATACTGACTTTGAATATGGGACACAAATTTCTAAATGGGAAAACCTTGCATTAACCAATAATAGACCTTTTGCATACGTTAATCCATCTGGTATTGGTACAATCAACTATGTTAATTTTCCAACTGGTGGTAAAGCAGTAAGTATTGGTCTTGTTGCCAATCCTTCCGGTGTTATTGCTGGAACTCCAATCGTTGTTAGTGATACTTTTCTCAATATTGCAAATGGAGTTTTTATTGTAGATTCTGTTGCTGGTTCTGGTAGTACAGTCATCAACTATACTGCAAAATCTGTAAATACCACTTCTCTTGTTTCTATTGCCGATACAAACAAAACTGGTATCTTTAGTGGAACTGTTTATGCATCTGCCGCAATTGGTACAGCACCAGCATTTGCGGTCAATGGTGTTGGATATGCAGTTACCGTAACCACTACTGTTCCTCACGGTCTTTCTATTGGTAATGAAATTGCAGTTACTGGTATCACAGGGACCAACCCACCAAATGGATCATTTATTGTTTCGCAAATTAGCACCCCAACAACATTCGCATACTTTGCAAATCCTGCTGCTGCTGCTCCTGCATCACTCACAGCAACTGCCGCAAACCTTTATGTAAGACCACAAGGTCAAATTCTTCACAGACCATTTGATGGTGGTGTTATCTTTACGAGTAATGGTAGCTCAAACTTTGAGAACGTCATTCGTCAAACCAGAAGATACTTCCGCTATCAGTCTGGTAAAGGTGTTCAGATGAGTTCTGGTACGATCCTGAAACCAAACTTCCAACTTGATTCACTAACTTCTTCTGGTACTACAGTTACTGTTACCACTAAAGAACAGCACAATATTCAGCCAGGAACAACAATTAATGTTACTGGAGCAACTGAGACCGCTTATAACGGAACATTTGCGGTTGCCACAATCACTGGATACAATACCTTCACTTATACTGCTGGTTCAACTCCTTCCCAAACTACTGCTTCAGGAAACTATTCAGTTTCAGTAACTGGTTGGTATGGTGCTTCCAACAGACTGGGTATTTTTGATCATCAGAACGGACTCTTCTTTGAGTTTGATGGGCAAACACTTTATGCGGTTCGTAGAAATTCTACTTACCAAATTGCTGGTAAAGTAACCGCAACTCAAGGTTCAAATACGGTCACTCAAACAAGTACTGCATTCCCAACCTATTTCTCAAAACAAATAACTATAGGTCAATTTATTGTTATTCGCGGACAACAATATCGTGTTACTGATATTGCAAGTGATACATCACTGACAATCACACCTTCTTATAGGGGTGCAACCGTAACTAACTCAACTATTTCTGAAACTATTGACACAAGAATTCCACAGTCACAGTGGAACATTGATAAGATGGATGGAACTGGTCCTTCTGGTTATAACATTGATCTTTCCAAGATGCAGATGTTCTATATTGACTATTCTTGGTATGGTGCTGGTTTTGTTCGCTGGGGATTTAGAGGTCAGAATGGTGATGTAGTTTATGTTCATAAGTTACCAAACAACAACGTCAATACCGAAGCGTATATGCGTTCTGGTAACCTACCAGGTCGTTATGAGACAATCACACTTCCACCAACAACACAGATTACTGCTCCAGTAGCTGCAACAGATTCTTATGTTGGTGTTGGAAGTACTGCAGGATTCCCAACTTCGGGAACTCTCTGCATTAGAAGTGGTGTTGCTTATGAATATGTCAATTATGCTGGTATTGGAACAACCGCATTTACTGGACTTACAAGATCAAAAGCAGGTGGTTCAATTGTCGTAACAGGAACTCAAGGCTCTAACGTACTAACATCAGTTGCCTCTACTACAAATATTCAAGTTGGTCAAAGAGTATTTGGACCTTCTTTCCCTGATGGAACATTCGTCGCTTCTATTAATAGTGCATCTCAAGTAACACTCACCCAGGCTTTAACTTCTGCAAATACTGGTGTTGCAGTAACCTTTGTTCCAATGGGTATTGGTGTCGCAAGTGCCTTTGCCTATAGTGCAACCGCCCCAGTTGCCGTTGAACTTGCTTATCCAACCTTTGCACCAACAATTTCTCACTGGGGTACTAGTGCGATTATGGACGGAAGATTTGACGAAGATAAATCACTTGTCTTTACTTATGGACAACAAATTCCAACCACTATTAACTTTAACCAATCAAAAGCTCTGTTCTCAATTCGTGTAGCACCTTCTGTTGATAATGGTATTGCCGCTGGATTTGGTGCAAGAGAACTGGTCAATAGGATGCAATTAACACTGAAAACTCTTGATATCTCAGTTACTGGTATCTCTACCGCAAACATTCTTGTACGTGCATATCTAAATGGTGTTCCATCATCTTCAACTGTATGGACAAACGCTGTTGGTAATGCTGCTGGTGCCGTAAATTCATCACTTGCTCAAGTTGCTGACTATGCTGGCGGTACTACAACTACATCTGGTGGTGAAGTGACTGCTGGATTCTTCGTTAATAGCACATCAAGTATTGATATTTCCAACGTTCGTGATTTGGGTAACTCAATTCTTGGCGGAGGTTCGGCAAACTCCAATACTCAGATCTATCCTGATGGACCTGATGTTCTTACAATTGTTGCTACAAACTTAACACCAGGAGTAAATGTTCAGTTGCTTGGTCGTGTTTCCTGGACTGAGGCTCAGGCATAATTCACTCATTACTTTTGAGTCTTATCCCCTTTCTTCGGAGAGGGGATTTTTTATTGGTACAAATCAATAGTTTGTGGTATAATAAATATACTTACAGGATATTAGATATAATATAAGTGGCACTTAGAAAACCATCAGATCTTTTTGGTAAAAAATCAGAAGAAAATGAGATTCCTGTTTTTGAGTCTGATAATTCTTTTCGTGAAGAATTAAATAAAGTAGAAAATCTTTCTGAGCAAGTAATTAAACTTCAACAAGAACTTTCCCAGAAAGTTGTTAAAAATGATTTAGAAAGTTTGATACTTTCCCAAATCAACTCAATGCAGGAGAACTTTGAATACCTGCAAAATGATTTTAGAAAGTCAAACAAGAAAGATATTGTAGAGTTCAAGGATAAAGTATCAGAACTCACAGAGATTGTTGGTAATATTGTAGAAAATGAACTTCCAAAATATAAGAAGCAAGTCACAAAAAATGAACTGAATATCAGTGAAAAGTTAGATACTTTCAAAGAAGATATAAAGGAGAATATTACCGATATTAGATATGAAGTAGATACTAAAGTCAATAGTATTGCAGAAGCTATTGATGAAAGTATAGACCGTTTTAATTCTCAACTTCAAGAAACTTCTTCTGAAGTCAAAAGAACATCGGAGACATATAATAAACTTTCAAAGATTGTAGAAAGTAAGGTCTCTAAAGAAAATGAGAAGTTAGAAGAATACTCAAATACCATTAGATCTCTTTATGAAGCATTTGTAGAACTTGAGACATCACTTCAGAAAGAAGCTTCTGCACATCTTCAAGTCATTGAAGAGAAGTTTAAAACTATTTCTTTGGATGTAAATGATAGGATTGATACCATCAATGAGGAAGTAAAATCTTTTGAAAATAGTATCTCTTCTGAAGTTTTAAATATCAAAGCAGATGTTGTTATTAATGAACAGCATATTAAAAATGTAGATAAGTATCTTCAAGAAAACCATCAGGAATTAGTCACTCTTAGAGAAGAAGTATTTACGGAGATTGAACAAATTCCTCTTGGTAATCTTCAAGAGAACCTTGAGAGACTTGAGAAAAAGATTGATTATATCAAGGAAACCTATTCCAAGATTGAACCAGAAGTTATTGTAAAAGAAGTCATCAAAGAAGGACTTCTAAACATTCCTCCCAATGAAAAAACTTCTGATCCATTATCTCCATTAGACCAAAATTTTGTTACTCAACAACAACTTGAAAGTCATTATAAGTTATTCATCAATCGTATTCAGCAACAACTTTCCACATTAGGCGGAGGTGGAGAAACTCAACTTAAGTATCTTGATGATATTGTTGGTATTGCTACGAATGCAAGTGCTTATGATGGTAAGTTTCTTAAGTATGACCACAGCATAGGTAAATTTGTTTTTGCCACGGCTGGTGGTGGGGCAGGTTCTCAAACTCTTGATGATACTTTAAAACTTGGAAATACTTCCAGTCTTGGAATGAGTGTTGGAGTTATTACAGCAACTTCATACTCTGGTTCTGGCACAAACCTAACTGGGATTGTAACTTCTATTGTTGCTGGAACTAATATTACAATTTCTGGTTCTACGGGACAAGTTACTATCAACTCCACTGCTACTGGTGGAGGAACAGCAACTGCTTCTATTGATTTACTAGAAGTAATGTTATTCTCATAAATACTTAAAACAACAATATTATGGCACTCGCAAAGACAAATTTAGGATTTCCAGTCGTAGTTTCTGCAGGAACAACTGCGTCAGTTTATAGTGTTGGTTCGGCAAAGACGGCTTATATTAGAAGTATTGTAATTTATAATAGTAGTAGTACTGGTGCAGCAAGTTCTACTATTTCACAAACAGTTCAAATCTATGCAGTTCCAAACAATGCTGGATCTGTAGGAGTTGCAACTGTAGGAAAATGTATTGGTAGAGTTTCTTTAACTCCTGATGATACATTCTTTTACGATTTACAATATCCAATTACTTTGCAAAATACTGGAGATAGTATTCAAGTTTATAATGAAGGAACTTATGCTTCTGTTCTTTCTGGAGTATCAACCGCAACTAATCCAGTGAATGTTATGGTATTAGGCGATAGAGAGGCATAAGAATATGTCTTTTAGATCTGTCAGGTTTGGATTAAGAACTGCTCTTAGTGATTATCTTTTGAGTGGAAAGAGTAAGACACAACACTCACAGAATATCACAAGAGTTTCTGCTGCTGGAGGAACAATTTTAACTCCAGGTAATGGATATCGTTATCATATTTTTACAACACCAGGAACTCTTGTCGTAGGTAATGGTGGAACTCTTGATTATGTTGCCATTGGCGGCGGCGGTGGCGGCGGCGGCGGTGGAGGTACATCTTCTGGTGGTGGTGGCGGCGGCGCTGGTGGATATGTATCTAATACTAATGTGCGTTTTAATAGTGGGACTTATAATGTATCTGTTGGAAATGGGGGCGCTCAAAACCCTCCTGCACCAGCTGGTGCTCCCGTTAGTGCTGGATCTCCTACAACTATTTCTGGTTCAAATATAACTACCATTACCGCATCTGGAGGCGGAGGTGGAGGTAACGGCAATAATGTTCCACAACAATCAGGTTTTCCTGGTGCATCTGGCGGAGGAGGATCTTCTGGCATTAATCCAGCCGGAACTGGAACTGCAGGGCAAGGCAATCCTGGTGGAACTGGTGGACCTAGTACACCCAATAGTGGTGGTGGTGGTGGAGGTGCTGGAGCTCCTGGGACTGGTGGAACAGGTACTCCCACTGGAGGTGGTCCTGGAGGTGATGGATTACCAGCATTTCAGGGAGACACTGGAATTCCTCCAGCATATGGAACAATTGGACCAAATCCAGGAAGATATTTTGCAGGCGGCGGCGGCGGATCAAAAAGTGGATCTGGGGGATTTGGTGGAGGTGGTGCTGGTGCTGCTGGTGGGTCTCCAGCAACACCAGGAACTGCAGGCATTACCAATACTGGTGGTGGTGGAGGAGGAGCAAATGCTGTGAATGGATCTGGTGGAGCAGGAGGTTCTGGTATTGTAATTATCCGTTATCGTCTCTGATAAAACCCCTTGACAGCACCGGCACCTGGTGCTATGATAAATAAGTCAGGAAACAAAGACAAATCTTTACGTTCCGTAACCTTCTGTAACCGAGATCATCAGAAGTAAAGTATCTCTCATACCTGTACTGGAGGGTGGTGTAGGATATACTGTACTTGTTCAGTATAAATACGATACATATGAAATTTATAAAATGTCCCTATCCACCAATACTGTTTATAGAGTTTTTGTAGAAAAACTTGGTGGTGCTAATCCAACTACCTTTGTGGGGGATGAAGGTGAAGTATTTTATAATCCAAATGATGGTGTTCTAAAAATATC
>Ga0209296_1001291_pt1 | contig 19434 bp, 26 predicted proteins | sample S_130206_EF_Meta_FD_187319 | JGI IMG/M metagenome (GOLD analysis project Ga0209296, IMG submission 187319) | Freshwater microbial communities from Lake Simoncouche, Canada to study carbon cycling - S_130206_EF_MetaG (SPAdes) (version 2) | ecosystem: Environmental > Aquatic > Freshwater > Lake ...
CCAAACCACGCATGGCTTTCGTCAAATGGCACGCGCGCGTGCGTTGCGGACCGGAACCGCACACACTTTGCAATATGAGATTTGAAAAATTTTGCGCATGGACATCGGAGCGCAAAACCGTTTTAAATGCCCGTCCGGAGCGCAGCTCGCCGCTCATGTAACCCGAATACGGGACATGGCACCGAGCGCACCGCCAGAGCGCGACAAGTATCAGGGGTCATGGGATGATGAAGGGGCAGCGCAGAACGGGAAATGGTTTCGACCTTTCCGAAGCGCCGTCTCATCTCATCCGCCGTTGCCAGCAATTCTACGGCGACCTTTATGCGCGCGAAGCCGGCGGCAAGGAATTGACCAAGCAGCAGTTCACGCTTCTGTGCGCCCTCGAACAGAATGACGGCACCAGCCAGACCGCTTTGGTGGAGATCACCGGCATCGACCGCTCGACACTTGCGGAAATGGTGCGCCGGATGCTGGAAAAAGGCCTGCTGTCGCGCGAGCGCACCGAGGAAGACCAGCGCGCCAATGCCGTGGCCATCAGCCCGGCGGGCCGCAAGGCCCTCAGGGGCGCCCGCAACGCCGCCGACCGCGCCGAACGGGCGCTGCTGGAGGCCCTGCCCATCCCGGACCGCCAGAAATTCGTCAAGGCGCTGTCCCAGATTGCCCAGGCTGCCGAACAGCTCGACGGCGATGGCGGCCCCCGTCCTCGCCGCAATCTGCGTCGCCGCAAGTTGGGCGGCTGAGCCCGGCGAAAGCCGGAGCTGCCAGTTCTCAGATCACGATATTGATGTGCTGACCCAAACGCGCAGGCGCGTTCTGGATCGATGGCTGCACGGGAGCAGCCTGGACCGGGGCGACGGCCTGCTTCAGCGGCAAAGCCGAAAAACCGCCAGCGGCGTCAGATGTCTTGTTCATGGCGGCGGCAAAGCTCGCCTGCGGCGCCTGCTGCTGCGGTACAGCCAGGCGCGCACGCGCCTCGCGGGCGGCTTGCTGGGCGGCGATCAGGGTGGCGCTGACTTGCATCGCCCGACCCTCGCAAAACAGGGTTAGGAAAGTCCTAATGCCCCAGGGTCATCAGGGGGCGGCCCTATGGATTGGCCTGTGCCTGGCGGATGGCCGGCATCAGCTGCTGCTCGAGCACCGCATCGGTGATCTCGCCGACATACTTGAAACGCAGGATGCCTTTGCCGTCCACGACATAGGTTTCCGGCACGCCATAGACGCCCCATTCGATGGAGGCGCGGCCGTCCTGGTCCTGGGCGATCTTGTGGAAGGGATTCCCGACTTCGTCCAGGAAGGCGCGGGTGGCCTCGGGCTTGTCCTTCTGCACCAACCCATACAGGGCCACCCCCGGCACCTTGGACAATATCATCAGCTGGGGCGCCTCGATGCGACAGGGTGCACACCAGGAGGCGAAGACATTGACCACGCTGACATGGCCCGCCACCAGGTCGGCGGGGGTGAAGGCGGCACTGCGCGAGTCCAGCGGCGGCAGGACCAGGCGGGGCACCGGCTTGTTGAGCAGGGCCGAAGGGATCAGGCTGGGCGGCGGCGACCACAGGCTGCGAAAGAGAAAGAAGGCCAGCAGCCCGAAGGCCAAAACCGGCAGGATGAAGATCCAGCGCCTCATTTCTTCTCCAACGCCGCCAGCTTCGCCCTGGCGCGGCGATACGCCCACACCGTCCAGACCGTCGCCGCGACCAGGGCGATCACCGACACGCCATAGGCGGGCCAGATGAAGGCGCCATAGGGGCTCATGTCGAAATTCATGATGCGGCTCCCTGCATCAGATTGCGCGCGCGGCGCTCGAGGATGGCGGTGCGGATGCGCATCATCCAGAGGGTGGCGAACAACAGGGCATAGCCCAGCATCATGGTCAGCAACGGCGCGACATAGACCGAAGCCAGCTTGCCGGTGGTGATGGTTTCGCCCTGATGCAGGGTGTTCCACCATTCCACCGAGAATTTTATGATGGGGATATTGACCGCGCCCACCAGCGCCAGGATGGCGGCGGCCCGGGCCGCGCGGACTTCATCCTCGATCGCGTTCCACAGCGCCATGTAGCCCAGATAGATGAACAGCAGCAGCAGAAAGCTGGTCAGCCGGCCATCCCATACCCAATAGGTGCCCCACATTGGCTTGCCCCACAGCGCCCCGGTGATCAGGCCCACGACCGTGAACATGGCGCCCAAAGGCGCGGCGGCGCGGGCGGCGGTATCGGAAAGCGGGTGCCGCCAGACCAGCGACAGAAAGGAACAGATTGCGATGGCGACATAGACTCCCATCGCCATGGTGGCCGCGGGAACATGGATAAAAAAGATTTTGATGGTGGTGCCCTGCTGATAGTCGGGCGGCACGCTGAAGCTCAGATACAGGCCCGTCGCCAGCGCCAGCGCCGCGCCGATGGCGGTGAACGGCAGCACCGCGCCCGACAGGCGCATGAAATTGGCGGGATTGGCGTAGCGAAACAGGAACTGCATCTAACCATCCAGATTCAGACGGACGCTGTAGGCGGCCGCGAAAGGACTTAGCAGCACCGCGGCAAAGGAAAAAGCCGCCAGCAGGCCCAGGGCGCCAAGCCCGCCGCCGCCGGCCAGTCCATCCTGGACCTGGGCCACCGCGCCCGCCCCGAAAATCACCGCCGGAGCCAGCAGCGGCAGGACGATCAAGGGCAGGATCAGGCCGCCGCGTTTCAGCGACAGGGTCAGACTGGCGCCTATGGCCCCGACCGCACTGACGGCCGGGGTGCCGATCAGCAGCGACAGGAACAAGGTCAGGGTCGATGCGGGGTCCAGGTTGAACATCAGCGCCAGCAGCGGCGACAGCAGGGTCAGCGGCAGGCCGGTGGACAGCCAGTGGGCGGCAATCTTGGCCAAGGCGGCGGCCTCCAGCGCCAGGGGCGACAGCGCAATGATCTCCAGACTGCCGTCTTCGTAATCGCCCTGGAACAGGCGGTCGAGCGACAGCAGCGCACTGAGCACCGCACCCACCCACAAGATGCCGCCCGCCACCCGCGCGAGGAGCTTGAGGTCCGCGCCCACGCCCAGCGGCACCAGGGTCGCCACCAGGGCGAAGAAGGACAGCGCCAGCGCCGCGCCGCCGCCGCTGCGGGCCGCCAAGCGCAGGTCTCGCGTCAGCAGGGTGACAAAGGGGCTCACAGCTTCAGGCTTTCATTGCCAAGGCCGAGCGGCTCATGGGTCGCGGCGATGATGATGCCGCCATGGCCGCAATGGCGCGCCATCAATTGCGCCACCAGCGCCTGTCCGGACGCGTCCAGGGCCGCAAAGGGCTCGTCCAGCAGCCACACCGGGCGATCGCTGGCCAGAAGCCGGGCCAGGGCCAGCCGCCGCCGCTGGCCCGCCGACAGATAGCGGCAGGGCAGTTCGGCCTGCCGCTCAAGGCCCACCTGCTTCAGCACGCCTGCTTCAGCCGGGGCGCCATGGAGCCGGGCGAAAAAATCCAGCTGCTCGCGCACGGTCAGCTGCGGCTTGAGGCCATCCTGGTGCCCCAGCCAGCCGATGGTCTTGCCGCGCTCTTCGGACTCGTGAATTTCCGCCTGCGCCGATTTCAGCACAATGCGCCCCGCCGCCGGCACCAGAAAACCGGCCAGCATGCGCAGCAGCGAGGTCTTGCCCGCGCCATTTGCACCTTCCACCGCCAGCGCCTGCCCCGCCGAGACGCGAAACGACAGGCCGTCAAACAGCTTCCTGTCGCCGCGCGTGCAGGCGAGCTTTTCGGCGGTGAGAGAAGAAATCATGCGTGAAAACTAGCGGCTCCGATGCCACTAGTACATGTGCTGACCACCGTTAATCGACATCGTGGAGCCGGTGATGAAACCGCCCTCGTCCGCCACCAGGAACAGCACGCCGCGCGCGATTTCCGATGCCTTGCCCAGACGGCCCACCGGAATGCGGGCGACGATCTTGGCCAGCACTTCAGGCGGCACCGCCGCCACCATGTCGGTGTCGATATAGCCGGGCGCGATGGCGTTGACGGTGATGCCCGCCTTGGCACCTTCCTGTCCCAGCGCCTTGGTGAAGCCGTGGATGCCGGACTTGGCGGCGGCGTAATTGACCTGGCCGTACTGGCCGGCCTGGCCGTTGATGGAGCCGATATTGACGATGCGGCCGAACTTGCGTTCCAGCATGCCGTCCCACGCCGCCTTGCACATGTTGTAGCAGCCGCCGAGATTGGTATCGAGAACCTCGTCCCAGGCCTGGCGGTTCATCTTTTTCATCGTCGCATCGCGGGTGATGCCGGCATTGTTGACGATCACATCCACCGGGCCAAGTTCGGCTTCCACTTTCTTGATGCCGGCGGTGCATTCGTCAAAGGACGACACGTCCCACTTGTAGGCCTTGATCCCGGTGCGGCCCTCAAACGCCCGGGCGCGCTCGTCGTTGCCGGCATAGTTCGCCGCCACCGTATAACCGGCCTCCTTCAGCGCCACCGATATCGCTTCGCCGATCCCGCGCGTTCCACCCGTCACCACCGCCACCCGAGCCATGTGCTTTCCTTTTGCTTTCAACCTTGCTGAAAGCAGTTAGGCCCGCTTTTCCGGGCGTTTCAACCTAAGAACGATGCTGCGGTGCAGTGCTAGCGCTCGACCGTCAGCGCGATGCCCATGCCGCCGCCGATGCAAAGCGTGGCAAGGCCCTTCTTGGCGTTGCGCTTGCCCATCTCGAACAGCAGGGTGGTCAGGATGCGCGCGCCCGACGCACCAATGGGATGGCCGATGGCGATGGCGCCGCCATTGACGTTCACCTTGGCCGGATCCCAGCCCATGTCCTTGTTCACGGCGCAGGCCTGGGCGGCGAAGGCCTCATTGGCTTCCACCAGATCCAGGTCGGCGGCCTTCCAGCCGGCCTTCTCAAGCGCCAGACGGCTGGCCGGGATCGGGCCGGAGCCCATCACCTTGGGATCGACGCCGGCCTGGGCCCAGCTGGCGACCCGCGCCAGCGGGATCAGTCCGCGCGCGGCCGCATCCTTGGCGCTCATCAGCACCAGGGCTGCGGCGCCGTCATTGAGGCCGGAGGCATTGCCGGCAGTGACGGTGCCTTCCTTGTTGAAGGCGGGCCTGAGGCCCGCCATGGCCTCAAGCGTGGCACCGTCACGGATATATTCGTCGGTGTCGACAATGGTGTCGCCCTTGCGGCCCTTTACGGTGACGGCGACGATCTCGTCCTTGAACTTGCCGGCCTTGCGGGCGGCTTCCGCCTTGTTCTGCGAGGCGACGGCAAAACGGTCCTGTTCCTCGCGGGTGATCTGCCATTCCTTGGCGACATTCTCGGCGGTGACACCCATGTGATAGCCGTTGAAGGCGTCCCAGAGCCCATCGCGGATCATGGTGTCGATGAACTGCATGTCGCCCATTTTCTGACCCGAGCGCAGATAAGCGGCATGTGTGGAAAGGCTCATGGATTCCTGGCCGCCCGCCACGACGATTTTGCTGTCGCCGGCGGCGATCGCCTGGGCGCCCAGCGCGACGGTGCGAAGGCCCGAGCCGCAGACCATGTTGATGCCCCAGGCGGGCGCCCCCAGCGGAATGCCGGCGGCCATGGAGGCCTGGCGGGCGGGGTTCTGGCCCTGCGCCGCGGTCAGGACCTGGCCGAGAATGACTTCGGAAACTTCATCGCCGCCGACCTTGGCCCGTTCCAGCGCGGCGCGGATGGCGACCTCACCCAGCTTGTGGGCGGGCACGCTGGCGAAGGCGCCGTTGAACGACCCCACGGGGGTACGGGCGGCCGAAACGATGACGACGTCTTCCATGGGGGAGCCTGTCTTTTTCTTATATTGCCGCGCGCAAAATGCCGCGAACGCGCCCAATGGTAAACTGCGGCTAAAACCCCTTTTCATTTCAATGGTTTAATTAATGACTGACGAATTGTCCCGTGTTGCGGCTGCTAAATGGCGCTGGACTCCCGCGTTGCGGGGTGATGTCTTACTTGCCTTATTTCCCGCGCTAAAGACGCGCGGAGGCGTCTTTTGGGGAAGGCGCATGCAACGCAGTCGGGGACAAAGTGTCAGAAGATAAAAACAAAGCCGAAGGCCCGGTCGTCATCAAGAAGTACGCCAACCGGCGTCTCTACAATACCCAGACCTCGTCCTATGTGACGCTCGACCACCTTGCCGCCATGGTGAAGGAAGGGACCGAGTTCGAAGTGCAGGACGCCCGCACCGGCGAAGACATCACTCGCTCGGTGCTGACCCAGATCATCTTCGAGGAAGAAGCCAAGGGCCAGTCGCTGCTGCCGATCAAGTTCCTGCGCCAGCTGATCCGCTTTTATGGCGACTCGCTGCAGACCTTCGTGCCCGGCTATCTGGACATGAGCATGGACAGCTTCACCAAGAACCAGGGCGCCATGCGCGACCGCATCGCCGAAGCCCTGGGCGGCGGCAACCAGATGGTCGAGAACATGACCCGCCAGAACCTGCAGCTGTTCGAGAACGCCATGGCGATGTTCACGCCCTTCGGCGCCGCAGGCAAGGCCGAAACCGGCAAGCCCACCGCCAAACCGGCGCCGCAGGCCCCCGAAGACATCGCCGATCTCAAGGAAGAGATGGAAGCGATGCGCCGCCAGCTCGCCGAGCTGAGCCAGCGCAAATAGTGCATTTCACGATCCGTTGTGCCGCCGGTATTGCCCTCGTTATTGCGCTGGGCGGCTGTTTCGCGCCGGTGACCACGCGCGAAGCCCAGACCATCGCCGGCCAGCGCATGGCCCAGTATTGCGGCAACCGCTGCGGCGCCTACACCCTGTCCGGGACCCAGAAGATCAAAAATCGCTATCTGGTGGACTTCGACGCGCCCAGGCACAAATTCACCGTCACCGTCGAAGGCAACGGCAACGCCCGCGTCGATACCTGGAATAAGTAAGGCCTGGGTCAGTCCCAATCGGGATTGAGAAGCGGCTCGCCGAAATGGAAGCCCTGGAAATAATCGACGCCGAAATTCTGCAGCAGCACCGCGTCTTCATCCGAGCCGACCCATTCGGCCACCGTCTTGATGTCGAAGCTGCGCGCCAGGCCCACCAGGGTGCGCACGAATACCTGATTTTCCGGCGAGCGGCTGAGATCCTCGACATAGGAGCCGTCGATCTTGACGGTATCGACATGCAGCATCTGCAGATTGCGGAACGAGGTATAGCCGGCGCCGAAATCGTCGATGGCGACGCGCACGCCCAGCTCGCGCAGCTGTGACACGAAGCGGGCATTCTCCTCGAAATGATGCAGGGCGGCGGTTTCGGTCAGCTCCACGATCAGGCGCTCCGCCACGGCCTTTTCGGTGCGGACATGATCCACGAAATTCTGTAGCCAGGCCGGATCGCTGGCCGCCGTACCCGAGACATTGACCGCAAGGGTGACCTTCTTGTGGGCCTTGAGCTGGGCAATGGTGGCTTCCAGCGCGAAACGGTCCACCAGATGGACGATGCCCATCTGTTCGGCGGCGGGCACGAAATTTCCCGCCGTGATGACAGTGCCATCGGGCTTGACCAGGCGCAGCAGGCATTCGTAATGCGAGACCTTGCGCGAGCGGGCCTGCACGATGGGCTGGTAGGCCAGCTTGAGGCGATTTTCCTTGAGCGCCAGCACCACCTCGTCGGCGATCTGCATCTGGCGCAGGCGGGCGGTCTCGCGCTGGTTGGAGACCTGGTAGCAGGCAAAGCCGTCGCGACCGTTGGCGCGGGCCTTGTCCAGCGCCTGTTCGGCGCGCAGCATGGCTTCCTGGCTGGTCGAGGCGGCCTGCGGCAGCCACACCGCGCCCACGCTGCAGGTGGCCGCAACCATGCCGCTGCGGGTTTCCACGACATTGGCGCGCACGCTGGCGCGCAGCCGTGAAGCCACCACCGTGATCTCGCGCTCCGAACAGTTCTTCAGCACCACGCCGAACTTGTTGCCGGCCACGCGGCCGATGATGTCGCTGCCGCGCAGGGTGCGGGAGAGGCGCTCGCCCACCCCCATGATCACTTCCTCGCCGGCGTCGAAGCCGAAACTGTCGTTGATCATCGCCAGCCGGTCGATGGAGGCGACCAGGAAGGCGCAATGGCGCGATTCCGCCTTGGCGCTGTCGATGGCGGTGGACAGTTCCTCGCGCAGCGCGTTGCGGTTGAGATGACCGGTGAGTTCGTCGCGGGTGGCGAGATATGAAAGCCGGCGCACTTCGCGCGAACGCTCGGTGGTGTCGCGCATCAGCCCGACCAGCCGCGCCGTGCGTCCGTCTTCGCCGGCCATGCGCGTGCCGGCCATGGTGAAGCCGACTGCACCCATGGCGGAGGCAAATTCGATATCAAGTTCGAAGGCGGTGGAAGCGGGACTATGCGTGTCCAGCACCGCGAGCAGCGCGGTGCGGCGCTCGGGCGCGATATTGTCGAGGAACTTTCCCGCGTCGCGCGAATCCAGATGCAGCGGCAGGATATCGGTGGCGCCGTCCCAGCCGATGGTCCCGGCGGTCACGTTCCAGTCAAAGGCCGCTGCGCCGGCCGCCTGGGCCGAAAGGCGCAGGCGCAGTTCATCCTCCAGCGTACCAAGCTGGGCGACATTGTCTCGCTTCTGCAATGCGGCGTTCGACACAATCCACCATCCAGGGCCGGTTTCTCCGGCCTTTCCTGGGGTTGAGTATGGCGATGCGGACTTAAGAAAGCGGAAATCTGGCGCGGGCGGCCAAGCGGCGCGGGCCTTGCGTTGTTCCCGGCATGCGCGTTAACGGAACCCTCGAATCCATGGCCCGCGGAGGTATCAAAACCTTCGCCGCGAGCCCGCGCGCCATCGAAAAAACCAGCGCTTCCAGCCATTTGGGCGGCAAGACCCCGGATTTTTCGCAAGCCGGCACCAAGACCCCGCCGCGCCTGCAGGTCGAACTTGTGTACCAGGACGAGACGAAGTCCTTCGATCCATTCTGGGACGGGCCGCGCCTGATACCGTCTTTTGTTACCCAGCTTCTGGGCCAGGCGTTGCCGGACCGGCGCGAAACGGTTCGCGTGGAAACCGCTTACGGCACCGCCGCGCCGCGCCAGGCCTTGCTGGTGGACCGCAAAAGCTGACGCCGCGACAGGCCCAGCAGTCCCGCCGCCAAGAACAACAGCGTACCAGCCCGCGCGCCCTGCTGCGCCGTCGCAAGTCCCGCCGCCAGCAACGCCACGCCCGCCAAGGCCGGGACAAGCGCCATGCCGTTCACGCTTGCGGCAATCACCACCAGGCTGGACGCCGCCACCGGCACCAAAGCCAATATCCATTGCCCCGACAGCATCGCCGCCAGTCCCGATGCGAGCGCTGCGACCAGCGCCAGGGTGGCGGGGAAGCTGCGCAAAGGCTGCGCGAAACGCGCGCATGCCGACAGCGCCAGCGAGACGGATGCCAGCGGCAACAGAAAGAGCACCGCGACGTCGGCGAGATGCAGGAGCGCGGCGGCCGCCAGCGCCGACAGCAGCACTGCGGCGAAGCGCAGGTACAGACGGGAGGCGGCTTTGAAGGGCGCGGCCTGCGCCCACGCGCCGACACTGGCGGCGAACAGGGCCGCGGCGCTCACAAGGGTGAGAGAATCAAAAGCCATCCGGAGCAGGATACTCCAGATGGCTTTGCGATCAGGCGGCCAGCAGGTTGCGCAACACGTATTGCAGAATGCCGCCATTCTTGAAGTAGGCCACTTCATCGGCCGTCATGATCATCAGATAGAGCGGCAGATCAAAGGTCGTGCCGTCGGGGCGATGGACCAGGGCCTTCATCTGCTGGCGCGGCTTGAGAGCGCCGGACAGGCCCGGAATGTCGATGACTTCCCGGCCCGTGAAACCGTAATCCTTGCGCGTCTTGCCCGTCTCGAAACAGAAGGGCGCCACGCCCATGCCGATCAGGTTGGAGCGGTGGATGCGCTCGAAGCTTTCGGTGATCACGGCGCGGATGCCCAGGAGCTTGGGACCCTTGGCGGCCCAGTCGCGCGACGAGCCGGTGCCATATTCCTTGCCGCCGATCACCACCGTGCCATGACCGTCCTGCTTGTAGCGCTGGGCGGCATCGAAGATGGACATGGTTTCGCCCGGCGCGTTCGGATCGCGGTAATAGACGGTGTTGCCGCCTTCGGCCCCGCCCATCATCTCGTTGCGGATGCGGATATTGGCAAAGGTCCCGCGCTCCATCACTTCGTGGTTGCCGCGGCGCGAGCCGTAGGAGTTGAAGTCGCGCTGCGCAACATTGTGCTCGGACAGATAGACACCGCCCGGCGCCGTCGGCTTGATGTTGCCGGCGGGCGAGATGTGGTCGGTGGTGATGCTGTCGCCGAACAGCGCCAGCACGCGGGCGCCGGTGATTTCCTCGACCGCCTTGGGAGACAGCTCCATGCCTTCGAAATAGGGCGGATTCTGCACATAGGTCGAAGCCTTGTCCCACTGATAGGTCTGGCCCTTGACCAGCTTGACCTTTTTCCAGTTGGCGTCGCCATCGAACACATTGCCGTAGCGCTTCTTGAAGCTGGCGGGTTTGACCGCCTTGCGGATGGCGTCGGCGATTTCCTTCGGAGACGGCCAGATGTCCTTCAGATAGACCGGCTCATTTTCCTTGTCGTAACCCACCGGCTCCTTGGTCAGGTCCATGTTGATCGATCCGGCCAGGGCATAGGCCACCACCAGCATGGGCGAAGCCAGATAGTTGGCCCGCACCTGGGGATGCACCCGGCCCTCGAAATTGCGATTGCCGGAGATCACGGCGGCGGCGACCAGGTCGGCCTCGGTGACGGCCTTGGCCACGGCCTCGGGCAAGGGGCCGGAATTGCCGATACAGGTGGTGCAGCCGTAACCGGCGAGCGTGAAACCCAGCTTGTCCAGCGCCTTGTCGAGGCCGGCCTTCTTCAGATAGTCGGTCACGACCTGCGAGCCCGGCGCCAGGCTGGTCTTGACCCAGGGGCGCACCTGCAGACCGCGCTTGACCGCCTTCTGCGCCACCAGCCCCGCGCCGATCATCACCGACGGGTTGGACGTGTTGGTGCAGGACGTGATGGCGGCGATCACGACATCGCCGTGGCCGATGGAATGCTCGCTGCCTTCCAGGCGTGCCCGCTTGTTGGCGCTGTCTTCCTTCTTGAAGGTCGTCGTCAGATGCTCGGCGAAATTGCCGGCAATGCCGCCAAGAGAGACACGGTCCTGGGGCCGCATCGGTCCGGCCATGCAAGGTTCGACCGTGGTCATGTCCAGCGACAGCGTGTCGGTGAAGACCGGATCGGGGCTCTTCCTGGTGCGCCACAGGCCCTGCGCCTTGGCGTATTTTTCCACCAGCGCCACGCGCGGCGCCTTGCGCGCCGTGTTCTTGAGGAAGCGCACGGTCTCGGCATCGATCGGGAAGAAACCGCAGGTGGCGCCATATTCCGGCGCCATGTTGGCGAGCGTGGCGCGGTCTTCCAGGCTGAGTTCGTCCAGCCCGTCGCCGTAATATTCCACGAACTTGCCGACCACGCCCTTCTTGCGCAGCATCTGGGTGACGGTCAGGACAAGATCGGTGGCGGTGACGCCCGCGCGCAACTTGCCGGTCAGCTTGAAGCCGATGATTTCGGGAATCAGCATGGAAATAGGCTGGCCCAGCATGGCCGCCTCCGCCTCGATGCCGCCCACGCCCCAGCCCAGCACGGCCAGGCCGTTGATCATGGTGGTGTGACTGTCGGTGCCCACCACGCTGTCGGGGAAGGCGACCTCGACGGTCTTCTTGTTGATCGAATCCTTCTGCTTTCGCACCCACACGGTTTCGGCGAGATATTCCAGATTGACCTGATGGCAGATGCCGGTGCCCGGCGGCACGACGCGGAAATTGGCGAAGGCCTGCTGGCCCCAGCGCAGGAAGGTGTAACGCTCCTTGTTGCGCTCATATTCGACGGCGACGTTCTTCTTGAAGGAGTCCTTCTTGCCGAAATTGTCGATCATCACGCTGTGATCGATCACCAGGTCCACTTCGGCCAGCGGATTGATCTTTTCGGGATTGCCGCCCAGGTTTTTCATGGCATCGCGCATGGCGGCCAGGTCGACCACGGCGGGCACGCCGGTCAGGTCCTGCATCAACACGCGGGCCGGGCGGAAGGCAATCTCGCGGTCGGAGGTGCGGTTTTTCTGCCAGGCGACCACGGCGCGGATATCGTCGGCGGTGACGGTCTGGCCGTCTTCATGGCGCAGCAGATTTTCCAGCAGCACCCGCATGGAATAGGGCAGCTTCGACGCGCCTTTCAGGCCGTTCTTTTCCGCCGCGGTGAGGCTGAAATAGACATAGTTCTTGCTGCCGACCTTGAGGGTTTTGCGGCATTTGAAAGTGTCGAGGCTCTGCGTCACGGGAGCGCCCTTTTTGCTGGAGATGAAGATTCGGGTTTAGTCACATTCCCGCCCAAAAGGAAGGCGTGCCTTGGTCACGCCCCCTTGCCTTTTCGCAGGTCCGGGCCGGGTCCCAGCCCCTTCCGGCGCGTGCCCCCACCTCGCGCGCGCCAGGGGACGTCAAATGTCTGGCCAAGCGGCTTAAATTCGCCCAATTGCGATGGCATTGTGACGGCAATGAAGGGGGTCTGGTGGGGTCCACCAGCCACGGCGAAGCAACGCCGGGAAAGTATCGCGTGAGACCAGTCCTCGTCCTTTTTGCGGTTCTGCTGGCCGGTCCGGGCTTCCATCCGGCCTGGGCCCAGCCCGACGCCCCACCCGGCGTGCCGCCCTCCATGGCGTCGCGGCTGGCGGCGGACCGGCTGAGCGCCGTCCAGCCCGGCGTCTACAGCAGCGGCGACAAGGACAGCTTCATCCTGCACCGATATCCTGGCGGCAAATTCCTGCTGCGCTTTTCCGGCGCGTCCGAGAATTTCGTACTCACCATGGATCGCGGCTCGCTGGGCACCAAGCTGCTGAGATACGATACCGGCGCCACAGCGCTCAGGGTTTCGGTATGGGGCGGGCTGACGCTTTATACACTGGCCAATCCCGGCGGGCTGCCGGCCACCCGCCAGGGCGATGCGCCGCCGCTGCCGGCGCTGGCGGTGTCGCTGCCGGAATTCCAGGCGGCGCTCAGCGATGAAGCCAGTCATCTCAATTACATGCAGAAAGTGGCGCTGAAATTCTCCGCCGATCCCGCCGTGCTGTCCTCCGATCCGGAAACCCGCGGCCGCGCCTTCGAAGCGCTGACCAACGCGGCGCTGGGGATCGAGCGGTTTCTCGCCAGCGCCCCCACCGCCCGCCAGAGCCTGATCAAGCGCATCAACAGCGTGAAGGTGGCCGAAGGCGGCAAGCCCACCATCAGCATCGTCGGACAGACCCTGCTGGTGAGCTTCGTGCCCGGCGAAGGCCATGAAGGCCACGCCTCCTCGCTGGCGATCCAGCAGGAGCTGGGGCGGTTGATGGCGATGTCGGCAAAGGACGTCGCGGCCAAATAAGCACCCCTTGCAGCCTTCCCAAATGAAGGCAAAAATTCCTGAAAAGGGAGCGGGGAATGGAAAGCGCAGCAACACGCAAGCGCCCCATCGGGGTGTGGATCATCACCGTCTACTTTGCGATTACCATCCCGTTTGTGATGTTCGGCATTTACGCCGTCCTTTCCAACAGCGTCCCTATTGATCCCGCACAGGCAGCTTATTTCGCAAGCCTGCCCCCCTCGATCACATCGTGACCGCGCTAATCGGATTTTGTAACGTTCTTGCCGTCATAAACCTTTTTCGCCTCCGCAAAGCCGCGCTGACCTTCTTTGTGGCTTCTCTTGCTCTTAATCTGGCTTTGACGGTCTGGCATATCGCCAGCAAAGGCTTCCTTGCCGCGGTGGGCGGGCTCTTGCCGGTCGTCATCGGCATGACCCTGCTTCTCGCAATTATCCTCTATACGGCGCACCTTTCGAAAAAGCAGGTGTTGCAATAGAAAACGGCGCCCGTTTCTGCGGGCGCCGTTTTCACTATCGATATGGCTGACGACTACTTCGACATCATCGTGACGCGGCCGACGCTGGTGTCGCCGGCGATCAGGTTGTTGTTCTTGTCGAACACCCAATAGCTGGCTTCGATGAACTGACCGGTACCGATACCCATGCCGTTGCCGACAGCGCCCAGCACCTTGCCGTCGCGATTGAGCTTGAGGAACTGGCCGTCCTGGCCGCTAGCCATCCACGGATTGCCGGACTTGTCGAAGTTCAGGGCGCAAACCAGATTCTTGACCTGCAGCGTCTTCTTGAAGCGGCCATCCGCCGTATAGACGACGATGCGATACTGTTCGCGGTCGCCGATCCAGACATCGCCATTGGTGGGATCCACCGCCAGGCCATGCACGTCGTTGAACTTGCCCTGGCCGACTTCATTGCCGAACCACTGGCGCACGAACTTGCCATCCGAGGTGACCTGCAGGACGCGCGCCACGCCGTACTTGTTGAACGCGTCCGGACTGTCGACGTCGTTGGGGCTTTCGTTGGCATGGCCCATGCCGATATAGACCTCGCCCTTGGGGCCGAAGGCGATCATCACCGGCTGCCACAACAGGCGCTGGCCCTTGTCTTCGATCCAGTCCCCGCGCTTGCCGCGCTCACCGATGCTGAGCAGCAGCTTGCCGTCGGGCGACAGTTTCTTGACGGTCGCCTGGCCGGCATCGGCGATCCAGACATTGTCGTCAGCATCCACGGCCATGCCGTGTGCCTTCTCCTGATAGGAGATGACGCTTTCAGGCACCTCCAGAACCAGCTTGTGATTGGTGTCAAACTTCATCAGCTGGGTAACGCCGACGGGTGAACGCTTGAAGACCCAGAGATTGCCCTTGGAATCCAGCGCCACCGACGGCACGCCGCCGATGCCCTTGGGCAGGAAGTAGGGATAGGAGAATTTGTAGCCCAGGGTCTGGTCATACTTGACGCGCGCCAGCTGGTTGCGGGCAAAGCCGTCCTGGCGGCCGCAGATGGGCGAGCCCTTGCAGTTGGGCGTGGCGACATAACCGGCAGGCAATTCGCGGCGACCGCCGCGCTGTTCGCGCGGGATCACGTTCACGGTGCCGTCGGCTTCCACCAGGGTGAAGCCGGTGGAATCCGGAAAAGACGGCGCCAGCGACCAGGCGGGCGTGCCGTTCCTTGCAGGCTCGCTCTGGATCGCCAGGCGGTCGGCCTGGGCCAGCGCAGCGGTGGTCATCAGGCTCAGCGCCAGACCCGCGACATACAGTGTTTTCATCAACGTCTTCCCTTGCATCGTTTTTGGAGATTGGGCGGACGATGCGCGGGGGCCAAGGTCGGCGTCAACGGCAAAACGAGAAATTGTCAGCGCGTGCGCTGCACCAATTACGGCGTGAATCCGTCCGGCGCCATCTCGAAATGCGCAAAATCAAAGCCCGGGGCAACCGTGCAGCCCACCAGCGTGTAGTCGCCCAGGCTCCTGGCCGCCTGCCATTCTCCAGGCGGCACCACCAGCTGCGGCACCTGAGCTTCGTCTATATCCGGACCCAGGATGTATTGGTTTTTGCCGATCATCAGTTCCAGTGGCGCACCGCGATAGAAATGCCAGACCTCGGCCGCATCCACCCGGTGCCAGCGCGAGACCTCGCCCGCCTTGAGCAGGAAATAGATCGCGGTGGAAAAAGCGCGGCCATCATTTCCATCCCGGAATGTCTCGCGGAAATAGCCGCCTTCGGGATGGGGTCTGAGATCCAGCAACTGGATCAGCCTGTCGGCCTCTGACATCTGCTATGCCGCCGGACGAATGCCGCCGCGCGCCTGCATCGCCATCATGCCGGCGGCCAGGCTGCGCGCGTCGTTCAGCGCATTGTGGGTCTGCCCGACAAAGGGCACGCCAAGCGCAGGCGCGATGTCACAGGACAGCATCCCGCGCGGATCCATGCCCTGGACCGCGAACCAGCCGCGCAGGTCGTAGAAAACCGGCAGCGGCCGCGCGTCTTCGATGCCGTAGAGACGCAGATTGTCCGTCAGCACCTGGGAATCGCGGCCGAAGGCAGCGATGGGGCCATCGCCCACGAATTCCAGGAACCGGGCATAGGCATCGGCGAAATCCATGCCGCGGGCCGTCACCGCGTCCTGGGTGATGCCGGTGAGGTTCTGGAAATAGGCGGAGAGACGGGGATTGATGCGCGGGCGCACCAGCGCATCAAACGAGTCCAGTTCGGCGAAACTGTCGGCGTTCAGCTTGACCGCCCCGATCTGCACCACTTCGCGGTATTCGCCGGGCGTCAGCCAGTGGCGCGCCATGGAGCATTCCCAGGCGGTATATTCCAGATCGAAGATGGTGATGGTGGGAGACCACACGCGCATGCCCCAACTGTCCAGAGCCTGGCGAATCATCTAATGGTTCCCATTAATACATTGTTAAGCCTGTAAGTCTTAACGCTGGCGTGAAGGTTTCACGGCAAAAGAGGCGCAGAATGGCGCTCACCGATAGCAAACCGCCTGGTCCGGCTTTCGATCCCGTGCGCGCCATCGCGCCTGCCCCCTATGACGCCCTGTCCCAATTGCCCCGCCTGCATGGTGAAGCCAGCCAGAACCTGCTGCTGACGCTATTCCTGGGACGTTCGCCCCAGGCCTGCGTCACCCTGATGCTGGCGGGAACGGCCATGCTGGTGCTGGGTGGCAGCGGCCTGAAGGCGGAATTCGCCTGGGCGGTGCTGGTGCTGATCGGGATCATCGCGATGACCCGCAACTATATCCGCGGCTTCGCCCGCTCGCTCCGCCGGGTGCCGTTGCAGGAAGCCGTGGCCTGCCGGATATTTTGTACCAGCGTGAGTGAGACTACTGCATTGCTGGCGCTCCATCCAGATGGTGTGACTGAGGCGCAAAAGTCTGCGGCGCTGGCGGTCGATATCCCAGCGATGAATGGGGTCTGACGGTGTTGTAGTGGTGGCGCCACTGCTCGATGAGAACCCTGGCTTCCTTGAGACTGCAGAAGATTTCGCCGTTCAGCAGCTCGTCCCGCAACTTGCCGTTGAAGCTTTCGCAATAGCCGTTCTCCCAAGGGCTGCCGGGCTCGATGTAGAGGGTTTTGGCACCCACGCCCGCCAGCCAGCTCCGCACGATCCTGGCGGTCATCTCCGGCCCGTTGTCGGATCGGATGTGTTCGGGAATGCCCCGAACCAGCATCACGTCTGCCATGGTTTCCAGAACACCCAGGCTGTTGATCCGCCTGGCGACTCGGATAGCCAGGCATTCCCGGGTGAACTCGTCGATCAGCGTCATCAGCCGTACCTTGCGACCATCATGGGTCTGGGCCTCCACAAAGTCATAGGACCAGACATGGTTGCGACGCTCCGGACGTAGCCGGATGCAGGAGCCGTCATTGAGCCACAAGCGCCTTCTTGGCCTTTGTTTACTGGGTACTTTTAGCCCCTCACGGCGCCAGATGCGCAAAACACGGTCAACCCCAACTGGCCACCCGGCCCGTTGCAGCATCTCGGTAATCCGACGATAGCCATAGCGGCCGTACTGGGCCGCCAACTCCAGAATGGCACGGGTCAGCGCATCCTCATCAGCCCGCACGATCACGCTGTAACGCTGCGTGCCGCGCGGCTGACCGACAATCCGGCAGGCATGGCGTTCCGAGAGCCTGTACTTCTCACAAGCCCCCGCAACCGCCTGCCGGCGCCGTTCGGGGCTTACAAGTTTCCCGAGGCAATATCCTTGAGCACTTGCTTCTCCAGCGACAGGTCGGCAACCAGCCGCTTCAGCCGGCTATTCTCCTTCTCAAGATCCTTCATCCGCCGCGCCTGGTCCAGATCAAGCCCGCCGTATTCCTTGCGCCAGCGATAATAGCTCTGATCCGATATCCCGGCTTCACGGCACGCAATCGCTATCGATTTGCCCTGTGACGTCGCAACCTCTATCTGCCGCAGCAACGTCACTATCTGCTCCGGCGTCGGTCTCTTCTTCCGCATCTCCAAGCTCCTTTCCAAGCCAATTTCTATCAATTCGCTTGGTACAAAAAGAGCCGGGCAGGTCACCCTTAAACTAACATACCAACTGGGCCACTCAGTGGGGGCCGGTCACCACCCGTTTCTTCGGCATGGTGCAGATGCTGAGCGATCCGACGCCGCTTCTGGGACGCTCCATCGCCTATGAACGCCTGGTCGGTTCGCAGCTGATCCAGGAGGACGAACCGCTTCAGGTCCATGATGACCGCGACCAGCCGCCCCCGCCCCCGCCGCCGCCGCCGCCGAGCCTGCGCGCCCATCCCAAGGCGCCCTATCTGCGCCTGGTGGTGTCACAGGAAAGCCCCGCCTTCATGCATTTCGGATCAGGCGATCTGCTGCAGAAAATGTTCGATGTGATCGGCCGCTGGCGCGCCGCCAACAGCGAGGAGACCAGCCGCTTTGTTTGAGGCGGCTTAACGCGGCTGCGCCGCGGTAGAGGTATCGGGGCGTTCCGGCTCGTTCTTCCGCGGCCCCAGCGGATCGTTGCGCAAGACGTTACGGTCCAGGCGCGCAGCGGAATTCTTGCGCTCCAGATACGGGATTTCATAGGCTTCGACCTTGGCGCGATAGGCCTGGAAGGTCGCTTCGTCCGCCTCTGTGCGCTTGTCGCAGCGTTCGGCCGGCAGTTTGGCCTGCAACTGGCACCACAGGTCGAAATTCATTTCCTTGACGGCGTAGTTGCGGGTGTTTTGCGCCAGCGCCGGCGCGCACAGCGCGGCCGCAACCAGCAGGCCCAGAGCAACGCGGGTTCGCATCCTGATCATGGTTCGATCTTAGGCGCTTTGGCGCAGCCCCGATAGGCACAAAAAGGCAACGCCTCCGCTCTCTTTCGAGGGCGGAGGCGTTTGGCTTTTTAGATAATTACGGCTGGAGCGTGATAACCGTGCGGCGGTTGCGCGCTTCCTTGACGCCGTCTTCGGTCGCGACCGCGAGATCGGTTTCGCCCACGCCGCTGGCATGCAGGGCAGGGCGGCGGGCGCCCATCTGCACCAGTGCGTCCACCACGACATTGGCGCGGCGCACCGAGAGGCGCTGGTTGTAGTCGGCGTCACCGGAAGTATCGGTATGACCGACGATGTTGATGTTGGTCTGGCCCCCGGTGCGGGCGCCGGCGATGACGCTGTCCAGCACCTTCAGCTGTTCGGCTTTCAGGGTCCAGGAGTCGAAATCGAAATAGACCGTGAAATCGGGGGCCGGCGCGGGCGCGGGGGCCGGAGCCGGGGCAGGCGCCGGAGCTGGAGCCGTATAGGCCGGGGCAGGCGGGGCCGGGCGTGCGGCGGTCTCCAGGCGGATCAGCGAGGAATCCAGCGAAGTCTTGCAGGCCTGGGACGCGGCGGCGGCGCCGGGCACGGTGCCGTACAGGATCCAGCAGTCATAATCGACCAGGGCGCGCGCGGCCTGTTCGGGAAACTGGTCCTTGCCGGCGGCCAAGGCGCGGACCAGACGGTCGCGAACGGCGGAGGCGGTCGGATTGGGCGCGGCTTCGGGTTCCGGCTCGGCCCCGGTCGCGGCCATTTCGGCCTTGGCGGTGAAGGCCTGGGACAGCAGATCGCTGGTGGTG
>Ga0209296_1001294_pt1 | contig 19410 bp, 20 predicted proteins | sample S_130206_EF_Meta_FD_187319 | JGI IMG/M metagenome (GOLD analysis project Ga0209296, IMG submission 187319) | Freshwater microbial communities from Lake Simoncouche, Canada to study carbon cycling - S_130206_EF_MetaG (SPAdes) (version 2) | ecosystem: Environmental > Aquatic > Freshwater > Lake ...
TCGGTGTATTGCTTAACCCAACGCGTATTCTGCGAGAGATTGGTCTATCTGTTTCTGGTGGTGGCCCGAACTTAGCAATTCTTGCCAATCCCGGGGGACCGGGATCTCTTCCCTGGTGGTGCATTAGTCCGATAGTGGCAATTTTGATTGTCGCCTACTTCTCTACTACCGCTGCTAGAAAATTCGCGGTTCCAGGAATTGCATTCTTGCTTAGTGGAACTTTGCTCAGCGTTGCAGTCATTCCGGGAAATGGCACACCGTTAAATGCACGAGTTTCGGTTGGAGCCTTTATCGCAATCGCCACTCTTTTCTCTTTAACATCAGGTGTTGTGATGTTCGACAAAATTAGATCTCGTCTTGAGCAATCCCATATCAATTACCGGCATATTTCGGTAGCACTAATCCTTGCCCTAACTCTTATTTATAGTGCAACATCACTCTCGTGGTTGGTATCTGCAGGATCAGATTCACCACTGCGTACAGGGGAGAAGAACGTTCTACCGGCCTACCTGGCAATAGAGAAGAGCGCTAAATCTCTGGCACTTCGCCCTTACACCAGAAATGGTGTGCAAACTCTCTCTTATTACATTTCAAGAGGAGAAGACATCACCCTGGGCGAAGTAGATGTTGCCCCAGATGACACCGAAGTGATTTCTCGTGCGGTGGAAGGCTTGGTTGATAACACTGGTGTAAGTTCAAGCAAAGTCTTAGCCACTTACGGAATCAAATACGTTTATCTGAAGAATCCGATTATTGATGAAGTAGTTCAAACAATCGATGGTTTAGGTGGCTTCGTGAGAACTTCTGCAACTAAAGCCGGAATTGTCTGGAAGGTGAGTGACCCAACCGGACGCATCATTCTCACCGACTATGCAGGAGAAGTTTCAATTATCGAAGGAACGGGAATTAGCGCAATTGTGCCGCGTCCCGGAACAATCACACTGACTGAGAGTTTTAGTAAAGGGTGGCGGATTTATCAAGATGGATTCACCGCAGCTCGCATTGAAAATCGCGATGGACTTCCTACTTTTGAAATCACCAACGCTGGAGAAGTCACCATCTTCCATGATGGCACGCAGCGAAGGGCCTGGATCTCCTTCTTCATGATTGTGCTAGTAACTGTCATTGTGCTTGCTCTGCCATCTGGACGTCGAAAGAGTGAGATATCCGAGAAGGAGCTGGCATGAAAAGTAACCGTGGCTTTCTTCTTCTGCTGGTAACAGCCTCAATTTTAGCGGTGAGTAATTTGCTTAACTTCACCGTCTCAACATCTCGATTTAACCAGGCATACCCTTCTGTTATTTGCCCGCCTAATACCTCAGGTTTAAGCACAGCAATCTCTTTAACTAGTGCGCAGACTCAGATTAGAAAAACCGGCACATCGTCTATGAACACTCGTGAGGTGGGAATTCGCCGTTATGCGATTGCTTCACAATCTGCTGTCATCGATGCTGGTGCAATTACACCTGTTGTGTGGCAAGTGCGAACAGGTGTGTGGGCTGGCGCATCTGCGTGTCAGGCCCCAATAACTTCAAGGTGGTTTGTGGGCGCGACTGCAGATATCACCTCCAAAGGTTCACTGAATTTAGTAAATAGCGGACTCGGTAAAGCACTCATTAAGGTTTCAGTCTTTAGTGAGAACGGCGCACTGACTCCCAGGGATTTAGTTGTTCAGGCGAATTCATATAAGCAAATCTCACTGCCATCTTTGGCTCCAGGTGCGAAATCAATTGCCATCCGGATCGAAGCTAAGTCTGGCCGCGTTAATGGCTTTCTAGTCGATGAACGAGGAAAAGGGCTTCGATCACTTGGTGGAGACTTAGTTAATTCAACTGATGATCCCGGTAAGAAGTTGCAAATTCCTGCCATTCCTCAGCAGGTGAAGAAGAAGACTCCGAGCCCCCACACATTGCGTCTATTAGTTCCAGGGGATGTGGATGCGCGTATCAGCGCCGAGATTCGCTCTACCGACGGAACATTTTCGCCGGTTGGGATAAATGGCAGGGTAATTGCTCACAAGAAAGTTGTTGAGATTCCGATGGATATCTTGATGACTTCCGGAAAATTTGCGCTACATATCTCATCTGATCAACCGATTCTTGGATCTGTATTTTCACCGACGGTCTCGCAAGGTAAGAGTGATTTCGTGTGGAGTACTGCAGTTCCGGACTTACAAGATTTCACCTTGGCTACCACCGGATTAGCTCCCACTTTGGTTTTCACGGGCAGTGAGATCGAAGTCAGACTCACAGTGACGCAGTCCAACGGGAAGACCAGAACAATCGATGTCAAAGGCACTGACATAGCTACCTACGTACTATCTGACTCTGCACAGTCGGTCAGGTTTTCGGCAATCTCACGCGGAACATCTGGCGCCGCTCTGATTTCATCCAAGAGTGGATATGGATATGTTCCATTGACTCCGGGCAGTATTCTGACAAAGTCTTCAATTCCAGATTCAAATATCCGTGTGTTAAATCCCTGACTTTTATCGCTACCCCGATAGCCTTATGTACATGAGTTCTTCGGTACGTTCTGGGCGCAGCTGCTCTCGTGTGAGCTGCACTTCTTCGGCATCGATGACCCTTACCTATATTTATGCTGAGTCCACTGCAGTCCTTGGGCCACTGGCAACTTTTTCTGAACCTCATTCATATGATCTCTGCGATAAACATTCTGCGCGACTTACCGTTCCTCAAGGTTGGAATGTCATAAGACAAGCAGTTGATGATAACCAAAGTGGGCCAAGTGAAGACGATCTGATGGCTATCGCCGATGCTGTCCGCGAGGTAGCTATGAATTCTCACACCACCACAACTGATGTCTCAACAGCTACTTCACAATCAAGCGTGGGCAGACGCGGGCATTTGCGCGCAGTGCCTTCCTAATTTCACTTCTGCACACTTAATTCTTTACGATACATTCATGAGCGCATCCATATTTAAGGCCTATGACATCCGTGGGCTAGTCGATGAAGAGCTCACACCAGATTTTGCATTCGCCACCGGCGTTGCTTTTGCTCGCTTCTTAGAAATCGAGCGCGAACCAGGAACAGTTGTTATTGGTGAAGATATGCGGCCATCCTCACCCACTCTGGCAACTGCATTCTCCGCAGGTGTTACTTCTCAAGGTTTAGATGTGATTCGTATCGGACTTGCCTCAACAGATATGTTGTATTTTGCTGCTGGAAAGCTAAATCTGCCAGGTGCGATGTTTACTGCAAGCCACAATCCTGCGGCATACAATGGAATCAAACTCTGTTTCAGTGGCGCTCGACCAGTAGGTAAAGAATCAGGCCTGCTCACAATTGAACACTTCGTCCATGAAGGAACTCCGATGGCGATGCGCAATCTTGGGGTGGAGAAATCGCGGAATATGCTGGAAGAATATGTCGATCATTTACTGAGCTTGGTTGATGTTTCACAGATTCGCCCTTTAAAAATTGTTATTGATGCAGGCAACGGAATGGGCGGATACACAGCTCCCGCAGTCTTTAAGAGACTGAGCGCAGAAGTAATTGAACTCTTCTTTGATTTAGATGGCACTTTCCCTAATCACGAAGCCAACCCAATTGACCCAAAGAATCTCGTTGATCTTCAGAAGGCTGTCAAGAAACATGGTGCCGATATCGGGCTCGCATTCGATGGAGATGCCGATCGCTGTTTCCTTGTTGATGAAAAGGGAGCGCTGGTGAATCCATCGGCGCTCACAGCTCTCATCGCATCACGCGAGCTAGCCAAGCACCCTGGCTCAAATATTATTTATAACCTGATCTCTTCGCGCGCCGTGAAAGAAGTTGTGGAAGAAAATGGCGGAACAGCGGTTCGCTCCCGCGTAGGACATTCATATATTAAAAAACTTATGGCAGAGACGGATGCCGCCTTCGGGGGAGAACACTCCGGACATTTCTACTTTAGAGATTTTTGGAAAGCCGATTCAGGAATGCTGGCAGCTCTTCATGCAATCGCAGCGCTTGGTGAGAGCAAGAAATCTCTATCAACAATCCTGCACCCATTTAATAGGTATCACTCAAGTGGAGAGATTAATTCCACCGTCTCTGATTCAGCTGCCTCGATGGAAACTATCCAGCAGAAGTTTGAAGCAGATGGTGATGTCGAGATAGATCATCTTGATGGCCTGACTGTCAGCGCCAAGGACTGGTGGTTTAATCTTCGGGCCTCTAATACTGAGCCACTCCTTCGACTCAACGTAGAGGCTTCTACCGAAGGGCTGATGGTGAAGGTTCGCGATGAAGTACTTAAGGCGATACGAAGCTAAGTCTGTTTCACCAAATTTCCCAGAGTCCACTAAACTAACGTCCTAGCCGACTAGCACAGTAGAGCCCTACGCCGAAGGTCAAGCGAAAAAGACAATCCTCATAGTTTTAGAGGAACTACCTAGGGAGATATATTTTCATGACACAAGTAACGACAATTCCGAAGCACGATATCGCAGACGCATCACTTGCCGCCGAGGGGCGTAAGCGCATTGAATGGGCAGAGCGCAACATGCCTGTCCTTGCACAAATTCGTGAACGATTTGAAAAGTCACAACCATTTACCGGTGTACGAATCGCAGCATGTATGCACGTCACAACTGAGACCGCTAACTTGATGCGAGTTCTTAAAGCTGGCGGCGCTGAAATTGCTCTATGTGCATCTAACCCATTATCGACGCAAGATGACACAGCAGCCGCACTTGTCCATGAATATGGAATTTCTGTATTTGCGCGCAACGCAGTTGATCGCGACGGGTATTACTCACACATCAACGCTGCACTCGACATCGAACCTCACCAAGTCTTCGATGATGGTTGCGACCTTGTCAACACCCTTCACACAACTCGTAAGGAACTCTTGCCGAATATCACTGGTGGTTGCGAAGAGACCACTACTGGAGTTATTCGCCTTAACCAGATGGCTAAAGATGGCGCACTGACATTTCCTATGATCGCTGTCAATGACACCGACACAAAGCATATGTTCGATAATCGCTATGGAACAGGTCAATCAACTCTGGACGCAGTCTTTCGTGCCACCAACTTCCTACTTGCAGGAAGCGTTGTCGTTGTTGCAGGATTTGGATATTGCGGAAAAGGTGTTGCAGAGCGTGCAAAGGGCATGGGTGCAGATGTAGTTGTGACAGAAATTGATCCAACTAAGGCACTCGATGCCATGATGCAAGGATTCCGCGTTATGCCGATGTTAGATGCAGCAAAGGTTGGTGATGTATTTATTACAGTCACCGGCAACCGCGATGTATTGCGCGATGAACACTTTGCAGCAATGAAAGATGGCGCAATCATGGCCAACTCAGGTCACTTTGATATCGAGATCGATGTTGCATGGCTAGAGCAGAATTCAACTAAGAAGAATGCCAAGATGCGTCACCAGACTGATGAATACGTCATGAAAGATGGTCGCCGCTTACTTCTTCTAGCGGAAGGTCGCCTAGTAAACCTCGGTGCAGCAGAAGGTCACCCAGCTTCAGTAATGGATATGTCATTCTCTGATCAGGCTCTGACTGCTGAATACCTAGTTAAGGAAGCAAAGAATCTTCCTGCCGGAGTCCATGAGGTTCCAACATATATCGATAAGGAAGTTGCGTCACTGAAACTCATTTCAATGGGCGGACGTATCGATGTACTTACACCAGCTCAAGATATGTACCTTAATTCTTGGGAGCACGGTTCATAAATGATTGTTGATATTGCATGACACTCATTATGGTCGTCGATGACGACCAAGATCTTGCCGAAATGCTTGGAATTGTTCTTACAAGTTCAGGCTTCGACGTAGATATGGTGAGTAGAGGAGATGAGGCGCTGGAGGTATTTAGAAATAATCCTCCAGACCTCGTCTTGCTCGATGTCATGTTGCCAGGAATAGATGGCATAGAGGTCTGTCGCTTAATTAGAAAAGAGTCGATGGTTCCAATTGTGATGCTCAGTGCTAAAGGTGAGACCCAGGATGTTGTTCGAGGTCTTGAAGCAGGCGCTGATGACTACATGCAGAAGCCATTTAGAGATAAAGCTGAACTCATTGCGCGTATTCGCACTCGTTTGCGTCGCACAAATTCTGATGTCACTGGCCTACTTTCAATCGGGGACATCACTATTGATGTGACAGCCCATGAAGTTCGTCGCGGTGCAGCACTTATTCAATTAACTCGTCTTGAATTTGATTTACTTGTGGCGCTAGCAAAAGATCCAGGTCGGGTATTTACACGCGACGCACTCTTAAGTGAAGTCTGGGGCTACCGCCAAACAACTGACACACGATTAGTCAATGTGCATGTGCAGCGACTTCGTTCTAAGGTTGAACACGATGCAGATCGTCCAGAAATTATTATGACGGTTCGTGGAGTGGGCTATAAGGCGGGCGGAGCCGCTTAACATGAACCGTTTACGACGGTCACTCAAACATTCGCTGGCAACACGAGTGATTCTCTCAACTCTGTTGCTTTCACTCACCGTGGTCTGGCTTACAGGCTCTGCACTGTATTCACGTCTTGCAGATGGAATTCTGGCTACTAGCCTGAACTCTTCTCTGGCCGAAGCTCGCTACACATTTTTTAATGCTGAATACCAAGTCCTTGCATCGCGCTCGATGACAGTTGATGGCCGTAAAAACGCTCTTGCCGAATTCGTCGTGAGTACTTCCACGCAAGGAATTAACGAGGAGAGACGAGAAGTAATCTTCGTGAAGTCTCCTGGTACTTCTAGGACTACTAATTCTTATGAGACTACCAATTCTTATGAGATGTCTTCAAATGTCATTAAGAATTCATCAATTCCTAAAGAGCTCCGTGCACAAATTCAAAAGAATTCAAAACTTCATTACGCATACGCTCCTGCGCGATATAACAACGGAGAGAAAATTGACTCTCTCTTTGTGGGTCAGAGAATCATTATTCCAACCGGGGGGCGTTACGAGGTTTACATCGTCTTCTCCCTTAAGAATCAGACCGCAACAGTAGATCTCATCTTGAACTCACTGCTCATCACAGGAGTTGCGCTGATTTTTCTCATTGGACTTATTACCTGGCTGGTAGTGCGACAAGTGGTGCGACCGGTGCGTGAAGCAGCACGTATTGCTAATCAGTTTACCCAGGGAGATTTCACGCAGCGCATGAAAGTTGTTTCAACGGACGAGATGGCAACTCTGGCAATTTCTTATAATGAAATGGCGCTCTCAATTGAAGAGCAAATCACTCGCCTGGAACATCTCTCGCGTGTCCAGCAACGTTTTGTTTCTGATGTGACTCACGAGCTTCGAACTCCTTTAACCACGCTGCGCATGGCATCAGAGGTAATCCACACCCAGCGCAACTCATTTGATCCACTAGTAGCGCGAAGTTCGGAGCTTCTAGTTGCACAGCTAGATAGATTTGAGCGTTTACTCGAAGATCTTCTTGAGGTAAGTCGTTTTGATGCCGAGGTGGCTGTTCTGGAACCTGTTGATTTTGATGTCATTGGCCTGATTAACCGATGTGCCGAAGATTTCGATATGGGTGGCACTGTGCCAACACGAGACATACAGCTAGAAGCAGCTGAAGAGTCTGTCACTATCAACGCTGATATCCGCAGAGTTGAGCGCATCATGCGAAATCTTCTCTCCAATGCACTCGATCACGCTGAAGGAAAGAAAATTCTCGTGAGCGTCGTTGCTACCGATACCGAGGTTGGTATTGGTGTTCGAGATTACGGCTCAGGACTTGATGAATCGGCCCTCACTCGCGTCTTTGATCGCTTCTGGAGAGAAGATCCATCACGTGCACGCGTCAGAGGTGGAACTGGTCTAGGCCTTTCCATCGCACTTGAGGATGCACGTCTTCACAACGGTGAATTAGATGCATGGGGGCGCCCAAACCAAGGAGCTCACTTTGTTCTCACCTTGCCTCGTAAGGCTGGCGAATTAATTAATTCAAGACCCATTAAGGCCACACCAAAAGATTTCCACCAAGAGGCTTTTTATCAATAATCGCTAGCCTTCACTGCAGCATGATGGCTAGATGAATCTGCTCAGATCACTTGAGGAGCTGATTTTCCCAGTTCGTTGTCTAGGTTGCGGCGCCTTAGGTTTAGAGATTTGTTCACAATGCAGAAGGTTCTGGCAGCCGAGAATTTACAGATCTCACTCTCGCCGAAAACCACATTTCCCCATTTACTCATCAATTCCTTATTCACCGATTGCGGGGAAAGTTTTATTAGCTGCAAAAGAACATGGAATACACCGAGCAGATGAGTTAATGGTGAGTGCACTTTCTCACTCACTGTCCTTCTGTTTACAAGAGCAAGGAATTGGATTTCTCGTACCAATTCCTTCGAGAAAATCTGTTGCCCGATTGCGAGGAAGACAATTCATCAGCGATTTAACCCAGGAAATTGGTAGCGATGCACGGCTGTCTACTTCTGAAATTTTGACTCACACCCGGGCGGTCAAGGATCAATCAAAGCTCGATGCGAAAGAAAGAGTAGAAAATTTAGAAGGGGCACTGACTTCACTGCGATTTCGAAGTGGAAAGGCAATCATTGTCGATGACCTCGTCACAACGGGGGTGACTCTGCAGGAGGCTGCCCGTGCATTGCGTGCTGCAGGCATTGAGGTCTCGGCTGCGATTACAGCTTGTGTGGCAGAACCTCTACGATAAGGGGGCTCGAATAGGGCGCCCGTTGCACGCAATGGGGATCGGCAAGTGGAAGGTAGATAGATGGCATCAATTCTCGACCGCATCATGCGAGCCGGCGAAGGAAAAATTCTTCGCGACTTAAGCAAGGTCGTCGAAAAGGTCAACGCCTTCGAAAGTTCAATCTCTGCCCTATCTGATGAACAACTGCGCGCTAAGACTGAAGAGTTTAAGAAGCGCCTGACGCAGGGTGAAACACTTGATGATCTACTTCCCGAGGCATTTGCAGTTGTTCGCGAAGCTGCAAAGCGCACACTTGGACAGCGTCACTACGACGTTCAGCTCATGGGTGGAGCCGCACTACACCGTGGAAATATCGCAGAAATGCGCACCGGTGAAGGTAAGACTCTTGTTGCAACACTTCCTTCTTATCTCAATGCCCTAGCAGGACGCGGAGTTCACGTTGTTACAGTCAATGATTATTTGGCTGAGCGCGACAGCGAATGGATGGGTCGTGTTCACCGATTCCTTGGCCTAAGCGTTGGTGTCATTCTCAACAGCATGACCTCTGCCGAACGTCGCGCTGCATACTCTTCTGATATTACTTACGGCACAAATAATGAATTTGGTTTCGATTATCTTCGCGACAATATGGCGTGGTCACTCGAAGACTGTGTTCAGCGCGATCACTTCTTCGCAGTTGTCGATGAAGTTGACTCCATCCTTATCGATGAAGCTCGTACGCCACTGATCATTAGTGGCCCGGCAGATAAGGCAACGAAGTGGTATGTCGAGTTTGCAAATATTGCCACCAAACTACAACGCGATACCCACTATGAAGTTGATGAGAAGAAGAAGACCGTTGGAATCCTGGAAGATGGAGTCAGCAAGGTTGAAGAGCTGCTTGGTATTGAGAATCTATATGAAGCAGCTAATACAACCCTGATTGGCTATCTCAATAACTCAGTCCGTGCGAAAGAACTCTTTAAGCGCGATAAAGATTATGTAGTCATGAATGGCGAACTGCTGATTGTTGATGAGCACACCGGCCGCATGCTTGCAGGTCGTCGCTATAGCGAAGGTCTCCATCAAGCTCTAGAAGCAAAAGAGCGCATTGAAATTAAAGATGAGAATCAAACCCTAGCCACAATCACCCTTCAAAATTACTTCCGACTCTACGAAACCATTTCCGGTATGACTGGAACTGCAACAACTGAAGCTTCCGAATTTCATCAAATTTACAAGTTGGGTGTCGTTCCAATCCCAACAAATCGCCCAATGCAACGTTTGGATGAAGCAGATCTGGTTTATAAATCTGAGGCAGGAAAGTTTGCATCCGTTACCCGTGACATTGCTGAACGTCACCGCAAAGGTCAACCGGTATTGGTTGGAACTGTCAGCGTTGAAAAATCAGAAGAACTTTCAGCATTCCTGAAAAAAGCGGGCGTCCCTCACGAAGTTCTCAACGCTAAGCACCACGAGCGTGAAGCAACGATTATTGCTCGAGCTGGAACAAAAGGCGCCGTCACAGTTGCCACAAATATGGCAGGTCGCGGTACCGACATCATGCTTGGTGGAAACCCAGAGTTCATGGCTGACTTTGAATTACAGCGCAAGGGAATTTCACCGGTAGATAACGCAACCGAATACGAAGCTGCATGGCCGGCAGAGATTGCCAAGCAAAAAGCTGCAATCGCCAAGGAGCACGAAGAAGTTGTTGCACTAGGCGGGCTTTATGTTCTTGGAACTGAGCGCCATGAGTCAAGGCGTATCGATAATCAGCTCCGTGGACGATCAGGACGACAAGGTGATCCTGGAGAGTCTCGTTTCTATCTCTCGCTACAAGATGATTTGATGCGCAGATTTAACTCAGGAATTGTTGAACGTGTACTAGGTGCAGCTGGCTTGCCTGAAGATGAACCGATTGAATCAAAGATGGTCTCTAATGCAATTCGCTCAGCCCAGACTCAGGTGGAAGCTCAGAACTTTGAAATCCGTAAGAATGTTCTCAAATATGACGATGTGATGAATCGCCAGCGCGAAGTAATTTACGCAGAACGCCGCTTAGTACTTGAAGGCAAAGATATTGGAAGCCAAGTAGGCGATTTCATGGCCGACACCCTCAGCGCATATGTTCAGGTCGCAACAGCTCAGGGCTATGCCGAAGATTGGGATCTGGATCAACTCTGGACAGCTCTCAAACTTATCTATCCGATTTCATTTACTCCACAAGATTTGGAGAAGGAGTTTGGTTCACGATCAGCTCTGGATGTAGAAATTTTAGAGACTCGAATTCTCGATGATGCCGCAGCTGCGTATGCAAAGCGTGAAGCAGAGCTAGGAACTGAAGTTTTGCGCGAATTAGAGCGAAAAGTATTGCTCTCTGTCCTTGATCGTAAATGGCGCGAACATCTCTATGAGATGGATTATTTGCAAGAAGGTATTGGTCTGCGTGCCATGGCACAACGTGATCCACTTGTTGAATATCAACGTGAAGGTTTCGAACTCTTCTCAGCGATGATGGATGCAATCAAAGAAGAGTTAGCAAGCCTGGTCTTTAACGTCGAGGTAACAATCGAAGGCGATGGCTCTGAAGTCAAAGCACGCGGTGTTGATGAGAAGCCTGCAAATACTCCACTTCGTTACACCGCAGCAGATGAAAATGGCGTTGTTACATCTGGAGAAGTCTCGCGTAATAGCCCGTGCCCATGTGGTTCTGGAAAGAAATTTAAGCGCTGCCACGGCGCCGCCTAATTCAGGTTATAGCAGCCGCAGTGCTGTGCAGAGCCAATGGCCATCAACGCCTTCAAAACGAATAACAATTGCGCGAAGTCGATTTCCATATCTGACTGTCACGGTTGATTCACAAATACCATCTAGCGGTTCTGATTGATGGATACTCTTAATCTTTCCAATTTCACGCTGGCTTCCAGTCTTACCTAATAGCTCCATATAGATCACGCGATGGCATGAGCGAATGAGTTGTGCGGGTTGTCTGCGGCCAGCCCAAATCTCAAGAACGCTCACTATAAATTTCATAGTCCATTGATGTAATTCGGGCAGATCTGTTGCCGAGGATGGAATAGGCATCTCATCCGGTTCGATATCTTCATCGAAGGTAGAGGGAACTAGGTAGAGCTTCGCTACTTGTGGTGGCATCACCTGAGCGGGGGGTGCAAACAAATCTAGTACCGGGTGGCTCCAGAGTGCGGGGTCTTCGGTACTTGAAATCAATTGCAGATAAGGCTTGGGACGTGGAAAGTGTTGTGTATATGTCTCTGTTGTCATGCAGGCATAGTGGAGTGAGTTGCTCGCCTAGTAATCATCTAGAAAGATGAAATGCACTCATCCTTTCTCTGTATTGTGGAAAAGTGAGTTCTGATTTCTCGCCCTGCCTTTTACTCTGCTGCCATGGCCCTTAAGAAGCAGAAGAACACGCGATTCATTCTCTCCATCTCACTATTCATAGCAGCGCTCTTGGCTTCTTTTCTGATGTCGATTGCAGCTAATCAAAAAGAGAAGTACTGGGTGGCAAGCAGGCCAATTGCATCAGGGACTGCCATCGAGAGTTCAGACCTCAATCTCATCTCAGTTACCTTGGGGTCATCTCGCGGGAGATATGTATCGGCTGACTTAGATCCCATAGGCCAGGTATCACGTCGCATCATTGCATCGGGGGAGTTAATTGAAGTCGATGCACTGACAAGCCAATCATCGCCTGCACGACAGAAGCAGGTTTCTTTAAGTATGCGCTCAGTAGATATTCCTTCACAAGTTGGTGTTGGAGAGATCGTCAGCCTCTATCAGCTACACGATGAGAAGAATGGTGAAAGTCCACAAGCTCCCACCTTCATCCTCGGGGGCGTCTTTGTAGTCTCAATCGATAGGAAAGGATCAAATTTTGGGGGAGAAGTTGCGATGACAGTCTCAGTCGATGGTGAATTCATCGCTGATGTATTGGCAGCAACTACGAGCGGTCGATTGGTTGCCGTGCGAGCACATGGCTAAGACAGAGCACGCTAGTGCGGTCACAGCAATTCATGGTTCTGATTTCGAAAGCTTTGCGGCAAGTACCTTATTTAGCCAAGGATGGAATGTCTTATATCGCGCACTGGATTGGACATCCCTTCATGAGTTTTTGCAGAGTTTAGATAGACCACCTGATGTATTACTTATCTCCACAGATTTAGAGGGAATCAATCCTCAATCTCTTCAGAAAATGGCTAGTAGCGGCATGAGAATCTTTATCTTTCGAAAAAGTGATGAAGATCTGCGCCAATTTCCAGAATCATTAGCCCAGCCAACTGTTGCCCTCGAGTTAATTGCCATGATTCGCGGTTCAATGAGAAGGCCGATGCTCAGGGTAAGTGAGCCAACTATCGAGGCGAGTCGAGCACATGTCTTAGCAATTGCTGGTGCACACGCTGGCGCTGGCTGCACATCGCTCAGCATCAACTTCGCAACCGAACTGAGCCTTTTGGCAAAGAAAGTTCTCATCATCGATGGCAACTCACTTGCTCCCGCGATAGCAATTCTCTTAGGTCAGCAAGGGCTGAACTCTGCCAAGAGCTTTCAAAAGATTGCTAATAATTTATGGGCGCTAGAAGTCACTCAAGAAAATATCGCCGAATCAGTTGCGCGCTTAGATGCTGCCAAGATGGAGTTTGATTACATTGTTATCGATACCGGTGTGATTACCGAGCTTGCTCAAGTACTGCGTGGGCAACGTTGGACAGGCGAGATTCTTGTCTGGGCTTCCTCCCATGCTGATGAGCTTTGGATCATCGCTAAATCTCACCGAGTGGGAGTCGAGCGAGTGCGAAAGATTGCACACGCTCTTTCACAGAATTCGATTAAACCCACAATTTCTTTTGTGCAAGCTATGTCAGCTCACGGTAAGAAGGGTGCGATTCACGACGAAGCTTTTCTAGTCGCTGCCAGGACTATTGGCCCCAAGAATATTCATGCGTATCCAGCAGATCCACGTTCGATAGCAATGGCTGAAAATGAGCAGTCATCTCTCTATGAATCCAATGAGAGAAGCCTGCTACGCAAGAGCATCACCGCGCTGGCCGGTGAAGTTGGGGGATAACCTCTTATAGGCTAAGCACATGCGTGCATACATCGGTGTTACCGCTTCTGAAGTTCAAGAATTTCTCCAATCGGGAGAGTTCGATGTCAGCGATGCCTATGCCGCTACATCCACATTTATCTCTAGCAATAACGATCTCGATGAAGAAGAAGTTGAATACACCCTTTCTCTGATTGCTGCCGAAGATGCAGTGGAGCTAACGGGTGCCGCCATTGGTAGGGCATGCGTGTTAGCGCTGGAAGTTCCTGAATCAATTATTGATGCAGAGCACGAATTGTCGATCTCTCTTTCCGCCCCTTTGCAGTGGGATTACGTACAATGCTGTTTTGAGGTTTCACCTGATGGTCAGGAACTAACCTGGTTTGCCACACAAGAGATTGCAAGCAATCTTGCAACGTGGCTTTCGTAAGGAATTCACCTATGGCATCGATTGAAGAATTTGTTAAACAGCGAAGCCCGCTCACCGATATTCATATCCACCGACTTCGCGAACTGATTGCTGATTGGCAACTTCTTTCCGATTTATCATTTGCCGATCTCATTCTCTGGGTTCCGCTGCGCAAAGACTTCAAGAGCTGGCCGACAGGTTATGTTGCAGTTGCACATATCAGACCAACTACGGCTGCAACCCTCTTTCCGCTGGATGTTATCGGGGATGAGATCTCACATGGGCAGCGCAAATATATTGATCAAGCACTTGCTAGCGCTGAAATTGTTAGAGATACCGAACCAGAACTCATAGGTGAATTCTCGGTGAAAGAAGAAACTATCCCCGTAATAGTTGATGGCCTGGTTGTTGCGGTTATTTCGCGCCATAGAAATGCCGAACTCATGCGCCAACCCAGCCGATTAGAACTTAATTATCGAGAGATTGCACATAATCTATATCGAATGATTACGGAAGGAAGTTTTCCATACCCAGATGCAGGATCACTCTTTGATCCAGCACCACGCGTCGGAGATGGATTAATTCGTCTCGATGTCAACGGTGTTGTCTCCTATGCAAGTCCTAATGCACAGTCAGCATTTAGCCGCTTAGGGTGGATAAAGGAAGTTGAAGGAAGCGAGCTAGGAACTCTTGCACAATCACTTGCCCAACACAGCGCTGATGCACAAGAGGAGAGTATCTCTGGCGCACTCACAGGCAAGTCACTCAAACGAGTTGAGATTGAAAATGCTGGTGGAACTATCTCCTTTACAGTTCTTCCTTTGATTCAAGGTGAAAACCGCATTGGAGCCATCGTTTTGCTCAATAACGTCACCGAGATTCGTAGGCGCGAACGAGAACTAGTAACCAAGGATGTGACTATTCGCGAGATCCATCATCGAGTAAAGAATAATTTGCAGACAGTTTCAGCTCTGCTTAGATTACAAGCTCGCCGTATCAATGATCCCAACGCGAGCGCAGCGCTCAATGAAGCAGTGCGTCGCATTGCATCAATTGCCTTGGTGCATGAAACTCTCTCTAATACCCCCGATGCATCAGTGGGGTTCGATCAAGTGCTAGATAGCCTGGTCACATACGCACTAGAGTTAAGCCCGCGCATGAATGAATTGCGTATCGAGCGCACCGGCACCCTTGGCTCACTTGACCCGCGAATTGCAACACCGCTAGCCCTAGTGATTACCGAACTGATTCATAACGCCCTCGAGCACGGATTGGCTGAGGAGGGTTCAGTACTGGGAATTCATGTTGATTCAGAGAACTCAGATATTCAAGTGATTATTTCAGATGATGGTGTGGGCTTACCTGAAGGATTCAATATCGCCGAATCCCCAAACTTAGGACTGCAAATTGTGCGCACGCTGACTGAAAATGAACTCAGTGGAACGCTTTCATTAGTCTCTGATGCGACTCAGACAAAAGCGATCTTGGTTTTTCCCAACGCTAAGTAGAGCTAGAAGTTTAAGAAAGTCCGTTATCCATTAAGCGAGCACGGTTACGAGCAGCGCGACGCTTAAGTGCGCGTCGTTCATCTTCTGAAAGTCCGCCCCAAACTCCCGCATCTTGACCCGATTCCAAGGCCCAAGCTAGGCATGGATCTTTTACGATGCAGCGATTACATACCTTTTTCGCTTCTTCAATCTGGCTAATTGCGGGGCCAGTATTTCCAACGGGGAAGAAGAGCTCAGGATCTTCATCGCGACATGCAGATTGATGTCTCCAGTCCATGGCTCACCCCTCTCAATTCCAGATTCAAATGTGTGCACAACTCATGTGTGCAAGGGGTAATTCTCCCTGTTACTGAAGAGATTAACAATAAGGTAAGCGAGAAGATTTCGCTCTTTGAAGTGATTTATATCCCTCTTGCGCTGATTGTGTTATGAAAAAATTGACCGCAGTTGGTGCTAGTGCCCCCGACAGGAATCGAACCTGTGCACCTGCCTCCGGAGGGCAGTGCTCTATCCCCTGAGCTACGGGGGCGCAAGGAGAAGGGTAGGTTATCTGACTATGAGCAATACCGAGAAAGCATATTTTGCAACAGGTTGTTTCTGGGGCGCCGAACGCAGATTGTGGAATATTCCAGGCGTTGTGCAGACAAGTGTTGGGTATATGGGTGGAGCGCGCCCTGATCCTTCATATGAACAAGTGTGCACAGGAGTTACCGGCCACGCTGAGATTGTGGAAGTCAGTTTTGATCCATCCAAGCTCACCTATCGACGATTACTAGAAGAGTTCTGGGTGATGCACGATCCGACTTCGCTCAATCGTCAAGGTGGAGATATTGGAACCCAGTATCGGAGTGCGATTTTCACAACAAGTGATTCTCAGTTGCTTCAGGCCGAGGCCACACGCGATGTGTATCAGGCAGCTCTTTCGCGAAAAGGTATTGGCGAAATTGTTACCGAGATCAAGAGCGCACAAGGCGTTCCTTACTATCTCGCCGAGGAGTACCACCAGCGATATTTAGCTAAGAATCCCAATGGATATGACTGTCATTCAAGTACTGGAGTCTCATTTCCTTCGCAAGTTTCTGGTTAAGCGATTACTCTGTACCCATGGCCGATAAGCACTTGCACCCTGAGACTCTTGCAATTTCAACCGGGCGCCCACAACCAGCACCGGGCGTCGGATTAAATTCGCACATCTCCTTAAATTCCACATATCGAGCAGGGGGTGATATCAATTACGGCCGCTTTGGAAATGAAAACTGGCATGAACTAGAGTTTGCAATTAGCGCATTGGAAGAGGCGCAATCAACTTTGGTCTTTGCATCAGGCATGGCAGCAATCACTGCCGTCTTCTCACTCTTGCCACACGGAGCACCTGTTGTTGCCTCACATGAAGGCTATAGCGGCACCATGTCACTGCTGAAGCGTTATCACCTTGAGGGTCGACTAGAAGTTCGCTTTGTTGATATTACAGATACTAAGGAAGTAATTAGCCAATTACAGGGCGCCGCCTTCTTATGGGTGGAATCGCCAACCAACCCGGGGTTAAATGTTGCTGAAGTAGCAGTAATCATTGGCGAAGCAAAGAAGCGTAATTTAGGTGTCGGATTTGATAACACTTTTGCGACACCGCTCAATCAAAAGCCACTTACATTTGGCGCCGACATAGTCATGCATTCGGTTGCCAAATATCTAGCTGGCCATAGCGATGTTATTTTGGGTTCGCTTTCAGTCAAAGACCCTGCTCTCCACACCCGCTTACTTGAGGCTCGCACAACCCTAGGTGGTGTTGCTGGTCCTTTTGAAGTCTGGCTTGGTCTGCGCGGACTTCGCACATTCCCACTTAGATTTAATCGCGCCCAAGAAAGTGCGGCAATCTTGGCAAAAAAGTTAGCTGATCACCCTGTGGTGAAAAATGTTCGCTACCCAGGATTCGGCGCAGTCATCTCCTTTGAGGCAGGTGTGACGGTCGAGCAGACCGAATCCATCTGTGATGCAGCCACTCTGATTGCCAATGCAACAAGTCTCGGGGGAATCGAAACCACGTGGGAGCGCCGGCGCCGGTGGGAACGTGAGAGCCATAGCGTGCCGGAGAATCTCATCCGTCTTTCAGTGGGGTGTGAACATATCGATGACCTCTGGATGGATATCGACACTGCACTCGCCCAGGGGTAAAGCGCGCACTTTTTTTCAAAGTGGAGTATTTTTAGCCATATGAAAGCGCTCCGAAGAACCCTTGCAGCAATCACTGTTGCACTTCTTGCCTTTCGCGCTGTCGGATCATTCCTATCATGGGTTGAAAAACAAGACGAGAATGAAACTGATGCTTGGATTGACGAAGACGAATTCGAAGAAGCGTAAATGTCTGACAACCAGTACGTAGCTGGCTCTTGCAATATCGGTACTGGAGAAATTCGCCGCCGCCAAGTCGTTGCCATTATTGGAAGCGCTCTTAGCGTGAGCGCTCTTATTGGATTTATCTCAACAAAGGCTGAACCCTCGCTGCGACTTGGAATCTTTATTCCGCTGGCCGTTGCAGCTATTGGTTGGGTGCAATCGAAACGAAAATTCTGTCTTGCCTACGGCCTGATGGGAACATTTAACTTCGGCAAATTAGGTCAGCTCTCGCGCGTACAGGATAAGGCAGCGCTAGCAGCCGATCGAAAGACTGCGGTGGTCATTCTCACTCAATCTCTCTCACTTGCGGCAGTGCTCACGGTAGTGGTTTACCTGCTGCCACTCTCCAAATAAATCCACTCTTACATTTTATCCCCGGCAGTGGGATGCTATTGAAATGAAAATCATTATTCACCCTCGCCATGCAGAACTCGCCAGTGATTTTTCATCGATAGCAGAAGAGAAATTACTGTCTATGAATCGCTTTAGCGTGACCATAGATCGCATTGAAGTGGAAGTAATGCATGAGGCTAATCCTCGTCAAGGTAAACATTCCCATAAAGTAATCATCACTTCGCACGGTTCCGGCCCGCTATTACGTGCCGAGGCAGCATCGTTTAATGATGTGGCGGCATTTGATGAAGCTGTTAAAAGCGTTGAATTACAGATTAGAAAAATTCATGAACGTGAGAAGAGCCATGACCGGCACACGCTGCGCACTATGAAAGTGGATGTGCAAGATTAATTAGCGGGATTGTTTCTCTCTTTTATCCTGCTTATCTTTTTCTCTCGGTTGGCCCTTCTGCATACGCATCGGATCCACTGGAGGTATAGGCGGTTGGCCAAGTGCGATGATTGCACTCTCTCGAGCATAAATCGCCGCAGCAACTGCACTCTTCTTTACTGTAATCACTGAAATCTTTTGTTCTGGCTTACTTGCAATTTGCATGGCAGATCGAGCATCTTGATTAGCTTTATTAATGGCTAAATAAAAGCTCTGGTTTATTTCACGCATTTGCTGGTCGCGAAGTGCCATCGCTGCGTTAAAGGCATCCATATCTTTCTTAAATTGCTCGAGAATTCCTGAAGGCAGAGGAGGCGGAGTCTTTTGATCGGCAACCGCAGACTGGCCAAAAGATGAGAGCGAGCAGAGAGCGAAGATAACCGCTGCGGATACGCCTCTTTTCATGACTCAATAGTATTCAAGATGTGGTGTGAATCTTCTGTGAATCACCTAGTGGTTTCGTGTGCATGCGCGTGAAGTGGTAGAAAAAGGGGGAATTGCGTGAAAGGCTGGGCACATGAGCCAACTCATCATGATCATTGACGACGAAGTCGGCGTCCGCGAGGTACTCGCCGATGCCTTCAAACTCGCTGGGTTTGAAACCGTTGTCGCACCT
>Ga0209296_1001295_pt1 | contig 19406 bp, 17 predicted proteins | sample S_130206_EF_Meta_FD_187319 | JGI IMG/M metagenome (GOLD analysis project Ga0209296, IMG submission 187319) | Freshwater microbial communities from Lake Simoncouche, Canada to study carbon cycling - S_130206_EF_MetaG (SPAdes) (version 2) | ecosystem: Environmental > Aquatic > Freshwater > Lake ...
AATGCAGTGGTTGCAATTTGTGTGGTATTGGTATTATCTACTGCAGTTGGTGCAGTTGGTATTCCAGTAAATGCTGGTGAAGCAATTGGAGATTTTAAATCAACTTCAGTATAAATTTCTGAAGCAACGGCACGAACATAAGTGCTGTTTGCAATTTGTGTTGATGCGCCAGTGGCTGCACGAGTACCAGTTGCTTGAGTAGTTGTAAGTGGAACACCAGTTAGTGATGGTGACGCCAAAGGTGCGTAATCAGAAACAACATCTTTAACATGCGCTGTTGTGGCAATCTGTGTAGTATTAGTTGCTTTGATCGCAGTTGGGGCAGTTGGTGTACCAGTAAATGCTGGATCTAATTCTGGAGCAAGTGACAACCAATTTGTATCGGTTGCAAAGTACATACGATTGGTATCTTCAGCAAATGCCAAACCACCTTCGTAAGTAGTTGCCGATGGGAATGCTGCTACGTTTGCATAGTAGAAACGTAATTTAGAACCAGCAGCACCACTGGTAATTGCGCCAGTTATAGAAGCTGGACCAGTTACCTGAAGTTCTGTGGTGGCATTAAGAGTGCCAGTTGTTACCGATGTTGAAAAGTTACCAACAGTACCAGTGGTAGTACCAGAGATAGTAACTGCACCACCGAATGTTGAATTGCCACTAATTGCAGCTGTAGATGCTTGAACAGCACCAACTGCAACTAGATTAGTGCTGGTTGTAATAGTTGATAGAATGTTAATCGCACCATTACCTTCGATGAGGTAACCATTCATATCAAGATTGCCACCTAACTGTGGTGCATAATCATTGACAATATGAAGGTTGGATGCTAGATTGGAAAGGTTTGTGCCGTCACCAAAGACGTCATAAACCTCTTGGAACATGGCATTGATCTTCGTACCAGCAGTACGCAGGTTATCACCAGTACCATCGTTTAGGTTAATACCTACATCTATTAAATTTTTTGCCATTTTTATTCTCTATTCTTTTTAATAGCCAACTCCTGCCTGTTTATTAGGTCAATCCGTATCCGCTAATATACCATGTAGTGGCAGCAACTTTAACAGCAGTTGCCATTCCATGTGCTGCAAGAGTTCTGGAACCAGTAGTTCCTGTTCCAGCAAGATACATAGTGTCGCTGGTAATTGCGATAGTAACAGTTGTGGCGCTTGCACCAGCGATAAATCCAATGGTAGTTCCGATTGGATAAGCCACTGTAGCATTTGCTGGAATAGTTATTGTTTGACTATTTGTTGTTACATAAATGTGCTTACCAGCATCACCGATTGCCAAAGTAGCAGTAGTGGCAGTTGCACTTTGTGGAATGCCAAGATAACCAAGACTTGCTGCAGTGCTTGAAGTAGTGGCAACCCCAGCTGTTTTATTAGTAAATGTTTCTGTACCATCCAGCGTGGCAAGAGTACCAGTAGTTGGTAGTGTTACAGTAGTATTACCAGTTGCAGTGAACGACTGAGTAAATGCGCCAGCATATGTTACGTTGCCACCAAGAGTAATAGTTTTACCAGTGTTTGCTACACCAGTGCCACCATATTGACCATCAATAATAGTTCCATTCCAAACACCAGCGGTGATAGTACCAACAGAAGTTAAAGAAGAAGCAGTAACACCAGAAGAAAGAGTGGCACCAGTTAATGTGCCAGCAGCTGCAGCTGCGCCAGCAAAAGAAATAATACCAGTGCTAGAGTCATATGAAATCGCACCAGTACCATTAATTGCTGAACGTGCACGAGCATTGGTGAAGTATAAATTTGTACCCTCTGCAAGACCAGTTGTGGTTGACTGTGATAACCTAAAGTCAAAACGACCAGCAGTGTAGTACTGATTGGTAGAACCTTCAGGAAGATTATCTGTATTTCCACTAAAAGAAATTACGCCAGTAGAAGAACTATAACCAATTGGACTAGTTGCACTTAGCGCATTACGTGCACGTGAAGATGAGAAGTAAACATTTAAAGTGCTTGGTGTATATGTTAAACCAGTTGGAGTACCAGCAGTAGTAACGATTGCAGCGCCATTATATTGTAAGGTGAAACTGCTTGTTCCATTAGTCGCTGAAATTGTATAAACTCTTCCAGATGTATAACCAGTAATAGATCCAGTACCGCCCAGTGTACCAGTAATAGTAACTGTTTGACCAACAGCCAGTGTTGTGGCAGTACAAGTAAACTGACCAGCAGTACCTGCAATTACAACAGTAGTTAGTAATGTATTGTTGGCTGGTTCTGCTACATTCTCACTGGTCAAAACAACTGCACCAGTCTGAGTGTTTACAGAAGTAACTGCATCAGTATTTAAGTCAGTTGCTGGAACGAAATTGGTTCCATTAAACTTAAGAACCTGTCCGCTAGTTGCTCCAGTCAATGCAATGTTAAGTGCTGTTCCATTACCGAGTGCGGTATAGAGTTCACTGAAGTTAGAATTTACCTTACTTCCCGCATCACGTAGCGTATCGCCAGTGCGGTCATTCGGTGTAGTTCCAAGATTGATTGTTGATTTTGCCATTTCTTCTCCTTAGAGACCATCTGCCCAATTCTGATTGATTGAATATGATTCCTGTGTGGGAATCACAGTCGTTGGTACAACAGTCGCTGTGTAATTTGATAGTGTTTGTTCGGTTTCAGTTTGCGCAATATTCGCATTGACTGTTCTGATATCTGTCTGACCTGAAATATTTCCAAACAGATTAACCTTCAATGTAAAGTTAAGCGTATAAGTCACAAAACGACGAGTCTGAAAATCTCCATCATAATCGTCCTGAACATTCACACTATTTAGTATAACTGGTATATCTTGGTTGATATTCAGTTCTGGAATCATCATTACTGATAGATTATAGTCTGGTGTGAATGTTGGTAAAATCTGCTCGATGATTGTCAGTCCATCTTCCTGCGTTTTGGTTAGTGCGTACAAACTGATATCAATATTGTAGGGCACGGGAGAAAACTGTTGTTGAAGGCGATCGCTTTTATTGACTGCAATCTGATTCATACGACCAACCTTACGAGTTGAATCGTAGGTCATACCTGTTATCTCAAAGGATAATCTCGGAAGAGAAGTGTAGGTATGTTGTGATAGGTTTGGATCAGAGTCCAAACGAACCAACCATTTTTCCTTTGGAGCATATGCCAGTGGAACCTGAAGCACCTGTTCAATGGCACCATCGGTTTTGTTCTGTCTTTCAATTTTAATATTGCTGAACAGATTACCAAATGCCACAATGGTCTTGCGGATGGTTTGATGATAGAAGGTTTGACCAGCCAGCATTATACAGCCTCACCGAATGGGTTAGTTGCGTCAAAGGTAATGGCATCTGACTCAAGTTGGAATTTCTTATTGTCGCCATAAGAATCTTGCTTGTCAATACTGAAGTCAAGGATAATATGCTCACCTGTTTCCAAAGTAAGGTAGTTTCCATCCTGCGTAAGCAGTCTATCAGCACCATCAATAGAAAAGGACTTGAGTGTTTCAAACACGTCAATTTCCTTAACTCCTGTGTCGATATGCTCAGAAGAGTACTGAAATAACTCAACTTCTAGCGTAAATACGTAGAGTTTTCCGAGTTGGTAGAAAGGGTCTTGATGCTTGACAAACTTGATCTCAAAGAGACCTTTGGTCAGTGGAAAGTAAAGCAGATCACCCTCGCATGGGCGATTTGGAATAATGGTTTGACCAAAACGACCAATGAGTTGTTCCCAACGTCTACGAGCAACAGTGAGTGTTGCTGTTTGTTCCATCATTAAACCAAACTTCTGTATAAACGCACCCTGACCTTCAAAGCCAGTTACGTTCTCCAGATACATCTCGATCGGATAAGCACTTTTAAATTCGCTTAGTCTATCTTCACCGAGAATCTCGTCTTTACCAACAAGTGTTCTTGGAATGTAGTACATGTCTTGTCCATAGATGGACAGAGACTCAACGATCAGATCTTCAACGAGAAACTGTTCGTTCTTTGTTCCATGGGTGAAGTATACATTGCGAGCCATATTATCCCATGAAGAATTCGAGCGGAGCAGACTTAGTCATTAACTCTTGCTCCAGTGACTCAACTTCTTGTTTGCCTTCATCGTATAGTTTATCGCCATCGATGGTAACACCACCAGGAAGTTGCAGACCCTGGAATTTCTTAAGGTTAGTGCCCCACTGTACTTTGAACAGAGCAGTGGTATAATGTTTCAACCATGACTCATTATACATTCTAGGGAACACAGCTGGATCCATGGCACGATAGCATTCTACCAAAACAAATTCACCCACTTCCACATCGGTTGCCCAGTTAATGTCAAGGTAAAGTCTATTTTGAAAACGATTGAATCTATATAACGTATGGCCATTCAACGTGAAGTCGAGCAGAGCCAAGTGGTTCATTACTGTTTGATAGTAAATGATAGAGGTAGAAGTTAGATCATACAGATCGTTCAGACGCAGTTGGTACTGAAGATCAAAGATGTTTTTGGAACCGCCAGTTCCAGTTGTAACAGGATATACTTTGGTTACACCATAAATTAAATCTGTTAGAGGGATATACTTGTTGGTAAAATCATCTTGTGTGATCTGATGTTTCAGATAGATCTTTTCAATACCTTCGGAGTGATATAGTCGCCAATATTCAATGGCTTCGTCAATACGATCTTCCAACTGGTCGTCATCTACGTTGATTTCGACCACAGGTGCGCCCAGACTACGTAGGCAGTATTCTTTTAGTTTTTCTCTTGTGTCAGTTGCCATATGTTATCCCAGTGCGATTGCCATTGCTACAGCTTTATTTAGGGCTACATTGTCTGCAAAGGCTGTAGTTGCTACCTGAGTTGACACATCGCCAGCTGTAGCCGTAGGTGCTACTGGTGTTCCAGTTAATGTTGGAGACGTAAGGGATTTGTTGGTTAGAGTTGCTGTGGCTGTAATTGATGCGTACACATCAACTGCATTACTAGCTGTCTTATAATACAGCTTGCCATCGGTGTAGTTAAGTGCTAACTCACCATAGTCTAAGTCGCTCGTTAGCGGAACTTTTGCCGCAGTCGAAGACTTCTTAAGAAGAAACTTATTCGCCATGCTCTAACCTTAAAAAAGGAGATCAAAAAGGGGAGTAAAAACTCCCCCACTAAAAGTTACTTAGTATGTACCGCCATCAATCTGGAAGCCATCTAGAGTAGAAGTTGCTGCGCCAGCGCCAGTAATATTCGTGCCAACGTAGATCTGTTTAGCCACAGACAAACCACCAGACATTACAACACCAGCAGTTCCAAGAGGACCAGCATCAGTTGTATTAGAGAAAGTAGCAACACCAGACATAGTGTGAGCACCAGAGAATGTTCCTGATAGCGCACCACTATTAATTGTTGGTGATGTTAATGTCTTATTAGTGAATGTTTCAGAACCAGCAAGAGTAGCAAGAGTACCTGTAGTTGGAAGTGTAACTGAAGTATTACCAGTTGCAGTGAACGATTGAGTAAATGCGCCAGCATGCGTTACGTTACCTGCCAGTGTTAGTGTATTAGATCCATTATTAACACCAGTACCACCATAAGTAGCACCAACGATAGTGCCTTGCCATGTACCAGTGGCAATAGTGCCAAGAGTAGTAATGGAAGATTGTCCAACATAAGTGGAAGCAATATCAACTGAGTCAGCGTTAATGGTAATGCGGTTTGAAGTTCCAACAACATCAATAGTGTTGCCAGACTTAGTTAAACCAGCACCAGCAGTGATTTGACCAGCACCAGAGAACTGGCTGAATACAATATTAGTGGTTCCAATAGTGATAGCACTATCAGTGGAAATTACATAACCATTGTCTTGCTGAGTAGTACCTTCTTCAACAAAAAAGAATGTTCCTGGACTAACTTCAGTACCTGGAGAGTTGTCAAAATCAGTGGCACGAGTAAGTACCCAGTTAACCGAAGCACTACCAACTGTTGTAACAGTGTAAACACCATTCTGTAGAGCAGATGCCTGATCTTTAATAAGAACACGTTCACCAGAAGAAAGGGCAATACTATCAAGAGTTAATGCAGCCTGAGTACCAGCATTAGTTAATGTAGCACCAACACCAGAAGTGCCGTTTGAGTATGTTACAGTTAGAGCAGTGGTAGATGCAGCACGGACAGATGCCTTAACATCCAAACCATTGGACATCGAGTCAACATATGCTTTGGTCGCAGCGTCTTGTGCCTGAGTTGGATCACCAACTGAAGTAATTCGCTTGCTAGAAACATCAACAGTACCAGTGCCCTGTGGAGCCAGTGTAATACTAGAGTTAATGGCGTTAGAACCAGCACTGATAGTTACTGCACTTGCGGAAGTAACGAATCTACCGTAGGTAGCGTTACCGATGGTGATAGCAGAAGCAGCACCGAATAACGCACCAGTCAATGCATTGGTATTAAATACCGAAGCAGTGCCAGATGAGGTAGTTGCAATAGCTGGTGATGCACCATTTAAGTTTAATGCAGTAGCATTGGTAAGCGTAACTGTCGGATTAGCGATAGTTGCTGTGCCACTTGCAGCACCAAGTGCAAGAGTAGTTGCAGCACCACCAATGTTTAATGTAGTAACTGTAGTATTAAATACTGAAGCAGTACTGCTACTTGTAGCAATTGCAGGTGATGAACCATTAATATTAAAAGCAGTAGCATTTTCTAATGTTACTGTTATGTTTTTAATCGTAGCAGTACCAGTAATAGAACCAATAGCCAAAGTGGTAGCAGCACTAAAAGCATTAATGGTAGTAGCAGTGGTATTGAAAATATCCATCGATGCACTGCCAGCAACAATGCTAGTAGTAATTGTTGGAGATGTACCGAATACTAGTGAACCAGAACCTGTTTCATCTGTAACAGCTACAGCCAACTGAGCAGAAGTAGCAACTAATGTGTTGCTAGTTAAGTTGATTGTTTTGTTTGTTAACGTATCAGTAGTTGCTTTACCAACCAATGTGTCGGTTGCAGCTGGAAGTGTCAGTGTACCAGAAGCAATTGCAGAAGCAGCAAGAGCAGTAGTGCCTGATGTAGAACCAGAGAAATTAGCACCAGCAGATCCAATAGTTGGAGTTGTTAGCGCTGGGCTTGTTAGAGTCTTGTTAGTAAGAGTCTGAGCAGTGTTCTTATCGACTGTTACTGAAGTGTCGATTGAGATAGTGGTAGTGTTGGAACCATCGCTTGGAGTAACAGTAATACCATTACCCTGAGTAACTGCACCACCCACTGTGTCATAGATGTACTCGGCAAGAGTATCTGTTGTGCCGTTAATGTAAGGGTTGTTAAGAACTAATTTACCAGTACCATTTGGTGTAAGAACGATGTTGCCGTTGGTATCGGTAGAACTAACAGTATTTGTACTGCCAGTAATAGTAATGTTGCCAACATTAAGGTTATTGATTTTACTGCTGGCATCAACGATAATCGCAGATGACGCAGTAAGCGTACCTGGAGTGTGATCCAACATATCGGTAAAGTATTTACCACCGACAACATAGTGGTTCGCTGCATTACCTGCAGTTTCCGAACCCATACCGATGTAAAGACGATCTCCACCATTGGAGCCGTTATCTGTTAAGGCTGAGTAAGCTAATTCACCAGTTCCCAGTGTTGCTGGGTTACCGCTGACGCTACTGCGTTTTATTCTAATTATTGAAGCCATCTTTTATTTCTCCGTTAAAATTCTCCACCTTCCATATTCTGCGCATCGAGCAGGGTGGAGGCAGTCCATTTGCTTGTTCCTGTTTTGTATATCAGTAGAGATCCGTTTACTGGGTTCACAGCATCCACATTACCAATAGAATTTAATGTTGAATCTGGTCCCAGTACAGCACTTGATCCCTGTATACCAACTGCAGTTACAGTAACATCATTGCTAGTTATATCTACTGTTGCGGTTATGTCACTCATGTTTGCGTAATCTCAGGTGAAAGAATTATAATACCCTCAAGTACTCGAAACTTTTCGTTACTGATAGTGTTTGTTATCTCAACATCATAAAGGTAACGACCAGCTTTGATAGCACTGGAAGCTGTGGCAGTGAGTTGTAATCTAACCTGACCTGCAGTCGATGTACCATAAACACTTGCCGTGAAATTTGTGGCTACGGAGGATTGATACGACTTACGAAACTGTGACTTGACTGTATAGTTCGTCAAGTCCATGGCTGTGCCGTCTTGATTTTTTAGAGTTACAACCGAGTTAAAGGTTGTTCCCTGATCAATATAAAGATTTGTAATGGTCGACATTCAATTTCCTCAGGATACCTTCTTATTTATTGTTTTTGCAACTGCGCTTTCCAAGGAAAAAATGCCTCCGAAGAGGCATTCTGCGGAGCAGAGTTTACAGTAATTACTCTGTAACTGTCCATGCTTCTGGTAGACCAGACGCAGAGACAGGTGCTTTTTGTGATGCGATTTGTGCTGCCAAACCTTCTTCAATTGATGTAACTTGATCTTCGCCAAGACTATCTTTGACCCAACCAATTACTACTGCTTTGGTAAGATCCGCAAACGGGATAAGTGTCTCACCAGCTGTTAGACCCATTGAACCATAGTTGGTTGCATTGTAAGTTACAGCAGCTTCGCCAGTGCCAACAGTTTCTGCGGCATTTGCACGCCAGTGAACTGTAGTTACAAGACCATCAGAAGTCTGGCGATCCATTTGTTCGATATTCCATGTGATTGTCATTTTAATTTCCTTTTAAGTTTAAAGTCCAGCAGCGTCGAGACGTGCCTTGAGTGAATCGTTTTCTGCTTTGAGTTCTTGAATTGCTTTCATTAACGCATATTGTAAGTCTGTTTGATAGATCGACAAACGCATTCTAGGATCTTCTTTTGTACCCCAGTTGCTCTCAGAAACCAACTCAGGTGCAACTTCTTGAACATCTTGAGCCACAACACCAAGAGTTTTTATATCATCTTCTTGATCGATGTAGTTAAAAGTCTGAACTGGAATTGCACAAATAATGTCTAGATATGACTTGGCTGGTTCAAAATCTGTCTTCTCTCTGCGGTCAGACAAATTACTATTGTTTGCTGAATAGTTGTTAATACCACCATCATTTTTTATAAGTGCTCTTGTACCAGCACTATTCGAACAACCCAAATAACTATCTGTAGAGCCTGCTGCAGTAGTATTTGGGTATATAATACTAACCCCGTTAGGATTACCAGCAGTGGTATCATTCGTGAAGGCAATAACCGAACGACTTGTTTGACTATACGAAATCTGGTGCATCCAACCTGCTGTAGATGTACTAGTCGTTCCAACTCTGAACAAGTCGTTATTATTACCAGCACCGATCCATGCTCTTGGGTTACCATCCCCATCAGACAGCACGATGTAGTTACTTGCTGTACGGATGTCTAGACCGCCTTGGTTGCCTGAAAATACTCCAAGAATAGTGTTGTTATTACCTGTGGTCATTGAACCGCCAGCACCTACTCCACCACTAATACCGCCACCAATAAATGTATTTTTAACACCTGTTGTTACACCATAACCAGCCCTAAAACCAATAAATGTATTTTCTGATGCACCAGTAACACCGTTATTTTGTGTATAACCCGCTTGATAACCAATCAGTGTTGAGTTTCCATTTTGATTAGAGCCTGTATACCCCGCCTGATAACCTACAGCAGTGTTGTTTGAGGATGTGGTGTTATATAAAAGCGTACTACCACCCAAAGCCGTGTTGTTACTTCCAGTAGTTGTATATGCAAGAGCATCACGACCGACAGCAACATTTGAAGTGCCTGTTGTGTTATATGTAAGCGAAGCAAAACCCATGGCTACGTTGCTGGTACCAGTTGAGTTTGTTAGAAGTGCTTGATATCCAACAGCAGTATTGTCTGCGCCTGTGTTTGCGGTTAAAGAGCGGTAACCTACAGCGGTGTTGTTGGATGATGTGGTGTTAGCAGTCAAAGCCTCGTAGCCAAGAGCCACGTTGTTGCTACCAGTTGTATTAGAGTCAAGAGCATACCCACCAATACCAATGTTGTTAGAACCACTTGTATTTACCAAAAGGGCTGAATAACCAAGTCCAACATTGTAATTTCCAGTGCCTGTGTTTCCAGAACCCATTGCACCCCATCCTGCTGCTAAGTTATATGCGCCAGAAGAGATGCTTGCACCAGCCGTATAGCCAATTGCTACGTTGCGGTCAGCACTTGTGGTTTGGTTAAACAATGCTTGGTAGCCAATACCCACACCGCTATCGGTCACGTTGTTGAAGCCAGCCTGAGTGCCGATGAAAACTGTGTTGTTGCGGTTTGTGGCTGTAAAGTTTGCAGCATAACCAATTGCCACGTTCCCACCGCCAGTGGAGTTGTTTTGCATAGCCTGTTGACCAATTGCAACACTATAATTTCCCGTGGTATTAAAAGTAGCGGAACCAGTTCCAATTGCAATGTTGCCACTACCAGTTGTGTTTGAGTTCAACGCAGAACTTGTTACACCATCGTCACCACCAACAGCTACGTTGGTATTACCAGTGGTATTGGCGTACAAAGCGTAATTACCAAATGCGTAATTACCACGACCTGAAATATTTGATCGCAGAGTGTTTGCACCAAAAGCACCATTTGGAGTTCCAGTGGCGTTGCTGTACAGGGCTTGGTATCCCACCGCAGTATTGTTAGATGCATTACCAGTTGCAGTTCCTGTACCAGATCCTGCATTGCTTGCAGTAAATGTTACACCAACAGTATTTGCAGATGCACCTGCTGCAACAAAGTTTGTTGTACCCAGTGCAGTGATTGTGTAAGAAGCACCAACAACAAAAGCACCAGCAGTAACAGTACCACCAGTAAGTGCCTGAGTTCCAACTGCTGTATTGTATATACCAGCAGTAATATTATATCCAGCCTGATATCCAATACCAATATTATTACCACCTGTAGCATTTAATAATGCAGAGGTTCCAACTCCAACGCTATTACTAGCACCATTGGAAAACTTCATAGCTTGCATACCGATGGCTACGATATTAACGCCACCATTATTTGTATACAGTGCGTTGGAACCAATAGCTGTATTCTGAGTTCCAGTTGTATTGGAATATCCAGCAGAGAATCCCATTGAAACTGAATTTGCTGCTGTAGTTTGATTATATCCTGCCTGATAGCCAACAGCAGTGTTGTTATCTGCAGTGGTATTAGCCTGTAGCGCATCTTGACCAACTGCTGTGTTACTTGCACCAGTCGTATTGTTGCGCATTGTAGTATGCCCAACTGCTACGTTTCCTGGTCCAGAAGTGTTGGAGCCAAGAGCTAAACGACCAATAGCAATATTCTGGCCACCATCTACGTTAAGTGTTAGTGACCCACGACCAATCGCTACGTTATTAGAACCAGTTGTATTAGTAAGAAGTGCGCTATCACCAACAGCAGTATTACTTGTACCTGTTGTAACAGCATTTAAACCGCTTGCACCAACTACAGTATTGGTAGATGATGCACTGTTACCACGACCAACTCGTACACCATAAAAACTAAAATCCGCAGTGGTAGTTAAATCTGCAGTTGTTATTGTGCCGTCAGTGATATTACTTCCTGTAACAGGAACTGATACTGCTGGTAATACAGCGACTTGAATTCTAGTTAATGGCATCTGTGTTCTCTTCTAGTGATCTTTGTATATTTAGTTAGCTGCATTGCTGTATGTTATGTATAATTTCCTAATTGCTCTACAATTACTCTAGTGCCTTGATTTTCTGTACCTGCATTAACTGCAATTAACGTGTCATATGTGCCAGACAGACTATAACCGAATGACCATCCTGGAGATCCAGTTGTGGCTACTGTTAAAACTATAGGATTAACACCACCACCTTTATTCAATCCGACGAAAATGTATTGTCCAATTGCACCTGTTGCAGAGGAATTGGTTGCGAAAATCGTTACTCGATAAGCAAAGTTATTGACAGCTGTGAAGTAAGTTGTAGCACCTTGTGCAGCACTATGCATCGAACCAAATCCGCCACCACCAGGAGCACCGACAATGAGTCTACCTATTTGGCTTGCGTTTGCGTTTGTAGGATGAGCTGATGATCCTATTAATACTGCACCAGCATTAGTGATACGCATACGTTCTGATGGAACACTGTCAGCAGTTGTACTTCTGGTAGAGAAGAAAAGATCTCCATATCCTGCTCCTGTGCCACTTACAACATCGTATCCAATTACTGCAGCACAAGTATTGGCAACACCTCCACCCAAACCAAAACCAATATTTACTTTACGACCAGTAGTGGCACTTGTTGAAAGCATTAACGATGTGTCGGTTAATGATCCAGTTGAAGAATTAGCCCTATAAACTTCAAGTCCAGAAGCTGGGGTAGTGGTTGCAATACCTACATTACCATTAGCCAATATTCTCATCAAACGTGTAGCAGAGCCTGGACGACCTGTCCAAAAGTTAATACCTTCATCACTATCTTGATCATAATTGAATAGATGTAATCCACGAGCAGATCCACCAGAACTAGGTGCAACACCAGTCATACCTTTCCAATAGGCGGTATCTTGACCGCTTACATTATACCGCATTGCAATTTCACCACTATAATTTGTGTGAATACTGCCTTCTACATAAAGTTTTGCAGAAGTATGATTTGTAGTTGCTCCAATAGTAAGCGTGCCACTAGATAGAAGACGCATTTTTTCTGAGTCAGAAGATGATCTAAAGGAAATATATCCTGTGGCACTTGAATTGGTAATGTAAAGAGGATCTACAGTGCCAGAACCCTGCAGGTACAATCCCGCTTGGTTAGCCTGAATACGAATACCAGCATTGCCTGTTGATGTATTATAAGAAGCAATTAAGTTATTGTTGTCTGTTCCCGACACAAACAGTCTAGCTGTGAGAGCATTAGATGTAGTATTGATTGCAATATTACCACTTGCGTCAATACGCATTGTCTCTGCATTGCCATATCTACCAAATGCCATGGCATTACCATAGGCAGCAATATAAGGATCTTGTGTAGTAGTGTTATCTCTTAAACGAACTAAAGCAGGAGAATTGTTTGAGTTTTGAAAAAGTGCAATATTTTCATCAGTACTAGTAACATGCAGTGGTAAAGCAGGACTAGTTTGTTTAATACCAACTCTATTGTTAGTTGAGTCTACATACAGTGTGCCTGCATCAAAGTTAAGATTAGCCGATGCAGCAGCACTGTCCAGGGAGCGAGGGATTACTTTTCTGATTGCCATATGTGTTCTTTACTTTGCTTTGAGTGCAGCGATTTCCACTGCCTGTGCGTCAACAATTGCTTTGAGTTCTTGGATTGATTTCATCAGCGCATACTGCAAATCTGTTTGGTAGATTGACAAGCGCATTTTTGGTTCGTCATTTCTGTTTGCCCAGTTACTTTCCATAACTAACTCAGGTGCTACCGATTGAACATCTTGCGCAACAACACCTAATGTAAGACCATCGTCTTCTTCCATGTTCTGATCAATGTAGTTAAACGTCTGAACAGGGATTGCACAAATTTTATCAAGATAAGAATTCGCAGGAGCAAAGTTTATTTTCTCTCTGCGGTCAGAAAGGTTGACATTGTTTGCTTGGTAATTTACAATTCCACCATTTGCACGAACATTAAATCTAGGGGATGCATCGCCACAGTAAATAAATTCTTCACCTGCACTATTTGCATTTCTAGCGGTATATGCAATTTGAATTCCATAAACAGTGGTTGCATTACTATTAATAAAATACTGAACATTACTGCTTGCTGGTTGAGTAACATTAAGTCTTCCGTTTGTTGTTGTGGTTGTACCAATCCCCACATTACCGCTGGTGTCGATACGCATACGCTCATTACCATTACCAGTCAAAAATGCCATTGCATTTGGTGTGGCATTTGTAGAACCAAAGTAATTAATACCACCAAGGTTAGTAGTTGCTGAGTCAGCAAAGATAATCTGACTAAAGTTAGCAGCTGGACACTTTACTGTGACTACAGCATAGTCACTTGCCTCGACTGCCAGTCTTGTGTAACCATTTATCGCTGTAGAACCACCTGCGCCAGATCCAACATGTAGATTCTGCGCAGCTGGTGAACTATTACCAATACCAACTTTGCCTTCTGAGGTGATACGCATGCGTTCGTTAATATTGTTACCAACAGATGTATAAAACAACATACTGGAAGCAAGTCCCGCTGCATTACCATTCTCAGAAATAGCTGTAATAGCACCTAAGTTTGCCGATGGAAATCCACCACCGCTACCAAAGTTACCGTTCTCTGCGCCAAAGACTAACTCAGATGCTCGACCAGTGAAATTAACTGCACCACCAAAATTGGCAGTTAATCGTAAAGAACTGCCACTCCAAAGAGCGCCAGAGTTAGATATAGCCGAACCACCGCTTGTAATAGAGTTACTTGTTGCATAACCAGAGTTTGTTGTTCCCACAACCTGTAGTTTTGAAATAGGACTTGTAGTACCAATACCAAGATTGCCACTGGAGTCGATACGCATGCGCTCTACGAGAGAGCCACCAGCTGTTCCTCGTGTAAGAAATAAAATATTAGCCCCATATGCTGCAGAATTATCAGCTGTAATTAATGCGGATAATACGCCAGTCGGTTGATTTGTAGATTGCCAGCCAATACCATTGCGATATGGATCGGTTGTATTGTCAGTATTTGAAGTTGCGTTAGTAAATGCAAGATGTCCAGCAGAAGAAATTCTAAAAGTAGTGCTAGTTGTAGTACCTACATTAAGGTTTCCATCAGAAGTAATACGCATACGTTCTGTGTTATTGGTTTCAATAGCAAATGCATGATTGCTTACTGTTCCAACTCCGCCATAGCCATTAGCATCAGCTGCTTTAATTTGTGTCTTTATGGTTCCAGTGCTGAGAAGCGACATGAACATATTTGCGCTACCAGCAAGCGATAATTTTTCGCCTGGAGAAGGGGTACCAATACCAACATCACCAGCAGCAGTAATTACAAAGGGTGTTGAATCGGTACTAGCCGAATCTTCAACTAGCAAAGAATTACCGCTACCAGTATTTGTAATACGTAAGGAGTTACCGCTTGAAGCAGTTGCTATAACAGTTTCGCCAGCACCATTCCATGTTGGATGACCAGCAGCTAACTTAGTAACTGTAATCGAACCATCGGCAACAGTATCAATGGATACCTTTTCCTTGACCAACGTGTATACGTCGATCTCAGCACTAGTATCAGGTGCTGTGCTAAAGGTAATTGTAGATCCCGAAGATACGTAGTTATTACCAGAACCTTCACGCTGTAAGATACCGTCTACGAATACCATAATACCTGCAGGAACTACAGGTGGATCTGTTAAGGTGAAAGTAACTGTGCTACCATCACCTGCGAATGTTTGTTTGGTTGTTTCTTGACCAGCTGCACGTGGAGTGGTTAACTGTTTGCCAAGATAGATAATATAAGTTGTAGTGCCAGTTGCTGGCGCTTCAGAGAACACGATCTGTTGACCACCACCCGACACGCTATAAGCGACTTGTGGCTCCTGTGTTACGCCACCGTAAACTACCAATAATGAATTCGCTGAACCAACTGCAAAAGTTAGCGGGAATGTTGTGGTTGTGCTATCTGGAGTGAGAATTTGCTTCTCAAACATTCCAATTTCTACACCTCTGCCAATATATGCCATTACACTTTTCTCCAACCTTTGTGTTGTTCTGATTTACCACGATTCACCAGTGATAATGCGTCTGGATCTAGACCAAGTTCTCTACATTGGTTAAGTGGAGAGAAAGTAACATTTTCTCCCTGTGGACTGATGAATGTTGCACTCATTTGTTTTCTAAACTTTCTTGCATTCTGTATTGACTGCTTATATTTATCAGCATGTTTTTCATTGCGTTTTACATAAACTTCAGGATCATATGTCTGACCCTTCTTGGCGTGGCTGATTTTTTTCTTAGTCTCGTCGCTGTGAGTCTTACCGTAAAAGTGATTATTTTCACCACTTAGTTTTGCTCTAACTGTTTCAGAGATAATTGTTCCACCCATGCCACCAACTTTTAAATTTAAACATAGTGGATTGTTTTCGATAACATCTTTATCAACTATCATCTCTTCTAACGCATAAATCTCAGCAACAGCACCCAACACATGAATCTTATATACATGGTTTTCTTTTCCATATTTTTTAATGGAACGCTTAATTCTAATACCACTGCCCCAATACCCAGCCTGTTCATGACCCTTGTGAACTCCTGTGTAGAATTCACCAGTAAGGTTATTCGTTATCTGATATAGATGAGCAACAGACATGTTAGCCCTGAAGTTCTTGAAGTTTATTAGTTAGGCTGTCACGAATGTCAGCTGTATCCAGTTTCGCATGTAACCAGCCAACGATGTCCAACTTGGTTAAGTTTCCAAACTCAATAAAGCGATCTGGATCTGGTGCTTCCAATGTTAACTCACCGACTTCATGAGTCACATGTACGCCATCGGTTGCTTCAGCATACCAATGCACTGTGTCAATGACATCGTCCATGCCAGCTACGGTGACTTTGTCAACCTTGTTAATTTCCCATGAGTATGTAATCATAATGTTATTTATTACGCATTTGCCAAGTCAATTCTACTTTGTCTAGTAGCTAAACTTTCTACCCAGCCCTGTTCAAACGCTAATTCTACCATGGCATCTTTGCTGCCAGGAACTTGTGTATTTGTTTCTAAACATTTCTGAACAGTTAACGCAACGATTTCGTCTATGGCCACACGGCAGCGTTCATGGATTGAATTTTGAATCCAATCATCTTGAGAAGTTGCAGCAAAACTAAGTGCTTTGTCTTCTGCTGATGAAAGTGTGATTGTATAAGTTGTCATTTTTTTCCTTTAACCTAATAAGTAAATTGTCATTCCCGAGTACTGGTAACCCGAGCCACCTTCCATTGGATATGAGCCTTCGACCTTGGCGTCAATATAGTCGTTAGCTACACAGTAAACTACCTCAGAACTTGAAGCAGAAGATCCATTTGCATACACTCGACAATTAACAACAGTACCGCCATTTTTATAAATTGCTACCTCAACACCTGTACTAGTGGCTATTGCCCGAATGGTACAAAAATAATATCCTGTAACTGGTGCAGTAAATCTATATGTAGAAGCATTCCAGTGATTACCAATATTGGTAACAACCTGATTGTAAGGAATTGGATACGTTTGCTGGTTTACGTTTCCTGCGCTTCTGCCCACAGAAAGCAGTGGTTGATTTTGCTTTGTCACTCGACCGCTGGTGTCGATACGCATGCGCTCTGTGCCAAACGCAGTCATAGTGGTAGCACCAGTTCTGAACACCATATCATTCTGTTGGTTGTTTACAGATATTGCTTCAATGGATACGTTTCCTGTATTTCCATTCACATTACGAGCAGCCATCATCAAAGCAGCCCTGTTTCCTTGTGCCAAGGTAGTTGCATTGATAAGCGAAATCGGATCGGTTCCAAAAGCAATCTCAAGCATACCTTGGGGATCAGTAGTACTAATACCTACACGACCATTTGGAAATACTACACGATTATTTGAACCACCTGCGCCAGCATAAACTCCAAAGTATTCAGCAGTACTGCCGTTATTCTTTACATTAATTTGAAATGGATGTTCAGAATTATAATTTGCCATGATATCAGCAGTATAACCTGTATCAGCAGAATTGGGAGTAAGTCTTAAAACGCCATTAACATCTAGTTTTGTTTGTGGACTACTAAGACCTATTCCTACGTTACCACCAGAGGTAATGCGCATACGTTCGGAACTACCCGCAGTAAACCTTAGGCTGTCACTAGTTGCTACAAAGTCGTATTGACCTGCACCATTTGCACAAGTAAACGTAGCGGAACTACCAGCTCCTGAACACTGGCTAGCGGTTATTGACATACCATTAACACCTAGTACATCGCCTCCAGGATTGTATGTAAGACCAGAACCTCCTTCTATCGTTCCAGTACTTGTTTGAAATAATACAGGAAGTGCAGCATTAGTATTAGTTCCAGCAACAGCACTCATGCGTATATTACCGCTTACATGCAATTTTTCTCCTGGGCTTGCTGTACCAACCCCCATATTACCAGAAGTATCGATAGCAATTCTGTTTGCGCCATTAGTACTATCACGAATAATAAATGTACCAACTGGACCTAATCCAGCGACAGAACCAATCGTTCCTATATTCCATGAATATCCACCAGCACTAGTGTTTTCAATGTTTACAAGTGTTTGTCCAGTAGAACTACTTGCGACATGCAAGTTCTGACCAGGACTAGTAGTACCAACACCAACTCTGTTATTGGCAGCATCCAAGAACAGTGTATTAGCATCAATGTTTAAGTTGGTGCTTGCAGCATCTGCTGTGATCGAACTGGTTTTAATCTTGGAAATTGGCATCTTCTAATCTCTTATTATTTACTGTGCGTTTGCAACTAACTGTGCTTGATATGCAGCAACGACTTCTGTGGTCCATGCTGCTGCAGCGATTGCTTGTACATTTGCTGGTTGATCAGTAACGTCTTGACCAGGAGTTAAACTCCAACGATGATAAGACGAGGACAATTGTTGTCCGTCTTCCATAATGCGTGTAACCTGACGAACCTGAATGATTCCGTTTTCCACGACTTCGATTTTGTCGATAACGACTTCTTTACTTAGTGACATATTTTTCCTTAGTGTCCGACTAACAAATCCATGTTAGTTAATTAGGTTGTGTAATAATGACCCATCATTTTGATGTTTGTGGTGTTTGCAAATTGTGCATCTGTGAGAGCAACAGAACCAGTACCAGAAATTTGTGAGTAGATACTAATTGTTGCTGCATTCAAATCAACCTGTCCACCCACACTAGTTGTGTATGTAAGGCTGTCAACATAAAAACAAACTGCTGGAATTCCAGGATTTGATCCTGCACTTGTGAAAGGCAATCCAGTAATGACTGCTGTTCCTGTAGAAGAACCCTTTGCAGTTAAACGCATTTGTGCTGTAAAAAATACTCTGTTACCAATTTTTGTATATGTGCCACCCTGATAACCTGCATAAGTTTGACCAACACTACCACCACCAAAAGTAACTCCTGGTGTCCATGTACCTTCTTCATAATCATCCAGCGTATTGGCATCTGAGGATGCGTTCTGAGTAGCTGGGAATTTGATCTGTCCGTATGGTAAGGTGAGTAAACCATTAGCATCGATACGCATTTTTTCAACAAGTGTTCCACCGCTGGCAGTTTGGAAAGTAATATGGCCAGTTCTGGCAGTAGTATCAGTGGCAACAAAACCAATATAGTTATAATCACTTTCAGCGCCAGCAGCAGTTACACCACGATGAGTAATCCAAACTCCAGAACCATTCGCTGTACCTGCATTTCTTAATCCGAATGGTGCAGTCATAGCACCTGAAGAAGT
>Ga0209296_1001296_pt1:0-7500 | contig 19394 bp, 16 predicted proteins | sample S_130206_EF_Meta_FD_187319 | JGI IMG/M metagenome (GOLD analysis project Ga0209296, IMG submission 187319) | Freshwater microbial communities from Lake Simoncouche, Canada to study carbon cycling - S_130206_EF_MetaG (SPAdes) (version 2) | ecosystem: Environmental > Aquatic > Freshwater >...
ACTCATTATCTTAAATCTGTATAAAAAACTTAAATCTGTATAAAAAAATGGGGATGGAGGGACTTGAACCCTCACGACCGTAAAGTCAACAGATTTTAAGTCTGTTGTGTCTACCATTCCACCACACCCCCAATATAATAAGATTATTAGGCGGCACCCAGATTTGAACTGGGGATGAAGGATTTGCAATCCCTTGCCTTACCACTTGGCTATGCCGCCAATTATGTATCTTACTAATATAGTAATATAATTTTTTATTATCGTACATAAGTAGGAAATGTTTTTCAATAAAAATCATTTTCCTAATAATTAATTCTTTTAATTATCAGGAAAATGATTTTTATACTTTAAAAAGACGGCTCTTTAAAATGTCTTGTGCTTGAATAGTAACTAAATCTGCCTTAGTTAATACCTTATCACCAGCGGCGAACATTCTATTAGCTTGTCTCATTCTTGCTCTATCTATAGCATTCCTAACACTTCTAGCATTAGCAAAATGAGGTTGAGTCATTCTTAATTTAATATAATCTAATAAAACTTTCTCTGATTCTTTAGTTAAACAATATTGCTGTTCTTCAAGCATTATTTTACCAATAATCAATAACTCTTCAGGAGTATAATCAGGGAAATTTACATGATTTGCAACTCTAGAAGATAATCCTGGATTTGACTCATAAAAGCGATCCATCCTCTCTTTATAACCTGCAAATATAATAACAAGATCGTCACGTTGATTTTCCATTACTTGAAGTAATATTTCTATGGCTTCTGCACCATAATCTCTTTCATTATCAGGTTTATAAAGATAATAGGCCTCATCAATGAAAAGAACTCCACCCATCGCACGCTTTAAAACTTCTTTTGTTTTAGGAGCTGTATGACCAATATATTGACCAACTAAATCATCGCGAGTAACTGTGATTAAATGTCCTTTTCTTATATATCCCAGTCTGAATAAAATATCTGCCATTTTCAAGGCAACAGCTGTTTTACCTGTGCCAGGACTTCCAGTGAATGACATATGTAAATTAGGATTTGCAGAAGTTAGGCCTAAAAGTTTTCTCAGCCTATGAACCAATAATAAAGCTGCAATCTCTTTTATTCTATCTTTTACAGGCTTTAAACCAACTAAATCTCGTTCAAGTTCATCTAGTACTTCTTGAATTTGCCTATTTTTGTATTCTTCTTGTAAATTAACAAGATTATTATCTTGTGATGTAAATGAATTCATATTTCATGATTATATATAAAAAATATAAAAAAAAGATAACTTAAACACATGGAGTTATTATCACATATTGTTCAAGTTATCTATAAATTCTAATTAGTAACGCTCACCCTCTGGACGAGTGCTGGCATAACTTTGGATAGTGTATCTAATAGTTCTTGACTTCTCTTCTTGACGTTGTAGTTGGAAACCAGGCTCGTTAGAAGTGGGTCTTTGAACGATAAAAGAAAGACAACAGCTTTCAACACCACGTGAGTTATCGAAACCGTTAACTTTTACGTAGAAAGATGGCTTAGCTTTACGGCATGAGTTAATCTCAAACATAACAGCTGCTGGATCCTTAACACCGAATAAAGGAAGACCCCAAAGATCCCAGTAAGCGTTACGAGGGTGTGGATCATCAGTAAATTCTACGTTAAGTGCCCAACCTTTACTGATAGCATATTGAATTTGCTTAACGATTTGCTCGTCAGTTAAGTCTGGAAGGAAAGAAAATGCGCCTTGTGTTAATCTCATGGAAAATACTCCTTTAGGTTTTGTTATATAGGTTATATAGAAATGACACTAGAAATAACCAGTGTCATTTATCTATAGAATATCTATGGAAAGAAATAAGAGAAAAACCTCTTATTTCTTTAATATACTATCTGTTAGAAGTAGCTGTCTCAACGAAGTCAGCTGTATCTGTAGAAGCATAGTTAAATGTAATATCCTTCCATAGGTCTAGAGCAGTTTGAAGAGGACCACAGCTCTTAGCTGCAGTTCTTAAAATGTCTGGACCTTGAGATAGATAATCACGACCTTCGTTACGAGCTACAACCATACTTTCTAGAGCTACACGGTTAGCTGTAGCACCGGCTTGAATACCATCAGGGTGACCAATAGTACCACCACCGAATTGAAGTACAACGTCATCACCTAGGTAGTGAATTAGTTGGTGCATTTGACCACAGTGGATACCACCTGAAGCTACTGGTAAACACTTGTTAAGAGCTGCCCAATCTTGAGCGAAGAACAGACCTTGAGCTAATGTAATATCTGATTGAGTAGCTAAAAGAGTCGTATAGAAGCCTTTAACCATTAGAGGGTCACCTTCTAGTTTACCTACAACAGTACCAGCGTGAATATGGTCAACACCAGCCATACGCATCCACTTACAGATTACACGGAAGTTCATACCGTGAGTCTTTTGACGAGCATAAGTAGAGTTACCTGCACGGTGTAAGTGAAGAATCATACTGTTTGCACGAGACCACTTAGCAATACTTTGGATAGCTGTATAACCCATTACAAGGTCGATCATGATGATCACAGATCCTAGTTCCTTACCGAATTCAGCACGCTCATAAACATCTTCCATAGTACCTGCAGTAACGTTAAAGTAATGACCTTTAATTTCACCAGTAGCAGCAGATGCACGGTTAACACCTTCCATACCGAATAAGAAACGCTCTCTCCATCTCATGAATGGTTGTGAGTTAATGTTTTCGTCATCCTTAAGGAAATCTAAACCACCTTTAAGACCTTCGTAAACCACACGACCATAGTTCTTACCAGAAAGACCTAATTTAGGCTTAACAGTAGCACCAAGTAGAGGACGACCGAATTTATCTAGTCTTTCACGTTCAACGATTACACCTGTAGCAGGACCTTGATAAGTCTTAAGGTATGCAACCGGCATACGCATATCTTCTAAACGTAAAGCATTAACGGCTTTGAAACCAAATACGTTACCAATAATAGAAGCTGTTAGGTTAGAAAGAGATCCTTCTTCGAATAAATCTAACTCATAAGCGATATAAGCGAAATATTGGTCAGAAGCACCTGGAACAGGGTCAACTCTGTAAGCTTTAGCTCTGTAAAGGTCACAAGCTGTTAGAAGGTCTGTCCATACAACTGTCCATGTAGCTGTAGAAGATTCACCAGCAATAGCAGCAGCACACTCTACAGGGTCCACACCTTTTTGAGGTGTCATACGGAACATAGCTAGTACGTCTGTATCTTTGATAACATAGTCAGCATCCCAATAACCCATTTTAGCGTAAGGGATAACACCTGATTCGTAACGTTCGTTCTTGATTCGAGTCCGTGATTCTACGGATTGAGACATAAACTCCTCCTTTGACGTGTATTTTGAATGATAAAATTGGCCTGTGTTAGATAACAAACATAAACATTTAGTTTGACTACTATAACACTATTGGCAGTTAATTATTAATGTTTTAACTCATTAACGTATACCTTGTAATTAATATTATCAGGAAATATAAGCTAAGTGGTAATATCTTTTTTATCAGATTGATAACTTATTCTTATATATAATAATTATGATATTGAAATAAAAAAATAAAAATAATTAAAAAAAATAGTCAAATTATAATATCAAAAGCAAAGATCATATTTAGTATAAACAAACAAGTAGAATAAATTTTAGAAGAATAACAAGAATATCAAAACTAAAATAAAAGTATGGATTATATTTTAGATTATCTAAATAATTTGTTAGAAACCAAGCAAACAAATCTAGTTTTTTCCTCTTTTCAAAATGTCCAAACACAGGATCCATTATCAAAATTAATAAAGTGCTTGAATACAGAAAAAAGAGGAGATATTAAAATAAAAAGTGAAGAAGATATATTAATTGATGATTTTTTATACACAAACAACAGTTCAATAATTCAATTAAATCTAGATAATCAAGAAAATGTTCATAAAAATAAAGATAATTTTACTGTTTTTAAAAACAGTAGGAGAAATCCAAATTTCCCAACAGAAATACAAAAAATTATATTAACGGAATTAAAGAAAGTTATTGTTTATACAGTAGTAAATGGAAACAACGAAATTATATTAGCGTCTCCAAGAGAAGAGAATAACAACAATTCTTTTCAATGGTTTTATGATCTATATTACAATTGGTTCATTTGGAAAGAAGATGAAGGTCCTATAAATATAGGATTATTTTTCTTAAATAAGGAAGAAGCTGATTCATACTTACATGAAATATGCCTTAAAGACCCACGTGGAGCACAAAATATTGGATTAAACATAAAAAGTACTGGTTTAGACACATTTTATCATTTAAACAGAACATCAAATCCTAAGACCCAGGTCAGACTTATTACCGACTTGAAAGAACTAGATTTACTTTTAAACATTCATATTAATAAAAATATTAATATGATAAATCCAAAACAAAAGTATGGAAAAAATTGGTTTAAGGGAACGCCTATATATATATTACGTATAAATGATTTTATCAAAAATCAAAACGAACAAGAAGAAAATAAAATTCATAAAAAATTAATTTTCTTTAACAAAAATGATATTAATGAAGTCTTATCAACTGCTAATAATAGTAAGAATTTAGATTTTAAAGAACCTACTATAGAAATTTATAATCTTGAAAATTATCTACTAGATTTAGAAAAATCATCTACAGAAATAGTAAAAAGTACAAAATTTGTACCTCCATATTTGTCATATTTAAAAATGGGTAATGAAATAATTAATGATAATGAAGAAAATATTACAAATGATCAAATAAAGAAAAATTTAACAAAAAAAATGAAATCAGTAGAAAGATTTTGTAAAGGTGTCATTTGGTTAGTAACCTCAGACACCTTGCCAACTGAAGAAAACTCTTGGTGAAAATTATTGAAAGAGCTGTTTTGAAAAGTATTACTTTAAATTTTTTTATCCTTTACGTGAGTAGTACTCAACTACAAGTAACTCATTTAGTTGTAATGCAACCCAATCTCTTTCAATGATTCCATTAACTTTACCTTTTAAAGTATTTTTATCAAAGTCAAGATGGCTAGGTATATTAGCTAAGCCAGGAAAAGCTAAATAAGACTCTACTAGCTGTTTTGAACGAGAATTAGATCTTACACCTATAGATTCACCTGCTTGACACTGATAACTAGGAATTGAAACTCTCTTACCGTCAATACAAATATGTCCATGATTTACAAGTTGACGAGCAGCTGGAACTGTAGGCGCCATTCCTAAACGGAATACAATATTATCTAATCTCATCTCAAGTAATTGCAATAAAGCTTCTCCGGTAGAGCCTTTTATTCTTCTAGCATCCCTTACATATCTCAATAACTGCTTTTCAGTAATACCATAATTAAATTTTAACTTTTGTTTTTCTTCAAGACGAATAGCATATTCAGAGGGTTTTCTAGCTTGATCTCCATGTTGTCCAGGTCTAGAATTTCTTTTAGTGCTCTTTCGAGTAAGACCAGGAAGTTCACCTAAGCGACGAGTAATTCTAAGGACAGCTCCTCTATAACGAGACATAATTAGTATTTCTCCGGATATTATTTATTTTTTTTTGCAATATATTTAAACTAAGGATAATAAATTAGAAAGAAAGGAAACTAAATTAACATAATTGAATTATCGCATATATTTAATGAAGCAAAAGTGATTTTATAAAATAAGAGAAAAATAAAAAAAAGTACTTTACTAAAAAAATAAAAGCGATGTATAATTTGATTGTGTCAGAGAATAAAAGTAGCTGGTGTAGCTCAATTGGTAGAGCAACTGATTTGTAATCAGTAGGTTGCGGGTTCAAGTCCCTTCACCAGCTTATATATCTATAATTCATCAATGAAGCTCATATTAAAAAATAATTTAGATCCTCTTTCAGGATAAGTGACAATAATAAGTGAGGATTTATGAAAAGATAATAGATTCTTTACTATCTCTATTCCAAATTTATCTTTTTTTAAATTTAATAAGATTCCTTCTGATAGCATTGAGATCATAAGTTTATCCTTAAATCCTAGACCATTATCAGTGACAGAAGACCTTCCCAACTTAACATAAACAAAAGAAGACAAAGACAATGATGTAAAATTATCCATTTCTAACAAAACCCATCCATGATTTTTTATAAATTTACTTGCATTTTCAAGAAGATTTAATAATATTTGAAAATATAAGGAATGATTTAACATTACAAAACCTAATTCGTTATGCGCATATATACTAAAATATAACGAAGAATTTTTGTAAAAAAATAATGTTTGATATGGGAGAAAGAATCTTTCAAGGAAACATGGAAAATACTCTCTTTTTAATAAGCCTTCTAATGAGTTAAGATTTTTTTTTATATTTAAGAATTGGATTACTATTTCTCTTAATCTTTCAGTTTCTCTAAAAGCAAGTTCTAAAATTTCCTTTCTTTTGTAGCTGGATATTGTTTCATTATATTCGTAAAGTGTTTCAATAATCAGTTTTAGATTTGATATAGGTGCTTTGAACTCATGAGTAATATTAACTAAGTATTTACTATCATCATTTTCCATCAATAAAAGGTTAAGATCTAATATCTAATTATTAAAATTGCTTACTTAAGGATAACATCTGAAGAGAATTTGTAATTAATTTAAAAAGATTTTCGTTTTGTTATTTTTTATGTACAACTATAACTTTTAATTAATATGAGAATCATATTAACAACTAATTATTACTATGAAATTAAATGTGATCTGTGAGGTCATTTTTTAACATTTTAGATCATGTAGAGACTACAGTATCCTAATTAATAGAATAAAATTCTTTCCAACCTGTAAAGACTATAAAGTCAATTCAAATGTTTTTATATAGCTTTAATAAATAAATCAAATCACTTTTCATTTTTATTTAATTATTTTTTATAAAACTTACAGAAATAGATTTTTAATATTTCTCATACTTAAAGTTTATGCTAAACCGCTATAAACGTTTTCATCATAAGTTTAAAGTTAAACTTAATATATTTTTATTCTGATATTTACTAGAAAAAAGTAAAAATATTATATTCTTTCCCTAACTAAGCAAATTATTACATAATCTTTTTTTATTAAATAATTTTACAACATGACATTTATTAAACCTAAAGTCATTAGCTTACAAAAAAATAATTTTATCCAGTAACTTATCTTTACTAAATTTTAAGAAATTGTTTAGTTTCTATTTAGAAAAGACTTATACATTTTCTCGAAGATTTCTTCTTTTGAAAGAAAATAATGTATAAAAGAACACAAAAAATCAAAGTGTTAGTTTTTTTATACATTATCTTTATTAATTGTAAATAACTTTCTAATTTTTCTTCAGGAAATTATCATTAAATGAAAAAATACGAAACAAATAATTTTTTTTATTCAATAAAAAAAATTATTATTAAAATACTATATTAATGACAAAAAAATAAAACCAGTTGCATAAAAAATATCAAAAGTGTACACTATCTTCAGAGATAATAAACAATCCTAGATGGG
>Ga0209296_1001296_pt1:12500-19394 | contig 19394 bp, 16 predicted proteins | sample S_130206_EF_Meta_FD_187319 | JGI IMG/M metagenome (GOLD analysis project Ga0209296, IMG submission 187319) | Freshwater microbial communities from Lake Simoncouche, Canada to study carbon cycling - S_130206_EF_MetaG (SPAdes) (version 2) | ecosystem: Environmental > Aquatic >...
CGTTGACGAGTGGCGAAAACACTCTGAGCTAAGGCGTGAATACGAAATACCAAGGTATTGAAGTGGTTGATGTCATACTTCCAAGAAAAGCTCGGAATATCTTAAGTTATAGATGCCTGTACCTGAAACCGACACAGGTAGGTAGGTAGAGTATACCAAGGGGCGCGAGATAACTCTCTCTAAGGAACTCGGCAAAATTACCTCGTAACTTCGGGAGAAGAGGTACCCTCGCGAGAGGGTTGCAAAATAATGACCCTGGCGACTGTTTACCAAAAACACAGGTCTCCGCTAATTCGTAAGAAAAAGTATGGGGGCTGACGCCTGCCCAGTGCCGGAAGGTTAAAGAAGTTGGTTAGTTCTCGGACGAAGCTAGCGACTGAAGCCCCGGTGAACGGCGGCCGTAACTATAACGGTCCTAAGGTAGCGAAATTCCTTGTCGGGTAAGTTCCGACCCGCACGAAAGGCGTAACGATCAGGGTACTGTCTCGGAGAGAGACTCGGCGAAATAGACATGTCTGTGAAGATGCGGACTACCTGCACCTGGACAGAAAGACCCTATGAAGCTTTACTGTATCTTGGAATTGGGTTTGGTCTTTGCTTGCGCAGGATAGGTGGGAGGCTTTGAAGATGGTCTTGCGGGATTGTTGGAGCCACTGGTGAGATACCACTCTAGTAATGATAAAATCCTAACTCTGAACCGTTATCCGGTCAGAGAACAGTTTCAGGTGGGCAGTTTGACTGGGGCGGTCGCCTCCTAAAAGGTAACGGAGGCGTGCAAAGGTTCCCTCAGGCTGGTTGGACATCAGTCGTAGAGTGTAAAGGCATAAGGGAGCTTGACTGCAAGACCAACAAGTCGAGCAGAGACGAAAGTCGGCCTTAGTGATCCGACGGTTCCGAGTGGAAGGGCCGTCGCTCAACGGATAAAAGTTACTCTAGGGATAACAGGCTGATCTCCCCCAAGAGTTCACATCGACGGGGAGGTTTGGCACCTCGATGTCGGCTCATCGCATCCTGGGGCGGTAGTACGTCCCAAGGGTTGGGCTGTTCGCCCATGAAAGCGGTACGCGAGCTGGGTTCAGAACGTCGTGAGACAGTTCGGTCCATATCCGGTGCAGGCGTTAGAGTATTGCGAAGACTCCCCCTTAGTACGAGAGGACCGGGGGGAATGCACCGCTGGTGTACCAGTTATCGTGCCAACGGTAAACGCTGGGTAGCTAAGTGCAGTTTGGATAACTGCTGAAAGCATCTAAGTAGGAAGCCAGCTTCAAGATGAGTACTCTCACCGCTTTAAGCGGGTAAGATCACGGAAAGAACATCCGTTTGATAGGCATCAAGTGTAAGTGCAGCAATGTATTCAGCTGAGATGTACTAATAGATCGAGGGCTTATTTTAACTATGCTTTGCCTTTACAGTTTTGAAGATTTTAGGTTTTGGTGTTTATGGCGTAATGGAACCACTCCGACCCATCTCGAACTCGGTAGTTAAACGTTACAGCGGCAATAATACTTAGGGAGTCGTCCCTTGGGAAGGTAGCACAATGCCAAGACCGCATTTATTTTTGTGTTATTATAAAGAAAATACAAAATAAAAAATCTATTTTCTTAGTTTTTTTATTTCGTATTTTTTTAATTAGGTATCTCTGCTTTTTCTTTTATAGAATTCTTTACAGTCATGAAACGAATAATTTGCTCGTCTATTTTCATATTCTTTTCTAGAACAGAGATAATTGCACCATTCGCTTCATAATTCATCTGAACATATATGCCATCTTTATTTTTTTTTATCACATATTTTAAATGTCTTCGACCGCGGTTTTGAGTCACTATATTTTTAGCTCCTTGATCTATTAGTATTAATTGATATATTTCAATAATTTTAGCAAGGCTATCTTCATTTAAATCTGGTTTAATTATACATATAGTTTCATATGAATGGATTTCTTTTATCGAATTCATTATTTTTTTTATTTACTTTTTATTGCATATCTTTATTAGACATAAATAATATTATAATCTTCAAAATTTATAATTTATAGTTAAAAATTATGATTTAATAACGTTTACAAACATATAATAACTTATAGATGTACTCTTTAGTTGCATATAAATATAGTTATTTTTTTCTTTTATTTCAGAATAGTATTTTTTTATTTGATAATATATCTAACAAGCACAATAGATGCTTGGGAAGTAAATTACTATAACCTTTACAAAAAATCGAAAAATGACTGCTACTTTAGAAAGACGCGCAAGCGCAAGTTTATGGGAACGTTTCTGCTCATGGATTACTAGCACTGAGAACCGCCTATACATCGGTTGGTTTGGTGTTCTAATGATTCCTACGCTACTTACAGCTACAACTGTATACATCATTGCTTTCATCGCTGCACCTCCAGTTGACATCGATGGTATCCGTGAGCCAGTTGCTGGTTCTCTACTATACGGAAACAACATCATCTCTGGCGCAGTAATTCCTTCATCTGCATCAATCGGTATCCACTTCTACCCAATTTGGGAAGCAGCTTCTCTTGACGAGTGGCTTTACAACGGTGGTCCTTACCAACTAATCGTTGACCACTTCCTTCTTGGTGTTTGTGGTTGGATTGGTCGTGAGTGGGAATTCAGCTACCGTTTAGGTATGCGTCCTTGGATTTCTGTTGCTTTTACAGCTCCTGTAGCTGCAGCTTCTGCTGTGTTCCTAGTTTACCCTATCGGACAAGGTAGCTTCTCTGATGGTATGCCTTTAGGTATTTCTGGTACATTTAACTTCATGCTTGTATTCCAAGCTGAGCACAACATCCTTATGCACCCATTCCACCAACTAGGTGTTGCTGGTGTATTTGGTGGTTCTCTATTCTCTGCTATGCACGGTTCTCTAGTTACATCTAGCTTAATCCGTGAAACTACTGAGAACGAGTCAGCTAACTATGGTTACAAGTTTGGTCAAGAAGAAGAGACATATAACATCGTAGCTGCACACGGTTACTTTGGTCGTCTAATTTTCCAATACGCTAGTTTCAACAACTCTCGTGCTCTTCACTTCTTCTTAGGTCTATGGCCAGTTGTAGGTATTTGGTTCACAGCTCTAGGTGTAATGACAATGGCGTTTAACTTAAACGGTTTCAACTTCAACCAATCAGTGGTTGATAGCCAAGGTCGTGTAATTAACACATGGGCTGACATTCTTAACCGTGCTAACCTAGGTATGGAAGTAATGCATGAGCGTAACGCTCACAACTTCCCTCTAGATTTAGCTGCTGGTGAGTCTCTACCAGTAGCTTTAACAGCTCCAGCTGTTAACGGTTAATCTTAGGTTATTAATTTAACTAAGTTGAGAAAAGAAGACCTTACGAAAGTAAGGTCTTCTTTTATTAATATTTTTTTATATACTAAAATCGAGAATATATTTTTCTTTCCTTTTATATAAGAATTAATTTTTTAGTTAGTTAAAAATTAATTCATGCTTTTATTAATTAAGAAGCATAATTCTATTTCAATCTACAAAATTTGTACATGTAAAAAAAATATTATTAATAAATGTAATTTATTAATAATATTTTTTTTACATATTATTGTATTTTTATATTTTTATATTTTTTATAAAAATATAGAAAATCATTACATATTGTTTATTATTATTATTATTAACTCATATTTTCTTATATAGTGATACTCGATATAGAAAATATCAAGTTTCAACTGATTAAATAATTTAACAGTAGATACAGTTTAAATCATTATAAAATTGGAGAACTATTATGCTAGATGCATTTTCAAGAGTAGTAACTAACGCAGATTCTAAGGCAGCTTACGTAGCTGGTGCAGATCTACAAGCACTTAAAAAGTTCATTTCTGAAGGTAACAAGCGCTTAGATTCAGTTAACGCTATCGTTTCTAACGCTAGCTGTATCGTTTCTGATGCTGTTTCAGGTATGATCTGTGAGAACCCTTCTTTAATTTCTCCAAGTGGTAACTGTTACACTAACCGTCGTATGGCTGCATGTCTACGTGACGGTGAGATCATCTTACGTTATGTATCTTACGCTCTTCTTTCTGGAGATTCTTCAGTTCTTGAAGATCGTTGTCTTAACGGTCTTAAAGAGACTTACTCATCTCTAGGTGTTCCAGCTTCTGGAAACGCAAGAGCTGTAAGCATTATGAAGGCTTGTTCTGTTGCTTTCGTTAACAACACAGCTTCTTCTAAGAAGTTATCTACACCTCAAGGTGACTGTTCAGGTCTAGCAAGTGAAGTTGCTGGTTACTTCGACAAAGTTTCATCTGCTCTTAGCTAATTTTCTATAATTAGATAGAAAATGAGATTATTCTTGTATTTTCTTACAAGAATAATCTCATTTTTTTAAAGGATCATGATTTTTTATCTTTTCTTGACTATAATCAGTTAGTAAAATTTTTTTTAGCTTCAAATCGTTTTAATAATTTTCAAATAATTATATACAATTTATAAATTCTTAAATCTAAATTATTTATGATATTTCCATTTAATATGCAGAGCTATTTAGACAATCTAACTTTTCTATCTCTTTTTATTGCCATGCTTTCTTATTGGACTAGTATCTCTTTTACTAGTTTAAAATTTGGCTCAAAAATAGGATTTATATCAGTTTTTGTAGCAAATTTAACTATTTTTATAAACTTAGGTTCAAGATGGTTAGAAAATGGATATTTTCCTTTAAGTAATTTATATGAATCTTTAATGTTTTTTATTTGGGGAATTACTGCTATAACTATAATAATAGAGAAAAATATATCAATTTCTTTGATAGGCGCTGTAACAAGCCCACTTTCATTATTTGTTGTGGCTTTTGCAACATTATCTTTACCTGAAGGAATGCAAAAAGCTGCTCCATTGGTTCCTGCTTTAAAATCTAATTGGTTAATGATGCATGTTAGTATTATGATGTTAAGTTATTCTACTTTAATAACAGGATCTTTATTATCTATACTTTTTCTTGCTTTAACTTTAGGAAAAAATGTTTCTTTACAAGGCAGCTCTTTAGGTTCTACAAATTCTCAAGAGACAGATACTAGGAATATGAGTATTGCAGTTTTAGAAGCTTCTTTTCCTACTGAAACCGGGGCAAGTTTTCCAATTTCTGGTACTTTAACTCTCCTGGAAACTCTAGATAATCTTAGCTACAGAATCATTGGATTAGGTTTCCCTTTATTGACAACAGGTATAGTTGCAGGTGCTGTTTGGGCTAACGAAGCTTGGGGTGCTTATTGGAGCTGGGACCCTAAGGAAACCTGGGCTCTCATTACGTGGTTTGTTTTCGCAGCTTACTTGCATGCTAGAATTACAAAGTCTTGGCAAGGTAAACGCCCAGCTATTTTAGCATCTATTGGATTTGTTGTTGTATGGATTTGTTACTTAGGTGTTAATTTCTTAGGGAAAGGATTACATAGCTATGGTTGGATTGCTTAACATTAGTTTAGTTTATTATTAAATAATATAATTTATTATAAAATATATAATATAGTTTAATAACAAATAATAAAGTATAAGACATATGAATGCTGATCTATTAATTTCTGTAGTTCCTCAAACAGCTGCTTGGTCTGCAAAGACAGCTTCTGTTATGGTTATATGTAATGTTGCTTGTATTTTTGCTGGTCGTTATATTATACAAGCTAAAGGCCAAGGTCCTAATTTACCGGGACCTGTTTCTTCAATAGGTCTTAATCTACCGGAACTTTTAGCAACAACAAGTTTAGGCCACATAATAGGCGCAGGTTCTATATTAGGCTTAGCTTATTTAGGTGTCTTATCTTAAAAACAATCCTCTAAACTTAATCAATTTGAGATTAATGTTTAGAGGATATTAAATTACATTTTAGTATGCTAGTCCCATACTTCTAGTCGTTTCTCCACCTAAGTATACACGAACAGATAAGAAATCAGTTGGACATGCAGTTTCACAACGTTTACATCCAATACAATCTTCACTTCTAGGAGCTGATGCAATTTGTCCAGCTTTACATCCGTCCCACGAAACCATTTCTAAAACGTCACAAGGGCAAGCTCTAACACATTGAGTACAGCCAATGCATGTATCGTATACTTTTACGCTATGAGACATAATATATTTTTTCTTTCTAATATTTATTGTTGATTTAGTTCTAGTTAATTACATATTACAACAAAAAATATTTCTTTATTTAATATTCAATAACATATCAACATATTACTAAGAAAGCTAAACTATTTTATGTATTCACTAAATAATTATCTTTATTTATATATTTCTATTAAGTAAAAAAATCCATCAATTATGAAAAAAAATTATAGAGACAATAATTCTAATGAGATATTGTATAAAACAGAAGAGTTATTAGATGCTGCTTCAAATAGATATAAAATGACTATACAAATAGCTAATAGGGCGAAAAGAAGACGTTATCAAGATATCGATTTAGTAGAAGATCTGAGAATTAAACCAATAAGTAAAGCTATTTTAGAAATGGCAGATGAAATTAGTCAACTTGATATTGTAAGCGATTAATAAACAGATATCATGCTTAATATTTTCTCTTTATATTAATTAAGAAAAAAAGAATTTTTCCAATATTGTTAAATATGCTACAAGTTTTATTTGGTGATCCTAATGAAAAGAAAATTACGCGTTATACAACTTTAGTGAATCAAGTTAATTATTTAGAAAAAAATATTAAACAACTAAGTGATAAAGAATTACAAGATAAGACTATTGATTTTACTAAAAAACTTAGTCTAGCTCCAGATTTCAAAGATATCTTACCAGAAGTTTTCGCAATTATCAGAGAAGCATCTTTCAGAGTATTGGGATTAAGACACTTTGATGTTCAATTGATAGGAGGTATTATATTACATGAAGGTAAGATTGCAGAAATGAAAACA
>Ga0209296_1001297_pt1 | contig 19392 bp, 32 predicted proteins | sample S_130206_EF_Meta_FD_187319 | JGI IMG/M metagenome (GOLD analysis project Ga0209296, IMG submission 187319) | Freshwater microbial communities from Lake Simoncouche, Canada to study carbon cycling - S_130206_EF_MetaG (SPAdes) (version 2) | ecosystem: Environmental > Aquatic > Freshwater > Lake ...
TTCATTGCTACTAAAATCAAAATTATTCTTAATAAATTCATTCAAAGATGGATACTTCATTTTAAGAATTAAATTGGCATCCAATTTAATTTCTTGTGTGTGATTTGGATCTTTTTGAACTTCAATTTCATCAATATAAACTTTAACTGGAACTTCTGTTTCTCCGTCATCACTACAAGTCACAATTAATTCAATTGATTCTCCAACTGACTTTGCACGAACATTCAAAAAGATATATTCAATATCAAAAGTAGGAAGTTCTTCTACTTTAATTCCTCTTGTGAGAATACAATCCTTTAAAATATTTTTGATTGCACTAGTGATTTGTTTAACGTCTTCACTTTCCAGTGCAAGAATTAAAATCTTTTCTTCTTTGACTAAAAATGGACGATATTTGATTGTTTTTCCAGTTGATGGCAATTCCAACTCATATGTTGGTGTAGCAATTTTTGGTAAAGGCATAATGACCTATAGAAATTCAGTTATAATTATTTATTACCCATTACCAATCCATAAAGATGGAATTCCTGGACCAAGAGGAAGCCTATTTCCATCCACATCATTTATCATTGGTGTATAATCTTTTTTTGGTAGGGGTTTATCTGGATTTGCTGGATCTTTTGGTCTTGGTGTATTTGGACTTGGTTCAACTCCAGTATTTTTTATTGTAGTATATCTAGTATAACTAAAATTAATTGTAGTTTTAGTTATTGTGCTTCCCTCATAAGACAATGGAAGAGCAGTAATATTAGTTGGAAACGCATCAATAAATTGATAAGTTAAAAGATTTTGATTTTTTGTGGGACTATTTGGATCATTTGGATTTACCAAAAAGTCTCTTTCAAATTTAGTGATTGAAATTATTCTTTTATATTGATCTGGATATCTAAATCTAAAATAATTATTAGCATCTTCAAATCCACCTTGACCACTTGGACTTGCAGGTTGTTGTTCAGAACTTCCATTAGTAGAAGATCTATAAATTGGATTGATAAAATTCATCCATTCTTCAAATAAACGAATGATATTATATTCATTATCCACATAAAAAGTTAGATTAAAATCAGAATATACTCTACGATTTGGAAATCTTTCAATTATACCCTGACGACTTCCACTTTCTTCCCCAACATCAAAGGTTGCTCCAGGAAGAACTGCTTCCGCACACATAAAATCATAAGTAAATGTTTTTGATTGATCATTAGTTATTCCACAATCACTTAAATATTTTATCAATTTATTATCTTGCTCACCAGTCGCACCTCCCAAAAACATACTGACTTTAAATTGACTCGTAAGAGACAAATTGCCAAACATTTGTTGAACTGAAGGCAAAGTTGATCCCCCAATATCTCTTGGGGTAGTCATCTTTACATAAAGAGGATCCACTCTATATGTATTTGCTCTGGACATCTAAATATGCGTATAAGATTCTATACTATGTATGCCGCATCCAGACGATTCCAAATATCGGCAAGGAAGATTTAGACCTCAAAATCCAAAAAAGTATGGTGGAGATCCAACTAATATAGTTTATAGGTCTTCTTATGAACTAAAATTTATGCAATATTGTGATCTAACTGAAAGTGTTAATACTTGGAAAAGTGAAGAATTTTGGATTCCATATCGCTCACCAATAGATAATAAAGTTCATAGATACTTTCCTGACTTTTTTGTTAAGTATAAAGATAAAGATGGGAATACCAGAACACTTGTCGTTGAAATCAAACCAGCAAAAGAATTAAAAATGCCAGACACAAATCCCAAAAGAAGAACAAAATCTTGGGCATATTCTGTGAAAATGTGGGCAATCAATCAAGCAAAATGGAGTGCTGCAAAAGAATGGTGTGCTGATCATAATTATGAATTTCGCATCTTTACAGAAAAAGAATTAGGAATACAAACAAGATGATTGCCGAAAAAATAATCAAAGAAGCAGGAAAAAAATATAGAAGCACTGATTGGTGGACGAATTCTTTAATGAATGAACTTATGAATGTTCAAGATCCAGACATAAGTGAAGAAGATACTGGATTTATTAGACCTGGTAATTTAGTTTTCTTTTTATATAATGCAAAATATCCACAAAAATATAAATTCTGGGATAGACAACCACTATCTTATATTATAGAAATCAACAAAAGAGAGGGTTGGTTCTTTGGTTCAAATCTTCATTATCTTAATCCCCAGTATCGTGGAGGAGTTGCAAATTCTTACATAAATAAATTTGGATTCGTAAATGCTCCAAAGAAAACCTTACATAAATATCTTTTCTCTGGTGTGATGTCTGATTTATTTGTAGTTCCAGAAAAGGAATGGAGAGAAGTTTCTTTACTTCCTACTGAAAAATTTGTAGATGGAAGAGGACAACCAGTATTTAAATCAAAAGTTTGGGATTATTCAGACAACTTATCTTCACCATAAATGGCGTATCAAATATTAAAAGATAATTACTATACATCACAAGTTGGTTTTGGTAGTCTATATGGATTGAGATACGATCCAACTAATGGTGATTATGTATTAAGCCAAAAGAGTGCAGCAGGTTATACAGTAGGAGTCGGATTAGCAGTATTTTACAAAAATGGAAGTTGGACAAGTGATGCGATACAAGATCCAAAATTATTTACAAATAATGACCCATCTAAACCAACTGCACTTGCAAATCAATTAAGTGAAGATATGCGTAGGAAAGTAAATGCCGCATATTTGACTGGTGGAGGACAAAATAAAGGTTTAAAGATAGACCCAACAGCACAAAATCCAACTACACCAGCAGGGGTTCAAAACTATTTTCCAGGAACAAATCCAGGAATAGCATCAGCAGTACCAATTATTGGCCCAACATCATCAGGAACTACTTCATTTCCTAGTTTAAATCCAGATGAATTAAACAAAATTTTTAAATTTGGATCTATAGATGAAAATTTAAAAGGAACAAATCTACAATATCCGAAAGATGCTTTATATAACAAAACACAAGATCACTTACAAATAGGACAATATCATTACCGACCACCAAAATCAGACCAATTATTTGGTAGAAATGATGCAGCAAAAAAAATATTAACATCTGGATTGCAAAAAACTTCCGCATTAGCAAAATTTTTAGGAATTGTTAAATTACCTATGCCAAATAGTGTAAGTGATTCTAATAATGTTTCTTGGGGTGATGATAATATGAATAATCTTTCTGCTGCTGCTACTGCAGAAGTTGTTGGTAATCTCGACGGGTACGCATTGGCGGCTGGCATAGGGGCTGCTGGAGGTTTATTTACTGGAAGTTCTCCATCCCAAACTGGAGGATTAGCAGTAAAAGGAGCATTATTATTGGCGTTAAAGGACGCCATAACCAATTCACAATCAGCAAATGCATTATTCAAAACTGGAGTTGGATCACAAGTTCTTTCAATGGCAGGATTTTCAGTGTCGCCAGAAAGTATTTTGGCAAGAGGATTTGGAGTTGTTCCAAATAGTAATCTTGAACTTCTCTTCAATTCACCAACATTAAGAGAATTTACATTCCAATATAGAATGAGTCCAAGAAGTAAAGAAGAAGCAACAGATATTAATAAAATTATAAGATTCTTTAAACAAGGAATGGCAGCAAAAAAACAAGACAAAAGATCAGGAAATCAAGAATACGGAACAGCAGGAGCAGCATCATATTTCTTGGGAACACCAAATGTATTTCAACTACAATACAAAACTTCTAATGGAAATCCAATCCAAGGTGTAAATAGAATTAAAACTTGTGCATTGGTTGGTTTTTCTATGAATTATACTGCTGATGGAACTTGGGCAGCATATGATGATGGACAACCAGTATCTGTAATTATGAATATGTCATTCAAAGAACTTGAACCAATTTATGATACTGATTATCAAAGTTCTATTTTTGATGGAAGAAAATTTGTAGATAATACTGACAATTCTGGTGATCTTTATCCAATCTCACCAAACGATGTAGGATACTAAAATGGCATATTTTAACGAATTTCCAAATATTTCTTATCTTTCTCGTTTGCCCAATGCAAGCACAAATGAAGATTATATTACAGTCAAAAATCTTTTCAAAAGAGCAAAAATAAGATCTGATGTCATTAATGCTATTACTGCCTTTGATTATTATCAAATTACCGATAATCAAAGACCAGAAGTAGTTGCTTCAAAACTTTATGGTGATCCAGAACTTGATTGGGTGATTTTAATCACGAATAACATTACAAACGTAAGAGATCAATGGCCATTGAACAATAATGACTTATATAATTATATGATTGATAAGTATGGATCTGATGCAGCATTGTCAGATGTTCATCATTATGAAACTACAGAAATCAAAGATCAATATGATCGTCTTGTAATTGGTTCTGGATTTGAAGTAGATGAAGATTTTACTGTTTCATATACAACTTTTGATAATGTAGCAATCACTGCAAATCCAGTAAAAGCAGTTACAAACTATGAGTATGAAGTCGGTATTAATGAAGATAAGAGACAAATTAGAGTATTAAAACCACAATTCCTATCAGTAGTAATTACAGATATGAGAAATATTATGAAATACGATCAATCTTCACAATATGTCAATCAACTAAACAAGAAAACTTATAACCCACAATTTACTGGAGTATAAAAACCTTTTTGGCAAAAAAATCCCCCCGATTTTTTTCGGGGGGTAAGTGTAATTAAAAAGTGATTTTGAAATCAGGACTCTGCCAACTTCTGGAAGTAGGACATCGCATCATCCTCGTCCTCATCATCATTAGAAGCAGAAGGACGAACTGAAACAGATTCCCGCACAGGACGCGAAACTTCAACTTCTTCCTCTTCATCAACTGTCTCTGGATCTTGGAACTTTGGAGTTCCTTTGAGACCAAGAACATAATCAAGACGCTTCTTCAGATCTTCATAAGATTTGAATTTAGAAGGATCCGTGAAATCACCAAGATTGTTCAGCGACTTATAGATTGATTCCAGGTCGTCATCGTCAGACATAAGAGGTTCTGGACTTGCGAACTCTGACTTGTCATAGTTCCAATAACCATCCTTCTTCACCAGTTTCAGTTTGAAGTTCGCACCTTTCCAGAAATCAAAAGGATTGATTGGTTCTTCATCATCAAATTCTGGTTGCATAGCAGCCATAACCTTATCAAAGATTTTCTTACCAAACTTATAAAGGAACACTCGTCCTTCATTGTCTGGATTTGCAGGATCTTTTACAACATAAATGTTGCTGTAATAAGACAGTTTACGCTTCTGTTTACGTGCTTCTTCCTTATCACGATCAGAACCAGAGTTCCACAGAACACGATTCTTCTCGCACACAGGACAGTTTTGACCAAGAGTAGTTAGGCACTCATCAATCAACCAACCACCAGTGCCTTGAAATGCGTGAGACCACACTTGTGCCCAAGGAAGTTCACATCCTTCTGGAGCAGGCAAGAATCGAATAACAGCAGAACCTGTATCACCCTTACCCATTACTGGTTTCCAAAAACGATCATCATCTTTAGAACCAGAATCGTTGAGTTTTTCAACTTGTTTGATGAGTTTCTCGGTCAAAGAACCCATACTTGATTGCTTTTTAAGATCTTGAAATGACATTTTAAGTATTTTTCGTATGAATTGTATTTGTTAAATTTTGTTTTATAACAACTTTATTATAGAAGAACTACAAAGGGATGTCAAGCCCTGGTCCAACCTTTATGCTGTTTTCTGCCCTGAAGTCCTTTTAATACACATCTCATAGCAGAAGAACAAAGGTTATTGTTATGACAAAATTCTTTAAGATTTTGTGTGATATGAATATTTCCAAAAGGATCTTTCATCTTCCAAGTAATTGGATTTTTAATATACTGATTGTTTTTGGATATTCTACCGTGTAAAGAACACAAAGAAATATTTTCAGATTGAGTTCCCCATTTCAAATTATTAAGATTATTATTTTTTGGATTATCGTCTAAATGAAGAACATTTGGATGATTATTTGGATTTTCTAAAAAAGATTTTGCGACTAAACGATGGATATATACAGAGACCCATTTTCCTTCATCACTTTTAATAGATACAAACTCATATCCACAATTATTTTCATAAGAATTCATATAATCTTTTTTTGATAAAGAAAATATTTTTCCAGTATCTTCAACAAGATAGTTAGAAAATCCTTCTATTTTATTAAACATAATAGTGTCTTTTGCTATATTTATTTAGCAAAAGACATTCGTATTCTCCGTATTAGTAGTATTTGAAGTATTCTTCGTATTAATTGTAGCAGGTATGAGGTCAGTCGTCAAGTGTTTCTTTAAGACCATCAATAGTTTTTTGCAGTATATCGTAAAAATCATTAATTGTTTGACCTTTTTTAAGACCAAGCATTTTAGCAGAATCAAGAACTTTCTCTTTCATTTCAATTGCTGTTGGATCATCAGATAGTGAAATTCTGAAGATAAACAATTTCTGTTTTTCCAAGAACTCGGTCATCATTTTAAGATGTGCTCTCCTTTCTTCGTTATTCAAAATAGGAAGACGAAGCATATCAACAAAAAGTTGTTGTTGAAGTTCATCAAGTTCGGACATTGATTCTCTAACCACTTCCGAATCAAAAAATCTACTCATAAAACAATCTCCTTAAGAACTTCCTTATACTTTGCTACGTCAATATTTATGAAAGGCATGTATTTTCGAATTCTTAAACTGACGGTTTCCCACACTGGGTCTGTTAGTTTCTTGTCAAACTGTTTCACATAACCCAATATCATATCAAGAATTACCATAGTCTCTAAACTAATTGCTCCTTGAAAATACTTTTTAAGAATTTCTGGATGTTGATTGTTTTTGATCTCAAATAATTCTACAAAACTATCTTTGTGTATAAAGACTTCTGCTTCTGTTTTGAATAAGTAAAAAAGACTTTGAGATTTCTTCAACCAATTGTTATAAATTTCTTCACCATTTTGAATGATTTCACCAATCCATAAAGATTGAGTATCATTACATTCAGCAAAGTTTGCTACAAAATATGCTTTGATTTCATCATCATTCTTCTGTCTGGAAGTTCGTTCAAAAAAATACCTATCCTTCCTCTTATGAAAAGAGTCCAGAGATGCTCTGGACTTTCCACAATACTTAAAGTAGTCGTAATTCTTTTTGGTAAAATGATTCTTAAAAGCTAGATAAGTTTTATATACATCAAAAGGTGTCACAGAGGCAATTTAGCACGAGTAGTTTTCTTCAAAAAATTCAATTCAGTTGCGTCATTTTTAAGTTTCTCTTTCAATGGTTTAGAAACTAATTTTGATATATTATCAATTTCAATACTATTCTCCTCACAATATGTGACGATTGCATCAATGTAATTGATTTTACATTCTTTCACAAGATTTTCTATGTCTTGAGCGAACTTTTGAGGACAGATAAATTTACTGTCCAATTCTTCCTTTATTTTATCATTCATATTGCTGAAGTTTATCTCTAACAAATTCTCTAATATATTCGGTGAGTAACTTGATGTACTTTCCTTTGTCGTATTCTTCATAAATTTCACATTCTCCGTTTTCACAAGCCATTATGATTACAAACTTCTTTACCATTATACCAGTCATCTCGTATAACATGCAAGCATAAGCAGCACACTGTACGAAATAATGCTCAATCCAATCTCTCGGTTTTGGTTTCTTTGAAGTCTTGAAGTCAATAACTGCTAATTCACCACTGTATTCTGCAATACAATCAACAGTTCCCGCAATACCTAAAACTTTGCTATACAAAGAATTTTCAAGTGCGTGGATATTATTTATCTTATTCAAATAAGGTTTCGCAATTCCAAATAACATTTGCGAAATTGGAAGAACTTCAGAATTAAACTCTTCATTCTTCAAATACATTTCAGCAAGTGTGTGCATATCAGTCCCACGACTGGTTGCTTGCTTTGTGATTTTATTTGCCTTTTCTTCTCCTACTTTCTTTCTCCAATCAGCAAAGAACTGACGGTTCTTATGACTGGTTACAGAAGTGATAGAGACAAGTTTAATTAACTCATCCTCATTAGGAACTTTATAATATCTTACCCCATCAATGGTCTCCCTATCTAATTGAGGGAGATCCAAATCTACATAGTTAAATCTTTCTATTTTCTTTTGTTTTGAACCATATAGTTCATTATATTTTTCAATTAAAGGATTTGTCATTACAATCCAAGTTCAAGTTTAGCAACAATGTATTCTTTGACAAGTCCAGAACGAACAATATCATCAATACCAAATTCAACAATATCAAAAGATGGCATTTTACGCAAAATACTCATAAAATCAACAATTCCATTTCTCTCATTTGCTTTTTGTAAATCCGATTGACTTGCATCTCCACAAAAAACAATTCTACTGTTTTCACCAACACGAGTAATAATAGAATCCAATTCGTGAAAATTAAGGTTTTGAAATTCATCTATGATAATAATTGAATTATCAAGAGTTGTTCCACGAATGAATGAAGTGCTCCAGAATTTAACAGTTTCTTGTGCTTTTAATCCAGCATAAAGCATTTCAAAGTCTGCATCACTTGGCATCTGGAACATATACTTTACCATATTCTTATAAGGAATTTGATAAAGTGATGATTTATCTTCGTGATCTCCAGGAAGAAATCCAATTTCACGAGTTGCTACAAGAGAACGAACAATATAAATTTGTTCGTAAGGAGTAATAGGATTTAAAACATCCTTTAAGGCATTATAAAGACTAATGAAAGTTTTTCCTGTTCCTGCAGCACCATAAGCAACTAAATGTTTTCCTTCACTATAAGATTCAAAAAGTTTCTTTTGATTATCAGTAAGGGGCTCAATATCTATTAGTAAATCGGCATTGATTGGTTTTTTTCTTTTTGATTGTTTTGCAGTCATACCAACCCCAATTGGTTGATCGCCATTTCTCTTTCTTTGTCTTGCCATTATGTTTTGTTAGATTTTTTTTACTGTTGAACCAGGAGCCTTGCTAGCTTTAAGAAGTACATCGTTCCATCCAGGATTACGGGTGATGAGTTTATCTTTCCATTCACCAATTTCACCTGGACTTGCGGATCCTTGTGACCAATCTCTGGACCACTGGGGATTGTCCTGATACCACTGCGTGATGTCGTGAACACTCATTTCAATCACTTTCGTCTCACCAGTTTCTTTATGAATAATCGGATAAATTGCCAAAATTAAATCTCCATTTTATATAAAATTATTTATTCCAGTGTAATAGAAGGTGCATCTTCACATTCTATACAATCAATACACTCATCTATGTCTGGATTCTTTTTTAAGAACTCTTGGAATTCTTGTTCACTAAAAAGAACTTTAAATATCTGACCAGTCAAATGGTCTTTTACACACCAGGTTTTCATAATTCCTCAAGGAGATAATCTAGCTTTATGTAGTCTCTTTTCTTCATAATAACTGAAGATTTCAGGAACCCATTCTGTAATAATTGGAACCATACCTTCACAGAGTGCTTGAATTTCAAGTTGAGCATCAAGTTTTGCCCTCAAATCCAAGAAATGAAGTGCTGCTCTTAATGAGAACGAAACCACAAAGTTCTGACGAATATTTTGAGGAAGATAATCACGAAGATGTTCTTCTGCCATACCACGAGTATTAAATGCCTCTGCATACCTCTCAGATGCCGACAGACAGAACTTTAACTGTCTTTCATAATCTTCCTGCGTCCATTCATACTTGTGCCCTTTACGGTCCAAATACAGACCAGGAGGACGCACATAATAAACTTTTTGTGGTTTTAGTTCACCCTTAGCAACTTTGAGTACACGACGACCAGTATAACGTTGAGACTGAACATCAAATGATACACCAACACGATGAGTTCGTGCCTGAACCATTACATTATGAACAAATCCAACGCAGTCCATAGTAATCGCAGGATGCTCCAATGGACCCCAGTGCCCACGTTCATTTGCAAGTAACTGCTCAATAACCCATTTACCACATTCCTTTTCTGCTGGGGGAAACTTAGTATGAATAGGGTCTTCTGAGTAGTCATTTTTACCTCCTTGCCATACAAGAGTTTGTGGAAGTTGTGTCTGCCGAAGCATCACAACTTTCATTTCCCCATCTAGTTCTAGAAGATCCTTTGCTTTAATAGGTCTCATTTCTTTCCAAATCCTTTTGATGTTTGTGCTTCAATCTGTGCAAGTTCTTCCTTTACAACTCGCAATTGTGCTTTCATTTCTTTAATTTTCTCACCAGAATATAGATGATCCTGTTTTGTGAGTTTCTCCAGCAACTTTACCAATTCTTTTACTCTTTTAGTCATCATTATCCTCAAATACTTCATCGTAATCAACAGTTCGTTGATTGCTTTTTAAACTTTGTTTATAAACGTCTGTATAGATTTCTGCTTTTAAAGAATCCAAAAGCAGTTCCATATTCCTTATAATCAATTTAACTTTTTCTCTATCCATACAGTAAAGTTATCTTCAGTTATTCTACACAAAAAAAGGGGAGAAGTCAATCCCACCCTTAATTATTTTCTTCTTTTTGTTTCTTTGGGAACATATCCATAAACTCTTGGATTTACTCTTCCATCAGTCCATTGAATTGATTGAAGAGAACCTTTCCCATATTCATCATAATAAGCGTCAAACACTTCCACCTTAGCACCTGCTTGTACTATATCATATTTTTCTTTATCTTTTACAAGATACGTCACAAGATAAGAATCAACAGGAAGACTTTTATCCTTTGATAATGATTTATCGCAGTCTTTATGTATAATATTCAATGCTTTCCTCCAGAGTTCAACCTCTATTTCCCCAAACAATGTCAGGATATGCTTCAGAAACAATTTCTTTATTAATTTTATATTTACTTTCAAGTTTTTTGTCTTTCACAAGACAAAGAATTTCTGCTTCAAGTGGATGCAAACCTTCTAGAAGATTTACAAAAATATTTTCTCTACGAATACCATTAAGAGTATCATTACCACCTTTGATAAAATTATAAAACTTAGTGTATTCTTTACGAATTGAAGAATACTTTTGATCAATTGCTCCTATTGATGAACCATTCATTTGTTTGATTGTATCTTCAATTCTTTCAGACATTGTTGATATTTTCATATCATTATTACCAAAAAATGGAACATCACCTTCTGGAAGTGCTGAAATTACACTTTCATCAAAATTCCAAATAAAAATTGCTTTTAATGAATTGTCTTCATATGTTTTAAGCACTTCCACTTTTTTTACCTTTGACCTTTGCTTTGAAGCAAGAGCAAGGATTTCAAATGCAAATGGATTTGTAGGAAGAATTTCCAGTTCAGTCTCTGTCTTCTTCGTCGTTGTCGTTGTCGTCGTCATAATTGTTTTCAAAGCGAACAGCCAAAATTTCGTCTGGTATAAGATTACCATTCTCATCAAACATTTCTGGATGAGTATAAATTTGTCTCAATTGACTTTCGTGCAAGTGAGACTTTGTTATCCAACCTATTACTCCACCTACAAGTAAAAATAAAAAGGTTACTAAACAAAAAATAGTTAATACTGCGGGTTCCATGTTTATTCTCCGAGAGATCTTTTTTTTATATAAACCGAAAACTCAAATTCAAAATGAATCTCTTTTTTAAATATAGAGATCATTTTACCAAATTTTAATAAAAAAGGATTTGGATTTTTGGGTTTTGATTTCTCCCCCAATATTAACTCTACACCTCTATTTATTGGTAAATCAAATGATTTTATTTTCCGTGAGGTATCTAACTGTGTCACTACAACCTCCTAACTTAATTTCATCCGCTATAACTTGAGGAAAAGTAGATCCTTCTCCAAATTCACTATAAAATTGTTCTCTCGTAAAATCAGATCCAAGAGAATAAACTTTAATTGGAAAACCTTTAGTTCCCGAAAGATGATTAAGTATTGAAACTACTTTATCACAATATGGACAACCTTGTTTTGAATAAACAGTAAAATTCATAATTTTTTAATAATAGTTAAAACTACTTATATAATTAAAAGAAATTATATTCCTCTTTTAATTATAGTCATAGTGGGTTTCTTTGATTTTAATGCATCTATCATAAAATCACAAGCTTTATCTGGATTAGTATGATCACCACAAGTAAATATATCTACTGCTGCGTATTCTTTTTCTGGCCAAGTATGAATGCTTATATGACTTTCTGACAATAAACATATTGCAGTAACTCCTTGAGGAGTAAATTCATACTTAAGTTCGTCCAATAGAGTTGCATTTGATTGAACAATTGCTTCTCGCAATGACATCATAATATAATTCACATCATTCAAAAGATAATTATCACAAGAACATAAGTCCAGTATGTAGTGCGATCCTAATATTTCTTGTGCTGTCATTTCAATTCATTTACGCTTGGTTATTTATTTCATTTTAATATGCAACATTTTTTCTTGGACGATAAGAATAAAGATCTGCTGGTGCTTCTGGTTTCATCCATTCTTCTATTTTATTAAATTTATCTTCACTATAAAAGTCTTGCTGAACATACCATAACTTCCAATGATCATGTCCCTTGGATTGATTGCAAGAATGGCAACAAGAAATTACATTTATCTTTACATCAAGTCCACCTTTACATTGTGGAATGATGTGGTCCAATGTGATATTTTCTTCTGACTCACAATAGGCACACTTGTGTTCCCATTGGTCTTTTATACTTTGTCTCCACATCCTCTTTGCATCTGCTTTATTCGTCGTTTCAAGATTGAACAGATAGTCCTTAAACGAATGTGGAGGGACCATGAGTATTTGCAACTTATGATTATTTATTCTTGATTAAGACTTTCCTGATCATTTTTCTTCTTACAAGTATCTCGTGCCCAGGAACGACTTACACTATTTACATGAGAACAAGACTTGCCAGATTTTCCACAGTATGGGCATTTGGCATCTGGGGGGTCTTTTAAATATCCTTCAGGTGTATACATTTTTCTATTCTTAATATTCTCTGTTTGTTTGTGCTTTCGGTGATTCATTCTTCCTTATTTTTCCCATAATTAAATCCCCAATAAATGATATACAAATCAAAGAAAACATTAAACCAATTGATATTTTGCATCATACCCTAAAAGGTTTTTGTTGACCTTCTGGAAGTTTGATTTGAGGCAGTTGATTGATTTTCTCAACCATCCACTCATCTTGATGGTCTTGATAAGGTTTGGTATTGATAGCAATTTCATTCGTAGGAAGTGCCTTTGGCATTACTATATCAATTACCTGACCCATCAGAAACTTATTTCTTAAGATTGACCGATTAGCAGGGTTAAAGGCAACCATTGCCAGTGCATCTGATTCCTCACCACAATCTAGGATTTTTCTACCAGTCCTAGTCTCAATGACAGAAAAGTAATCTTCGGTATTATACTTGTTCATTTTTTAAAGTCTTTTGATTATTATACACCTTTTTCATCGGTCTGTAAAAGTTGGGCCAAGTATCGTGAAGTATCTCTGCGAGTTTATATGGAATGTGTGAAGATATCATCAACTAAACCCCTTCCTTGATTTGATAAATGTAATGGTCAGAAGTTTCAAAGGTTCTTGTATTTTCTACGGAATATAAATTCGTATCAATCTCATATCCTGGATTTGACTGGATACGATTGAATGTCCAGGCACTATCATACCATATAATTCTATTATTTGGGTATGCATAATAATTGCCAGTCTCCACCTTGAACAAATGAGCACACTTATGTTCCGGGGTTTCTGAATAATTAAAGTCTGTCATTCCCTTATTCTCAAATCCCCAATCAAGAGTGAACATATACTCACCTTGTACTTTAGTATTATCTGGACGAATAAGTTCTGCTTTCAGTCCAGCAAGACGATTTCTTCTTTGAACATCCACATAAGAAGAGAAACAATCCCAATACATAATTTGATTAAGAGGTTCTATTTCTGCATCAGGTTTCCAACAAAGTGAATGTAAAGGTCTGCGTGTCCAGTTTACACCATTCTCCAGAAAACATTCAAATAATGGAACTCGTTTCTCCATACTTGCGACAGAGTGAACATCACATTTTGTAACTTCTCCTTGTCCTTTTTTGTGATTATATAGAAATTCGTTGCGAATGTAACAACTCCAATCAGGTAGATTATGATTTAGATAAGACAATTTATATACTCCTTGAGGTTTTATAGTAGGGACATTAGAAAGAGAACCACTCCAAATGTTATGAAGTGTGCTAGTTTATAAGATGTTTTCAAACTTATCATTTATATTTTTCAAGTGCGTAAATACCATTTTTCTCCACAATCGCAGAGCAAGTATCACACCAATCCCCACAACACATATACAATAGTTTTTTAAAGTATCTAATGTTTCCGTGATGAATATGCCCACAAATTACACCAGAATACTTCACATCTCTTTGTATACAATAGGATGCAATATCAGTCTCATATTGATTAATATAATTCTTTCCTCTTACAGTATTCTTGAGGAAATATACTAAAGAAAATCTAAAGAATCTTTCCAGAAATAAACTTAATGGTGTAATCAATTCATAACCTTTATTGAAGATGAGTTGCTTCCAAGACCCAGAAGAATACTCCGAATACTTATCTCCGTGAATACAAAGAAACTTATTTCCCTTTGAGTCCTTATGAACATACTCATCAACCATCTTAAAGTTCTTGTGTTCAAAATCAATATAACGACGAATCATTCCTTCGTGATTACCAAGAATATAAACAATCTCGGTTCCTTTCTTTGCGAGATTGAGTATTTGATGAACACATTCGGTATGCTCTTTGGTCCAACGAGTATTATATCTTTCCATACAATGAATATCAATAACATCACCAACTAAAACTAATTTCTTAGTCTTAAGTTCTTTTAGAAATTTTAGAAACTTTTCAGTATTACATCTTGGAGTTCCTAGGTGAATATCACTGATAAAAGTTGCGTCGTACATAAAAAGTTGTGGTTTATCTTATATATTATAGCAGAGACATCAGAAAGAGGAACACTCCAAAGAGTTGGAAGAGGAGGAGGATGAGGAGCATAAAAAAAGGAGTTCTTGTGGAACTCCTCTATTTATTTTAGAGTGCGTTACCACGAGGTAAAACTTCCTCTGGAAAAATAAAGTTCTCATGTGGTTGGTCTGCTGGTGCCATCCAAGCACGAAGACCTTCATTCAAGAGAATGTTTTTCGTGTAGAAAGTTTCAAACTCGGGGTCTTCAGCAGCACGAATCTCCTGACTTACAAAATCATAAGCACGAAGATTGAAAGCAAGCCCAATAATACCGATGCTGCTAGTCCAAAGTCCCATAACTGGAACAAAAAGCATAAAGAAATGCAACCAACGCTTATTAGAAAAAGCAATACCGAATATTTGACTCCAAAATCTGTTAGCCGTGACCATCGAATAGGTCTCTTCCTCTTGAGTCGGTTCAAATGCTTTAAAGGTGTTTGATTGATCACTGTCTTCAAATAGCGTGTTTTCTACAGTTGCTCCGTGAATGGCACAGAGCAGTGCTCCTCCTAGTATACCAGCAACTCCCATCATATGGAAGGGGTTGAGGGTCCAGTTGTGGAAACCCTGTAGGAACAATAGGAACCTGAAGATTGCTGCTACACCAAATGAAGGTGCAAAGAACCAACTGGATTGTCCCAGAGGATACATCAGGAACACAGAAACGAATACCGCAATTGGACCAGAGAATGCGATTGCATTGTATGGTCTAATCCCTACTAAACGAGCAATCTCAAACTGACGAAGCATAAATCCAATCAGAGCAAAGGCACCGTGGAGAGCAACAAAGGGCCAAAGTCCTCCAAGTTGGAACCACCTGACGATATCCCCCTGAGCCTCAGGACCCCAGAGAAGCATAAGAGAATGACCCATAGAATCTGCTGGAGTAGAAACTGCCGCAGTAAGAAAGTTTGCACCCTCAAGATAGGAACTTGCCAACCCGTGAGTATACCAACTCGTAACGAAAGTTGTCCCAGTAAGCCAACCACCAATAGCAAGGTAAGCAGTGGGAAAAAGAAGTAGTCCAGACCATCCAACAAAAACGAAACGATCTCTTTTAAGCCAGTCGTCCAAGACATCAAACCATCCTCTCTGTGAAATTGGTTGTGAAAGTGTAGAAGAAGTCATAACCTCATATGTATTTCTCATATTTATCTTAACATTTGTTAATAAAGAAGTCAATAGAGATTTCTACTCACTGATAGATTTTGAGTTGCGTATTCTATAATTTCTTCTATTGGTAGTTCTTTTGTGAAATGTTCTGACCCACCTATTATACCACCAATTTTATTTTGATGATGTTTATATGTGGCTAAGATATATCGTTCACAATCAAATACTTCCTTGTGAGATGCTTTCCACTCACCAAGTTCCTTTACAGTTTCTGTGAACCTATATTTTATTCCGTGAAACGACCTACCGATTTTATAAGTTCCATATATTGTTTCTATAAAGTAAAGATAATCTTCCCTGTCTGCCCACTCCTCCTTAAATCCAAAAAATCCATAACTTTTTGATACACCAACAGTTCCAGCATTCCAAGTTGGTTTTCCAAATGCAGGATTATTTTTCCCAACTTTTGATTTCCTTTTACAGCAAAATGCTTCACCACCCTTCTCATAGGTGAAGATAAAGTTTCTTATGCTCATATTTCTTTGCCCAGTACAAGGGCAACTAACGATAACATCAGTTGACCTACGCACAAGTTTTTCGGGGAGATGGATTAATTCCAATCCTCTCCTTTCACATTCAGTTGTTACTAGGTTATGTAAATCCATAAAGTTGCTCATAACTTTCCATAACTATTTATACATTATAACATAAAAAAAGACTCCCCGAAGGAAGTCTTTAAAGTTATTAACCGATTGCGGGAGCAGTAAGAGCAACAGGAGTTGCTTCTGCGGTAGCAAGGTCAAGAGGGAAATTGTGCAATTGTGTTATCGTAGTGGTTCTTTATCCTCTACTTCTTACTGTCACCAGTAAGTTCAGACTATCTCTTCATCCTTAAAGTTTATTAAGGAGTCGGGCATTCGTGGGTGGATTATTGTTGGGACTCACCACCTAGTCGTTAGACCTTTCAGAAAACTTAAACCCTTTCTGACTTGGTACGGGATTGTCTCATAGAGAGTTTCCCCGTTTAACCCGATTTTACTAATGCCTATTACTAGGCAAGAACACCAACAAATCTAGCGTTCCTCTCGTGCATCACTTCGAGCCCAAGACCTGCTCTGTTAAGAACATCTGCCCAAGTAGGAAGTACTCTATTCTGACTATCAACGATAGACTGATTAAAGTTGAAACCATTCAAGTTAAAGGCCATGGTGCTAACACCAAGAGCAGTGAACCAGATGCCTACAACGGGCCAAGCAGCCAGGAAGAAGTGCAGTGAACGTGAGTTATTAAAGGACGCATATTGGAAAATAAGACGACCAAAATAACCATGAGCAGCAACGATGTTGTATGTCTCTTCTTCTTGTCCGAACTTATAACCATAATTCTGCGATTCAGTTTCAGTGGTTTCACGAACCAGTGAAGATGTAACCAAAGAACCGTGCATCGCAGAGAACAGTGAACCACCGAAGACACCAGCAACTCCAAGCATGTGGAAGGGGTGCATCAGAATGTTGTGTTCTGCTTGGAATACAAGCATATAGTTAAAAGTACCGGAAATGCCCAAAGGCATAGCATCAGAGAAAGAACCTTGACCGAAAGGATACACAAGGAATACGGCACTCGCAGCAGCAACAGGTGCTGAGTAAGCAACGCAAATCCAAGGACGCATACCTAGACGGTAAGAAAGTTCCCATTCACGACCCATATAAGCATAAATGCCAATGAGGAAGTGAAATACAACAAGTTGGAAAGGTCCACCATTATAGAGCCATTCATCAAGACTTGCTGCTTCCCAGATAGGATAGAAGTGAAGACCAATAGCATTAGAAGAAGGAACAACGGCACCAGAGATGATGTTGTTTCCGTACATTAGAGAACCTGCTACTGGTTCCCGAATTCCGTCAATGTCCACTGGGGGAGCACCAACGAAAGCGATAATAAAGCAAGTAGTTGCAACCAATAAAGTTGGAATACATAATACACCAAACCAACCAACATATAAACGATTGTCAGTTGAGGTTACCCATTGGCAGAATTGTTGCCAGTAGTTTGTTTGTTTTTGTAAGGCAATTGTAGCAGTCATTTGAATTAAAGGGGTAGTAAATATGAGTTCGGGGGAACGAACTGGTGACATTATTCCTACACCACCCTCCAGTGTAGGTAAAAAGACGTATTTGAATTCCCATAGGTCTTGGTTATCGGGAATGTAAGAAATCGTAAAGTTTTATCTTGATTTCCTAACTTATTTAGTATAACAGAATCTTAATCAAGAGTCAATCAGCATAAATACTCATCTTTATTTTTTTCTAGACCACTTGTGAGACTGACAATGTTTCTTCATACTTTCACTTCTTTTATCTAAACTTTCTTGAGAAAAAACTTGTTGTGCTCTTTTTTCCTTTATTTTCTGTTTTGCTTCTTCAGTATGAGATTTACCTTCACATCCCTTTTTTGGTCCAGATTTTAGATGTAGTACATAACCAAACTTTGAACATTCCCTGACTGCCCTTTTTACTTGATGTTCTTTTAGTCCAAGTAAATCGGCAACTTCTTTTCTTGATAGTCCTGATTGACGATATTTAAGAATAGAAAGTTCTTGTTGTGTGGGTTCAGTTTTCTTTGGTGGTTTTCCTCTTTTTTCAGTTGAGTTTCCTTTACTCTTCTTTGCCCAGTTGATTGCTTGTTTATCGTGAATGAGTTTATGAGTTGCTGGATGATAAACATAAAGGTGCTCTGGAATATTTCTACCACCTTCACATCTTGGTGGATTATGATGAACATCAATATCCTTCATCTGCTCATCAGTAAGTCCATAGTGCTCTTGGGCAACCTTACGGTAGTTATACTTATCAGTAGAAAGAACAATAGCAGAGCACATAAAAAACTCCTAACCTACTATTATTTAGGTAGGTTTGGAGTTGTAATGAAGTTTATGTTAGTATTTCTTAACATCTATTTATTGCAACACTTAATACAGATAGATTATGTTGCAGTTAATGCAGTTACTAATCCAATATATCCAGCACCAATTGCAGTGCTATACTTTGCATTTTTTCCAAAAGCAACTACTGTATTGGAATGAAGAACAGTAACTCCAGAGACGCCAGCAATTGCTCTGTTGCTGGCAGGAGATAAAGGTATATCAAAGTAATTATTGATTGTTACAAGAGTACCAGCAGTCATTGATACTCCATGTCCTACAGTATTTGTTAGAGATGTGCTAGTAACTATGGCAGTTCCACCATCAACTTTTACACATG
>Ga0209296_1001299_pt1 | contig 19369 bp, 17 predicted proteins | sample S_130206_EF_Meta_FD_187319 | JGI IMG/M metagenome (GOLD analysis project Ga0209296, IMG submission 187319) | Freshwater microbial communities from Lake Simoncouche, Canada to study carbon cycling - S_130206_EF_MetaG (SPAdes) (version 2) | ecosystem: Environmental > Aquatic > Freshwater > Lake ...
GAACCCGATGAGGTCAAGCACCGGATCGCCAATTGTTGCCGTTTCCCAATCGAGGATGGCCGTCACCCGACCTGGGGGCATTGCTGCGACTAGGGCATTGAACATATGGAAGTCGCCATGCATCAAAGTTGGCTTGTAGGAACCAGGGATCTTGGCCGTCAAGAAAGCGGTGATTCGCGCAAGTCCTGGAAACTCGCGTCCGCCGTAGGACGCGAGTTGCGTAGTCCATCGTTCAACCTGGCGCTCGTGAAATCCATCTGGCTTTCCGAAATCAGCCAAACCGTTCGATTGCCAGTCGAAGTCATGCAGAGCAGCAAGCGCTTCGACCATGGCGAACGCAACGCTCGGCTGATCCTCCGTAGTGAATGGTTCGGGCAACGGTGGCGCAGGATTAACACCATCTACCTGCTGCATCAGGAAAAATGTGCACCCGAGAACCTCTCGGTCTTCACACAACGCCACGGTTTCGGGATGTGGCACGTTCGATCCATTCAGCGCATCGAGGATTCGAAACTCGCGGCGCATGCCTTCGTCTGCTCGTTCAATTGCCACAAGCGCCGGCCGACGAAGCACCCAACGAGAGCTACCACGGTGGATGGTGAACATGGCGTTCGATCGACCAGACGTAAGCGGCGCCACCGTTATCGATTTTCCGACTTCGAGGCCAAGGCCATCAAGCCAAACGCCAAGGCGCTCGACATCGACCAGTTCCTCGCTCACGAACCGCCACCATCAAGATTGATGAGAGCACCGGTCATATACGACGAGGCATCCGAAGCCAACAGCAGCGCGGTGCCAACGATCTCTTCGGGCTGTCCGATATGACCAACGGTGATCATCTTCGCGACATGCTCGGCCGCTTCGGGGGTCGGGATCGCTTTACTGAAACTGTCGGTAATGAAAGGACCGCACACAATCGCGTTCACCCTGATACCGCGCGGCCCGAATTCCTGAGCAGTTGCTTGAGTTATTGCATTAAGAGCCGCTTTAGAACCGGCATAAACAACAGTGAACGGCGATGGTCGTTGAGATGCTTTCGTGCTGATGTTGATGATTGATCCACCGGCAGGCATGTGCTCCGCCGCCATTGCCATCAACCGCAACGGGCCTTTGACGTTTACTCCAAATGTCTTGTCGAACAGTTCTTCGGTAACTCCAGCGAGTGAAGGCGGCACCGGAGCAATGCCCGCATTGTTGACCAAAATGTCGATCTTGCCGAATTCCGTGACTGCCGCAGCAATCAGAGCATCGCACTGGTCCCAGTCCGCCACATGACAGGCAACCGCGAGTGCTCGGCGGCCTTTCGCCCTGATCTGCTCGGCAACTTCTTCGCACGCGTCAACGCGTCGACTTGAAACAACCACGTCGGCGCCGGCATCAGCAAACCCCAGCGCCATTGCTCGCCCGAGGCCCTTACTCGCGCCAGTCACAACCGCGACCTTGCCGGTGAGATCGAACAGCGCACTTGCCACTTCAGAAGCCTTCTTCGTTGCTGGCTTCGAATTGCCATTGTCCGTCACGTCGAACGATGTGACCAGCGCTCGGCGCGGCGTAATGCGTTCCGAGAATGAGCGTGCCCGTATCGCCATGTTCATCGCGCATCCGACGGCGAGTCTCGGCGCCCATCGGTCCGTCCCAATCACCGCTCATACCCCAGTCCGGTTCGGCCCATTGCACCGGATGATGTGTCGCATCGCCTGTGATGAGCGCTCGCTCACCGTTCGATTCAATGACGACCGACATATGCCCAGGTGAATGACCGTGGGTGGGAACAAATCTGACCTCGCTTGTGACGCGATGATCGGGATCGACGAGATCGACAAGTCCTGCATCGACGACGGGCGCAACGGTGTCGGGAAGATTCCAGGCGTAACCACCTGGTTCGGCCATCCACGCGTCATATTCGACGCGGCAGAAGAGATATCGAGCATTCGGGAATGTCGGCACCCACTTGCCGTCCTCAAGTCGTGTGTTCCATCCGACGTGGTCGAAATGCAGATGGGTGCAGCACACAATGTCGATCGACTCGACGGGAAAACCCGCTGCGGCGAGCCGCTTCGGAAACGCAGGGTCGCCAGTAAAGCCTGGGAGCCCAGCCATATCTCGATCGCCCACACAGGTATCAACGATGATTCGAAGGCCATCGCTTTCAACCACGAATGCGTGAATCGAGAGATCAGTCCTTCCCTCGTCATCAATGAAATGGGGCATGAGCCAAGGAAGGTGCGGCGCAAGCGCCTCTTCGGTTGCGGCAGGAAGCAATCCCTTCAGGGACAGCTCTTGTTCAAGTTCCACAACCTTCGTGACAGTGACTTCACCGATTTTCCAACGCATAGGTCCCCCTTGTTTGGCTCAAGTGTGGCTCACCCCGCCCAAGGTTTCGACTTGTTCGCCCGGATCAGCGGAGTCGGCAAGACTGCAACGGCTCGCATGCTGCAAGGGGGAACCATGAGTGGACAGGTCCGACTCGAGATCGATGGCCCAATCGCCATCATCACCAACGACAACCAAGAGAAGCGAAATGCCTTCTCTGACGACATGGACAAGCAGTTGTTCGACATCCTCGGTGAACTGCGCGCCACGCCTGCTGTCCGAGCAGTTGTCTGGCGAGGCGAAGGCCACTCGTGGTCGTCAGGTCGAGATGTTGGTTCTATCGGCAACGACACCACCGGCCTCACTCATCACGAATTGATGACACGCGGCCATAAGGGCATCCAACAACTGTTTGATCTCGATGCTCCCGTCATTGTCCCCATCCAAGGATGGGCGATTGGCGGTTCATTCCAGCGTGCACTTCTTTGCGATATTCGCATCGCTGCTGAAGATGCAAAGTTCATGCTTCCTGAAGCGGGCCACGGGGTCATCCCCGATACTGGCGGCGTCGGCCGTCTCTTTCAAATGTGCGGCCACGGCGTCGTAAGCGACATGGTGCTCACAGGTCGCTCGCTCAATGCGCAGGAAGCACTCGCTCTTGGCATCGTGTCGCGCGTCGTGACTCGTGAAGAACTCGATGACACCGCCATAGAGATGGCCCAAAAGATTGCCGCTGCCCCTGCGGTCACAATCAAGTTGGCCCGTCGCGTGATCCAGCATCTCGCTCAGCCTGAGATCACGACGTCGATGGCCGACGAATTGATCTACCAAACCTTCCTCAACAAGTCCGAGGATTATGCCGAATTCCGCGCCGCTCGCGCTGAAGACCGCACACCGAACTACCGCGGGAGCTGACATGTCCACCTCTGAACCCATTGGACTTCCTGACGCACCAGAACTTGGCGCCCAAGCGCTCCCCGCCGGCACCTACGACGGGAAAGTCGTATTCGTAACAGGAGGCGGAACTGGCCTCGGACGTGCGATTGCCACCGAGTTCGCGCGACTCGGCGCAAGCATCGTTGTCGCAAGTCGTAAGCCTGAGCATCTTGAACAGGCCGACGAAGCAATGGCTGCTCTCGGCGCATCGGCCCTCACCGTGCAGTGCGACATTCGCGAGCCCGATTCGATCGCGGCTGCTTTCGACGCCGCAGTCGCGAAGTTTGGGCTACCCGATGTACTCATCAACAACGCCGCTGCCAACTTTCCCGTTCCGGCCGAAGACATGTCGCCAAACGCGTGGCGCACTGTCGTCGACATCACCCTTAATGGCACGTACTTCTGTGCTCGAGAATTCGCCCGTCGCCACATCGACGCGAACACGCCAGGTTCCATCATCAATATTGGGGCCACCTATGCCTGGACGGGTGGTCCCGGGTTTGCGCATTCCGCAGCCGCCAAGGCCGGCGTCAAAAACATGGTTGAAACCTTGGCCGTGGAATGGGGCCCGTACGGCATTCAGGTCAACGGACTAGTTCCCGGACTCATGCCCCATGAGGACATGACCGATGACATCAAAGGCAACCTCGCACGGACCAATGACAAAGACGCGTGTCAGCCCGCATTGCGGGTTGGCCGGCCACGCGAACTCGGCTGGGCCGCAACTTTCCTTGCGTCGCCCTATGCCCGATTCATCAGTGGCCATACCCTTGTTGTCGACGGAGCGAACTGGCAGCGACGTTCACTTACCCAACCCGAGATCGTCACCGTTCGCGACCAAATGGGCAAAGGACCATTCGAGCTGTGAAGTTCTCACTCTCGCTTCCGCTGCTGAAGGACTTCTCTTCGCCTGATCCGTTCCGCGAAACCTTCGATCTCGCTCGCATTGCCGAGGAATCAGGTTTCGACACCGTCACTATCGGCCACCACCACTTCATGCCTGGCAACTTGAGCGATCCGCTCACGTTCTTGGCTGCAGTTGCTGCCCGAACCTCAACCGTGCGAGTCGGCACTGGCATCTTTCAGTTACCAATCCACAACCCAGTTCGCGTTGCTGAACAGGTCGCAACTATCGATCAGATTTCTGGCGGTCGTGTCACCCTCGGCGTCGGAATGGGCTGGTGGCCGCTCGAATACGACGTACACGGTTCAAACTTCAAAGAACGCGGCGCACGAATGGAAGAAGCGCTCACGATTCTGCGATTGGTGTGGCAGAACGAGAACACCTCGTTCGAAGGCCGCTTTCACTCGTTCCCCGAACTCACCGTGCACCCACGGCCCTTGCAATTGCCGAATCCCCCACTCTGGGTAGCGGGCGTAGCTCCGGCCGCAGTCGATCGAGCGGCGCGCTTAGGCGATGAATGGATCTGTGGTCCGGTGCAATCCCTCGCCGCCGCGCTCCGGTGTCTCGACATCTATCGCCCAACTTGCGCGGCACTCAATAAACCCGCCGACTGGATACTCCGGCGTTACGCGTGGGTCGGAGAAAGCGACGAGCAAGTACGCACCGAAATTCTTCCGGTCTACGTCGACGGGCTCATGGTCCACTGGCGCGAATCGGCCGAAGAAAAAGAAGAAAAGGAACTCTTCGCTCGCATCGATGCCGGTGAGAACATCACCGCGGAAGACATCGCCGCCGATCGTTTGCTTTGGGGCGACCCCGAACGCGTGATCGGGCAAATCCGCGGCTACGAAGCAACCACGCAGTGCGACCATGTGCACACGGCGTTCGGTGCTGGTCTTCCCGCCGATACCGGTCAGGCCTCGCTGGGTTCCTTTGACGATATCGCCGCGATGATTCGGCTCTTCGGGCGTGAGGTCATTCCTGCATTCTCTTAAGCGATAGTTCCTGTCCACTTTCTGTTGACCGAGCGTCAAACTTCGACACCTACCTTTACGTGACCAGCGCTACTTCGGAGGAAATATGAAGTTCTCATCACTGCTTGCACGACGTTGTGGAATTGCAACAGTTGCGCTTGGGTTCGGCGCTCTAAGTCTCGTCACAACGGCCTGTGGCAATTCGTCAAGCGATTCAAGCTCCTCGCAGCAGGATGCGGCGACGACAGCGCCAGCAAAGTCCCTCCAAATTCTTGTCACCAACGACGATGGTTACGACGCCGATGGCATCGACGCAATCGTTGAAGCTCTCCGAGCTACGCCCAACGTCACCGTCGCCGTTGTTGCCCCAGCGACGAACCAGAGCGGCAAGGGTGGAACCGTTACGGGTGGAACGCTCACGGCCACCGACGCGAAGACCAAGAGCGGCTACCCCGCAAAGGCTGTCGCTGGCACCCCCGCCGACTCTGTGATCTGGGCCCTCGACCAGGGTGGCATTTCGTTCAAGCCGGACTTTGTCGTCTCCGGCATCAACGCCGGCCAGAACATGGGGCCCGTCATCGACTTGTCCGGCACCGTTGGCGCCGCCCGAGCAGCCACCTCGCGTGGCATTGCGTCGATCGCAACGAGTCAAGGAATCACCGACAACAAGTTCAACTTCAAGGCAGGCGTCGAACAGGTGATGGCTTGGTTCACCAAGAACCGTCCAGCAATCGCCGATGGCACGATCACGAAGGCCACAGTGTTCAACATGAACATCCCCAGTTGCCCGTCGGGCTCAGTGCGTGGTCCGGTCGATGTGCCACTTGCCGCCGCCACTGAGGGTTACCTCAATGTCCCCGATTGCGCGTCAACAGCAACAAATCCGAGCGACGACATCAAGGCATTTCAAATCGGCTTTGCGCCGATTTCAAACATTCCACTCAAGCCTGCAGCGTGATCACAAGGTCGTAGACGCGCTTTCGTGACACAGCGAATGCGTCAGCAACGCCAGCGGCTGCGTCGCGCTTGGACGCTCCCTTGGCCAATGCTTCACGCACGGCTTCGCGAAGTTCATCGTCAGTGGCATCGGCCTTTGGAGCAGCACCATCAAGCACGAGGACATACTCGCCACGAGGATCGACCTCGCCGCATCGTGTCATTGCTTCGGCGAGCGAACCTCGCCAAATCTCTTCATGCATCTTGGTGAGTTCACGGGCGAGCACGACACGACGATCGCCTCCGCATACGCCTCGAAGATCGCCAAGCGTGCGTTCAAGCCGATGAGGAGCCTCGAACAAAACCACGGTGCGTTGTTCCTGGGCGATCTCGCGCAATCGAGTCGCTCGCGAAGACCCCTTCCGAGGGATGAAGCCCTCAAACACAAATCGGGATGTTGCAAGACCGCTGATAACGAGAGCGTGAAGCACTGCTGATGGACCAGGCACTACTTCGATATCGATCCCAGCTTCGACTGCCTTCGAAACAAGGAATTCGCCCGGATCAGAAACACCGGGCATACCTGCATCACTCACCAATGCCACGATCTCACCGCGTTGAACATGCCCGATCACACGTTCAGCGGCATCGCCTTCGGTGTGCTCGTTGACAACGATGTAGGTCGGCGACGGGATCCCCAAGTGCGAAAGCAAACGCCCCGTGCGTCGCGTGTCCTCGCACGCGACTGCAGCGGCCTGCGTGAGTGCCTCAACCGCTCTCGGAGAAATATCTCCGAGATTACCTATGGGTGTTCCAACGAGAACCAAGCGACCAGGCACTGAAGAACTCATCGAATCTCCAATCGGTCGCCTTCAACGACGCCCCAACGAGCAAGCGCGCCTGCTTCAGTTTCGATCACCGATCGCGACCGAGCAACGAAGGCTCCGAGTCGATTTGGCTTCATCGTGACCATTCGAAGGACAACTCCACTGGCATCAAGATGCGCGACGTCGATTGCAAAATTCATTCCAAAGGTATGCACTGAACGAGCAGGCGCAAGCATCATTGCGCCTTCGATTCCATCACGGCCGAGCAACCCTCGACGACGATCACGTCGCGTCGTTGCAACTTCCAACGTGGCAAGGACACGGTCATCGCGAACCAGCCAGTTCCCGTTCGGAGACGCAGTGGGCATAGCGAGATGCTAGGAGCATCCGGCGCTGCAGCCCCGAGAATCCTGTTTCCGAGCCCACATGTGGGAGTGCAACGTCAAACGTTAAAGCGGAACTCCATGACGTCTCCATCGACGGGTTGATACTCCTTGCCCTCAACCCGCAGGATTCCAGCATCACGAGCCTTCGACCACGCGCCCACCTCGAGCAATTCATCCCAGTGAATGACTTCGGCTCGAATGAAGCCACGCTCGAAATCGGTGTGAATGACGCCAGCACATTGTGGGGCCTTGTACCCGGCACGGAATGTCCAGGCGCGGGTCTCCTTTTCGCCCGTCGTGAAATACGTGCGCAGTCCCAACATCCGGTAGGCGGCATGCAAGAACCGCGGCAACGCTCCCTCTCCAAGACCAAGTCCTTCAAGCATCTCGACGCGCTCGTCAGCATCGAGCATCGCTGCCTCGGCTTCGAGCTGCACGCACATACCGATCACTTCACCGTGGCCACCAAATTCCTCAACCACGGGAGCGATGAGTTCGTCGATCTGCTCTAAGCCGTCTTCGCTGACGTTGACGATCGCAAGTACGGGTTTGTTCGTCAGCAAGAAATAACTCTTGATGAGGTCGCGAGACTCGGCATCAAGATCACTCCGATAAATAGGCGTTCCTTCAGAAAGAATCTCAAGCGCCTTACCGAGAGCTTCAACCTCGTCAGCGATCATGCGATCTTGTTTGGCAGCTTTTCGACGCTTATCGATCTGGTTCTCGACGGTTTCCAAATCGGCAAGCGCCAATTCGGTTTCGACGATACGAAGATGCTCAAGCGGATCGGAAGGACCCGGAACGTCATGGTCAACAAAAGCACGAAGAACAAAAACGATGGCATCGGATTCACGGATGTTGGCCAGAAACTTGTTTCCCAGGCCTTCACCTGTGCTCGCTCCTTCGACGAGACCACCGATATCGACAAACTGCACGCTGGCCGGGATCACCGACTTGGTCTTACTCATGATCGCGAGTTGCTCAAGCCGATCGTCGGGAACTTTGGCCACTCCGACATTGGGGTCTTTTGTGGCGAAGGCATAAGGAGCGGCAAGGGCTCCGCCGCCAGCAAGCGCGTTATACAGCGAGGACTTCCCCGCATTTGGCAATCCGACGAATCCGAACTTTTCCATGGGAGTGGCAGGCTAGTGGTGCCGTCAGCCGCCGATGACATGACCCAAACCCAATCGAACGCTCTCAGTTGGCTCATTCCCCCACCTCCGGCCTAGGATTTCCCTCTTATGTCGAAGAAAACCTCGAAGCGCAAGACGAACGCCCGTCGCAAACCGGCGAATCACGGCACCAAGCCCAACGCCGGTCGCGGCTGATTCTGCACGTCGTTCACGACTGTGTTTAGCCAGCCCTCGAAGGAGCTCATCACTGTCCCGAACCCTGAGAAGGGTCGTGACTACGAGATCCTGTGCGAAACCGATGAGCTCACATGCCTCTGCCCTGTCACAGGTCAGCCGGATTTCGCGACCGTTCGCATCACCTACGTACCGGATGAGTTGCTCGTCGAATTAAAGAGCCTCAAGATGTACATATGGTCGTTCCGTGACGAAGGCGCCTTTCACGAGGCCGTCACGAACACCATCCTCGATGATCTCGTGCAGGCATTGTCTCCGCGGCGGATGACCGTTGAAACCATTTGGAAAGTCCGCGGTGGCGTGCTCACCACCGTGACCGCCTCGCATCCGTAAAACAAACTGCAGTTATTCCGCTCCGGGCATACTCGGAGGGATTTCGGTGCGCTCAACGAGACTCGCCGGTGGGGCTTGCGCAGGCGGTGGAGTAACTCTGCCGGCCGAAAGATCCACAAGTTTTCCGATTCGATCGATGACGGCCCATGAGAGCCGATCCCCGCCTACGGTCGAGAAATGGACATTGTCCTTCTGGCGCGTTCCCCGAACAACGCCATCAGCATTCGGAAGGTTTGCCGCGAAGACAAAATTTGAATCTGAGAAAAATGGCCACGTATCGAAGTACTGGATCCATGGCCGACTCTGTGCCTCGCTCCAATAGATGTAACTCATCTGGTCCATGCCGCGAGTCTTCGTACCAGGACCCATCGGGGGCGGTCCGCACCAGATCGTGATGCGTTGATTATCGGGCGACTTCAGGAGATCCATCGTTGCGGCGACGCGACGGCGATATTCGGCCATCCATGGCTCGGAGGTGCGCTCCAGAACTTTTCCGTCGGCACCGATCATGTTCTGGCCGTCGTTTGCGCCGAACATGATCACAAGAATTGATGGATTAGCGGGGAGCACAGTTTTCACTAAGTGCTCAGGCCAGTTGTAATAATCGGGACGAGCCAGTCCGGTTGAGACGTGGAAGTCCAGCGTTGGAGTGAAAATCCCAGTCGACTGCGTAATGCGCTGGAACGAAGTCCCGAACGTCTGAGTGATGGAGTCACCGCCGACCCAAATCTTCATGGGAGTCGCCGGGGTCGGCGCTGGGAGTTCGGGCACTTTCTTCGCGGCTTCGGCTGATGCGGCACTTTCCGCTTCGGCTTGCTGGCGGAGAAGTTCCTCGACATCAATCTTTGTGCCCTGATTTTTGCCAAGTGCATCATCAATTGAATTACGGAAGAAATTGATATGCAGCGTGTCGGTCACCGAGGCGACAGTCTTCGCGATCTCATTTCGCCAGCCGTCGCCTTTTGCGTTGCTTTTGCGAAGCGTTGAATCGGCATCCAAAAGCCCGGCGACACATAGCGCCAGAACCATCACGACGATGATCAGACCCGCCGGCATCGTTCCTTCACGGCGCGGCCGGAATGGCTCGAAAAGGCTCCGCCAGTTGAACGGCGACCGTCCCCCCGAAGGGATCCCCGATTTGCCTTTCATTGGATTGCGTCCTGGTGACGTCATCGGAGGTTCCTCATCAGAACTGGAAGTAAATGAATGGCGCAATTCCCTCGGGACCAAGCGCATCAACAAGGACAAGTCCACCGGCAAGAGCAGCGATTTGCAAGGCAGGTGCCCAGGTCGCAAACCAGACTTCAGCTTTTTGGGGGAATCGCTGAGGAACGAACTGCGAAGCGACGCTCCCAACGATCACGAAAATCAACAAAAGGCTCACTCCAGCAGAGGAACCGGAAGAGGCGAAAAGTCGCCCGAGCAACGTAAAGGCCTCATCAACCGATGTTGCCCGAAAGAACACCCACGCCAGACAGACGACATTGAAGACCAAGAACCATTGCATCGCTTTCACTAACAATGGCGGAAGGCCCAACTCGTGGCCCTTCCATTTCTCCTTCACGATTCGTTCGGCCACGAGATAGGAGCCGTGAATTGCTCCCCAGACGACGAACGTCCAGTTCGCCCCATGCCAAAGTCCGCCAATAATCATGACGAGGAAAAGGTTCCGATAGGTCATGGCTTTCGAGCCACGATTTCCGCCAAGCGGTATGTAGAGGTAGTCGCGCAGCCACCGCGACAAGGTCATGTGCCAGCGACTCCAGAAGTCCTGCAATGACAGGGCGATATAGGGCGAATCAAAGTTCTGCGGGAATCGAATACCGAGGAGTAATGCCACGCCGATAGCGATATCTGTGTATCCGCTGAAGTCGGCGTAGATCTGAATCGCGTAGGCGTAAATCGCCAACAGCACGGCCAGCGGTCCGTAGGCGTTTGGATTGGCAAAAACTGGATCCACAATCTGTATCGCAAGAAAGCTCGAGATCACAACCTTCTTGAACATGCCGCGGAAAATGAGCATGAATGCTTCAGCGGATCGCACGTATCGCGGATCGGGTAGTTCATCGAGCTGCGGCGCGAACTCGCTTGCACGAACAATCGGGCCTGCAACGAGATGAGCGAAAAAAGACAGATACACAGCGAAATCAAGAATCGTGAGCGGTTTACGCCATTGCCCTCGACCGATGTCAATCACATAACTGATTGCTTGGAAGATAAAGAACGAAATACCGATCGGAAGGATGATGTTCAGAATCGGAGCATCAACCGAAATTCCGATCGAGCGCATCTTGTCGGCGATTGTCGAGATAAAAAAATCGAAGTACTTGAAATATCCGAGAATCCCGAGATTGACAACGACAGCGATTCGAACGAGCCACCTGCTGGCATTCGTACGTTCCCCTTCAGGGGTGAGCGACCGAAAAACTGCCAGGCCCAAGAACCAGTTGATCCCAATGCTCAGAGACAGCAGTACTAAGTAGTTCCAATCCCACCACCCATAGAACACGAAACTTGAAGCAAGGATGAACCAACGCCATGCGATCTTGTGCGGTCGCAGCAGCCAACTCCCGGTGAACACCACCAAGAAGAAAACCGCGAAATCGACGGTAGGGAAAAGCATGGAGGGGCTTTCCGGGTGCCTGGAGAAATAGGAGGGTTGTTAGAGCAGCTGCAGGTCGATCGCCGGGGAACGAACCTCGCCGAAACTATCGCAGACACCATTCGGTTTCGGGCCAGACCACTTCGCCGTCACGAACGCCGACCCGGCTCCACTTCAGCAAGGCAGGTAGGGTCCAACCGTGCTCGACCATGTGTTTACTGATGCCATCGGCGCCCTTCGCGACGCGTTCGAAGGCGCAATGCTTGAGCGACAGGCATTCGAAGAGCGATTCAACATGGACATGCTCCTAGGTGACATGACTTGGGAAACCACCTATGGGCTTCCGGGAGAAGGAATACCGCCCCGGGTTCAGGCCGACCTCACCCTCACCTGGCCAACATGGGCACAGACCGCCTACCGCTCGTGGTACATCGGCGAATCCTTTGACGAAGCGCCCCGTATCGACATTGAACTCGTTCTCCGCGTTCAACGGTTGTCATCAGCGCCTGACCCCGCAGCACTCATTGCTGCGCTCCCTGACACCAGTCCCGCTATCGGCAATGACCGACTCGAGCGATCGGGACCAACCGTCGAAACAATCTTCGAAGGAAGTTTCGACCAGCCGGAATATGCCATCGAAGTGAGTTACGAAGGAAGTTACGAGGTCGACGAAGAAACTCTTGCGGATGGAACTCGACTTGACGACAACCTCGGCGCCATGGGTGGCTGGATTTCGTCAATCCTTGTGAAGGTTGGCGATCTCGCGTGGGATTTTCTTCCCGCAATCGAACAGCACGACTAGCCAGCTGACGAGTTAAAACTCTTTCGGCGCAGGCAGCAGATCAGGGAAATTCGTCTCACGGCCTTCTGCTTTTGCCGCAAACGATTCAATCATGTCCGATGGCTGGAACATTCCTGTTTGCCAAGTAGCGATGTGATTGAGGCCGTCGGAAACGCTGTGGTCGCGCGAGTACAGCAGCATCTCCTTGGTTCCCCAGATTGCCAACGGACTCTTTGAAGCGATTTCGCCAGCAATCTCAAGCACGCCGGACACGAGTTCCTCGTGAGTGGGGAAGATCTGATTCACGAGCCCAACCTCGAGCGCGCGCTGCGCTGACATTCGACGGCCTGTGTAGGCAAGTTCACGTGCCACGCCGTCGGGAATGATCTTCGGGAGACGTTGCAATGTGCCTACGTCAGCAGTCATCCCAATGTTGATTTCCTGAATCACAAAGAATGCGTCGGCGGAGGCATAACGCATGTCTGCGGCGGTAACCATGTCTACTGCCCCACCAATGCAACCACCTTGAATCGCAGCCAGAACAGGCATCCGCACTTTTTCAAATACCGTGAAACTTTCTTGCAGCATGAGCGCTGTCTGGCGAAGTCGGGCACGGACCCGTCCCATTTCATCGGCATCGCCGGGTGTGATCGCGGTATCGCCAGACGTGAAGACGCCAAGATCCATGCCAGCGCAAAAGTGACGGCCGGTCGATGACAACACGATGGCGCGAACATCACCACGGGCATCGAGGGTTCGCACAATTTCAGGAAGCTCATCCCAGAACTCGCGCACCATCGAATTGAGTTGCTCGGGACGGTTCAGACGGATATGACCGACCTTGTCCGCCACTTCAACATCGAAACAACTTTCGCTCATAACGCACCCTTCACCAAGGCTGTGAGATTGGTCTGGGGCCGCGCTCCCATGTGTGAGATTGCTTCCGCGGCCACGATCGATGCCGCACGACCAGAGGTTTCAAGATCAGCGCCCGAAACCCATCCTGAAAGGAAGCCAGCGGCGTAAAGATCTCCGGCACCGGTGGTGTCGACGAGGTCTGCGGCGACCGCAGGAATATCGAAGCGGTCACCCGAGGATGAAATGATGACCGACCCTGCTTCACCTCGCGTCAAACAAGCAATCGCACAGTGACCTGCCACTCTGCGCGCTGCTTCATCGAAATCTGAAACCTCATAAAGCGAACAGATCTCATCTTCATTGGCGAACAAGATATCGACGTGGTGTTCAAGAATTTCGAGGAACTCCGAGCGATGACGATCGACACAGAACCCATCGGAAAGCGAAAACGCGACGCGAGTTCCCGCCTCGGCTGCCCAACCCATCACGTTTCGAAGCGCGCTCTTCGCAGCAGGTTCATCCCACAAGTAACCCTCGAGGTACACAACGCGAGCTGTCGGGACCAGAGACAGATCTACGTCGTCGGATGTCAGCTGACCCGCAACACCAAGTGAGGTATTCATCGTGCGTTGGGCATCGGGAGTCACACAGATCAAACAGCGAGCAGTTCCCGCAGCAGCGTCGACACCCGACGCTGCGAACCCGTGGAAGGCGACGCCGGCGGCTCGGATGTCGTGAGCAAAAACCTCACCGAGGCTGTCCTCCGCGACTTTGCCAATAAAGGCGGCAGAGACACCCAGCGACGCTAAACCCGCTGCCGTATTCGCAGCGGAACCGCCAGACATTTCGACCGCTGGAGGCATCGCGGCATAGATCTTGCGGGCGCGATCGGGATCGGTGATTTGCATCGAACCCTTCACCATCCCGTGATCTTCCAAGAAGGCATCATCGGTAGTGGCCAGTACATCGACAATGGCGTTGCCAATGCAGAGAACATCAAGGGCTCGGTTTGAGGGAGGAAGAAGCGCTGTCATGGCGACCGACCCTACGCTGACGAGGTGACCGATACTGAACTCCCCCGCCCCTCCAACGATGCCAACCCTTTCAGGCTTCCCGGCCCAGTTCGTCCCGTTCGTTACGACCTGACTCTGGAGCCCGATCTCGACGCGGCCACCTTCGCCGGCGAGGTGACGATTGATCTCTTGATTTCTGCATCAACCGAGACAATCTCATGCAACGCGCTAGATCTCGACATCCTTGCTGCCGAGGTCGTCGAAGGTTCGCTGGCCGACGACGCTCCCATCATTGCCGTCACTCAGGTTGCTCTTGATCCCGAGACGGAACGAGTCACCTTCACGCTGAGCCGAGCCCTTTCTGCCGGCGAGGCCCATCTCCGAATCCGCTTCACCGGAGTATTAAACGACAAACTCCGCGGCTTTTACCGCTCGACATTCTCCGACACCGACGGAATCGAACAGGTCATCGCTACGACGCAATTTGAAGCGACCGATGCTCGCCGAGCTTTTCCATGCTGGGACGAACCTGATCACAAAGCATCCTTCGCCATCTCTCTCATCGTCGATGAAGATCTTTTTGCTGTATCGAACGCACGCGAGATCTCTCGAACAGCCGCACCAAACCGACCTGGTAAGCACATAGTGCGGTTTGCCGAAACCATCGTGATGTCCACGTACCTCGTCGCGTTCATTGTCGGCCCGCTTGAAGCGACTGATCCCATCGACGTCGATGGGATCCCCATGCGCGTGATCTTTCCGAAGGGAAAGCAACACCTCACCGCATACGCATTAGAAGTCGGAGCGTTTTGCCTCCGACACTTCGCGAACTATTACGGAATCGCCTATCCAGGCGACAAACTCGACCTCGTTGCAGTTCCAGACTTTGCGTTTGGAGCTATGGAAAACCTCGGATGCGTGACATTCCGCGAAATCCTTCTTCTGGTCGACCCAGCCACCACCACACAAGCGGAACTCCTCAACGTCACCGACGTCATCAATCACGAACTCGCCCACATGTGGTTTGGTGATCTCGTCACCATGAAATGGTGGAACGGCATTTGGCTCAACGAAGCTTTTGCCACATTCATGGAGATGCATGCGACTGACGCATTCCGTCCGCAGTGGGATCGTTGGACAACATTCGGACTTTCGCGGACTGCTGCGTTCGATACTGATTCGCTCACAAGCACGCGCCCCATCGAATATCCCGTCGTTTCTCCTGCCGACGCGGAGGGGATGTTCGACATCCTCACCTACGAAAAAGGCGCCGCGGTAGTGCGCATGCTCGAGCAATACCTCGGCGAGGACCAGTTTCGATCAGGAATTCGTCATTACCTGACTCAGCACGCGTTCGGAAACACCGAGACCACTGACCTTTGGGATGCCATCGAATCAGCCACCGGCGAACCTGTTCGCCGAATCATGGACTCATGGATTTTCCAAGGGGGATTCCCGGTTCTTTCCGTCGAAACAGTGAACGACGGGCGCACGCTGCGGATCTCACAGCACCGATTTGGTTACGCCGGAGATCTCGGCGATGGCGAATCGCCCATTCCTGCTCACGATGACAGCGCCTTGTGGGTTGTGCCGCTGATCTTTTCCCAGCGAAGCGCAATCGACGGCGTTATCACCTTCGAAAAAGTCCTCCTTGATCAACGCTCGATTGATGTCGACCTCGTCGAACCGGCCACCTGGATCTTGATGAATACCGAGGGCACAGGCTTCTATCGAGCGAAGTATGCACCCGATCTCCGATCGGCACTCGTAAGTCATGCCCACGCTGAACTCTCTGCGATTGAACGCTACGGATTGGTCGATGGCATCTGGGCTTCGGTTCTCGCTGGAGACCTCGAAGCTCACGATTTCCTCGAAATGGCCGAAGCGTTTGCGAATGAATCAGATCTCTCCGTATGGCAACGAATCATCGCCGGACTGAATTCACTTGATCGCATCGTCGATGGAGATGCTCGTTCCGCGCTACACACGCGAATTCGCGGCATCATCAGCCCCGCATACGAACGACTTGGGCCGGAGTCACGATCCGATGATTCCGACCGCGACCGAGCGCTACGCGGTGTCTTGTTCGAAGCTCTCGGAATCATCGGTGGCAATCTTGATGTTCAGTCACGAGCACGTGTCCTTCTGACGATCGATGCCTTCGACCCCGACCCTGCGTTAGTAGCAGCGTCGGTAAACATCGTCGCCGCCACAGGGACCTCCGAGGAATTCGATGACTTCATCAAGAGAATGAAGGCCGCCTCAACACCACAGGAGGAGCTCCGATACCTCGGCGCCCTTGCGGACTTCCCCGACCCAGCCCTCATCGCCCGTCTGGTCCGAATGTCTCTCACCGACGACGTCAGAAGCCAGAACGCTCCGCTCCTCCTTCGCCGTGCGCTCTCGAATCGAGACGCTGGTGAGACTGCTTGGTTATTCGTCAGCAAAGAGTGGGATGCGATCGCCACACGACTTCCCTCAAATTCCATTGCCCGCTTCCTTGAGGGAATTCGCGGCCTGTCGAAACCAAGCGTTGCGGCAGAGGTGCTCTCGTTCTTTGAGACCCATGAGGTTCCTCAAGGCGACAAGATTCTCGCCCAGCACCTTGAACGCCTCGAAGTGAATGTTGCGTTGCGTCAACGCGAGTCAGAGCGACTCGCGCGCAGACTGCTTCACAACCGTTGATTCCATTCGATTCCGAACGTGTCCGGATCAGAGCCACTTCTTGCGGCGGAAATAGAGATACAAGCAGCTCGTTGTAAAAAGCATCAATCCGAGCGCGCCGTAGTATCCGAACTTCCAATGGAGTTCTGGCATATCGGTGAAATTCATGCCGTAGATACCCGCGATCAAGGTCGCAACAATAAGGATTGCGCCCCAAGAGGTCATCTTCTTCATCACTTCGTTCATTCGGTTTGACGTGATGGCGAGACTTGCGTCGACCACATTCCCTATTAATTCACGTTGTGTATCGATCTGGTCGACGACACGCAGTAAATGATCGAAAACGTCTTCAAAGTAGACGATCGAGGTTTCCTCTACCCACGGAACTTCCCGACGCAAAAGCGCGAGCAAGACGTCGCGCAATGGGACGACTCTGCGACGAAACGTAATCATTGATCGTCGCAGTTCAAGCAGTTCTTGTTGCAACGTTCCATCTGAAGGAGGACCCAGGTCAAAAAGCGTCTCTTCGACTAGCTCGAGTGCGTCTTCTGCTCGTTCCGCCTCAGCGAAATAACCATCGACCAACTCATCGAGAAGGCAATAAAGAAGGAAACCGACACCAGTGTCGAGGCTTCGGATGCGCTCATATCGCCGGGTGACCTCGGCTATTGAGAACGTTTCGCCGTGGTCGTTAGTTTCTCGAACCGTAATGAGCCAATTCGGCCCGATAAAGAAATCCACCTCGCACATATCGCCGTCGGCAGCTCGCGCGTTCGCGACCAGGAATACATGAAGCGGATACCGGTTGAGTTTGGCCCGTTGACCATGTTTCCGGACATCTTCGATTGCTAACTCATGCAGATTGAGGCCCGTCGCGAGTGAATCCAGATCTTCATCTTCTGGCCCGCAAAGATCGATCCAAACCAAATTTGAAGGCTCGGTGATCGCAGACACAATCGCTTGTATGCCGCTCACCGACCACGAGGTTTCGCTGTTGTACACCGTTGCGGTCAACATGTTGCGTCAACCTCGGCGGGTTCGCTAGAGACTGCGGCTTCGCGTTCCGTCATGCTGAGACCGCGATAACGCCGCTCCCATCGAGCGGCAAAACGTTGTGCACCCCAGGCGAGAGCGATCACGAGCACAACAATGCCAAGTCCTCGCAGATGCTGATAGCCACTTCCCACTGTCCCCATTGAGACCACCGAAGTAGGCCACACAAACCAACTCGCTGCGAGACAAACAACCAGATATGACGGGCGATAGCGGCCAAGACCACAGGCGGCAAGTAGTGCGAATCCTGTCACCAGATACCATGGCCAAATCACGGGGCCGAGCAGAACATACGCAACCAACATCACACCCGTGGCTTTGATGTACCCGACTCGTGGACTGCGCATCAGCATCACGAATGCAATTGCCACAGTCGCCAAAAGACCAAGAGCCCGGACTCCAGACGCAAGAAGTTGGCCATTGACGTCAAGTCCCACTCCATTGAGGATCTCAGCGATGCTGAACCCCAGCTTCGTGGTTGGCGAATAGGTGTCGTTGACTTTTCCCGTACTCGTAAGAGCGGTGATCCAGCCCGGACCCAGACCAACAAAGAAACAACCGACGACGATTGCGGCGATTGAAGAGGCAAAGACCGCAACTGTTGTAACGACACGTTCTTTCCATGTGGCAATTTCCCCACGCCAGCACCAACCGAGGTACAACAAACCGACAGCCGCGGGAAGTTTCACCGCGGTTGCAGCAGCAATGAGCGCGACTGCCAACTTCTTCTTGTCCCGCTGCGCCGCAGCAAGACCGAGCGCGAGGAAACCGAACATCAGCGCATCGTTATGGGCTCCGCCGATGATGTGCAGAATCATGATCGGATTGCCAATGCCGATGGCGATTGCGACAGCGGCGGAAAGACCATTGCCAACCGCAATCAACCCGATGCCGATTGCCGCCATGACGACGGCAATCCACACAATGATTCGATAGACGTTGATCGCCGCGACTTGGTCATGACCACCGATTTCAACCGCCGATCGGGCCGCAATCACCGCTACTGGTCCGTACGGCGCCGGCGCGGAGCGCCACACCGGATCAGCACCACTCGTGAAATCATTGCGGCCAAGTTCGACAGGCCCCACCGAACTTGGATCAATACCGCGGCTCGCCATCTCGCCCTGGGCAACGTAGCTATAGACATCGTTCGAAAGAAGCGGTGGACCAAGAGAAACTGGAATTGCCCACAGCGCGATGACAGCGCCAACAACGACAACGGCCCGACGCGGATCGGCAATACGGCCGGCGCGATAAACAAGACCAAGCCAACCAAGACCGAGAAGGATCAAGCCGAGAAGGAACCACATCGTTGATTGCGTGCTGGTACCCGGTTGGGCGATTCCGGGTATCGACAATCGCCAGCTTGGAACAGCCAGGCGCCATCGTGGAGCCGATGCCGCAATTACCGTGGCTCCCATT
>Ga0209296_1001302_pt1 | contig 19359 bp, 20 predicted proteins | sample S_130206_EF_Meta_FD_187319 | JGI IMG/M metagenome (GOLD analysis project Ga0209296, IMG submission 187319) | Freshwater microbial communities from Lake Simoncouche, Canada to study carbon cycling - S_130206_EF_MetaG (SPAdes) (version 2) | ecosystem: Environmental > Aquatic > Freshwater > Lake ...
TTCTTGCAGAGGCCAGTCTTGCTTGTGTTCCTGCAACAATGCTTGCAGAACCATTGTTTTGTTGAGCATAGGCCAACTGTTGTCGTAAGTTGGCAATCTCCTGGAACAACCGAGATCTTTCACTGTATAGATAGGCAAGACTTTGTGCCATGTTAGAATCCTAATGTGTCGCGCAGTGTGTTTATTGTAGGAAGATAAATGGTAGTTCCTGCTTTGAAATCCAGTGGCGGTGCTTGTAGCGTGTTAGGATTGCGTTGATAAAATACCCACCACAAGGTTGGCGTTTGATACAAGTCAAGTGCCAATAAGTCTGGCCTGTATTGATAGGTCAAATTTATTACCATCTGCTGATCGTCCGGCAGTTTTGGTATAGGCCTATTGACCATTGGATTAAGATAAAATTGTGTATAGCCCGTGGTAAAATAAGGACTGGTCGAATCGTATGTATTGGCCATTACCAAAATCCTCCTTTGAGTAAGTTACCATTGGCAAATCCTTTGACACTAAATTGTTGGCTGACCTGACTGCGAGTCTGCACTGGTAGTAAAACAAGACTTATTTCCATTTTGGTAGGAACATAGGTAGGGTTACCGGCAGCCAAACTGCCTTGTGGTGCAAACGGTGCTGTTACTGCACCAGGACGTAATGCGGTGCCAAGACTGGCCAGTCTGGCAATGGTGCTGGATATTGTATTGACCTGAGTTGTTTGTCTAGTACGAGCTGCCAACTGGTTGCCACCATTGCTTAATGTGCTTTGAGCACGAATGTAGTTGACATCCGCAGGCAAGTTGTAGTTGAATTGTGATACTAGGCACGGATGTTTATTAAATTGAAAATCCCCTAGGCCACTTAAAAATACCAATGGTGGTGGCGTTCCGCGTTGTGCGTCTTGGCCGTAGAACATTTTGGTAACTGATCTAAAAAAGTGTATCACTGCCAAAAGGTAGTTGGCTTCAGCACTGTCTTGCGCGGTAAATGTGGCTTTGATATTGATTCCATCTATGTAACTGTTTTGATAAAAATAACCACGATAGTTTGAATGTGTAAGATCATATGTGGAATAGTTGGCCTTGTATGCAGTGTCTATGTTAGGAGTGTATGGGAATATAACTCCGTTGGTGTCACGCAAAGGCCAAAGTATTGGACCACAATCAGATGCGTTATACAAATAGTCAGATGAGTCAGCCAACTGCAACCGCACACGCCAATCACCAGTGGCTGCATTGTTGTTGGCTTGAATTCTTGCTGTTTGCTGATTTTGTGCTTGTCTTAGCAAGCCTTGAGCTCTAGAGGCTGCATCCGCCAACGCCAGTGCTTGTGGAGATCCGGCTGAAATAAATTGGCCATTGATCAATGCCGACTCACCCGGTGCAAGTGATGCCAATATTGCAAGAGCGGCGCTATCAAGTGGCGGTGTGGCTAGTCCAGGATCATTAACTGTTCCTGGTGCAAGTGATCTAACTGCAGAGGCGGCAGCGGCAGCGGCAGCGGCAGCTGCTATTGCGGCAGGGTCATTGCTGGTTCCTGGTGCTGTGGCGGCGCCTGGAAAAAGTGACTTGATTAAGTTTGATCCTGCTGTAGTAGCACTGGAAAATATATTCCCTACTGCGCCAGGCAAACTTGTTAGACCTGCATTGGAAGTGTTTAGCGGCGAGTCAGGTAGCTGTGGTATACCCAGTCTAGCACGAATGTAAGGATCAGTGGGGTCAGCATTGCCCAACGCTTGTAATTGAGCATCACTCAATCCATAGTATGGATCATATATTGGTGCAGCAGTATCAGTATACTCGCCGGTGGCATCATTGAATCCACCACCTAAGAATACCGGAGTTCCATCTTCGCGTGTGGTATACCCGGGTAATAAATTGCCCTCATCATCATATGCCGGTCCACTTGGCACAGCGGCAGCAGGACTATTGGTTGACGGTCCCAGAAGTGAACTAAAAAATCCAGTGTTGCCGGTTCCGGGGCCGCCAGCTACCGGTGCGGCACTAATTGATCTTATTGTAGAATTAACTGCTTGGTTAGCATACGGTTGCAAAGCAGGTGGCACCACTTGAGAAATTGCTTGGCCTACCACCTGTCGTCCTGTTTGAACAGCAAAATCAGTTACTGTTTTACTGATGTTGGCCGGAGTAAACTGTTTAGCGATTGCCGCTTTAAAATCATCTGCAACCAGCCCGGCTTTGGTCAAAAGGTCTCCACCAAAACTGGCATTGGCACCGAGCTCGGTAGGTATACCGAGTGCTTCCTTGGCACCGTCAAAAACATTGCTCAAAGATTCGGCTTGTAAATCAGCTGTGCTGACAAATATACCATTGACTTCAGTAAATGCGCCACCGGCAGTGGGATCAATATCTGTTAGTAGACTAAAATCGCCGCCTGGGCCGCCAACTATGTCTCCTGGAAAGTTAGAATCAAACCACCCACCATCTCCAGCAAAGTCGCCGACTTGATCTTGTAACTGGTCAAAGCCATCAACAAAACCATCGGACAAAAATTCTGCACCGTCGGACAATATCTCTGACGATACATCAGCGGCTTCTGTGGCTACGTCGAGGAAATCTTCAGCACCCATACTCTATCCTTGTTACACTTAATACAGTTCAGCTAACGTAGCTGGATCTGTTTCGGTCGTTGCGTGAACACAATACCAGACTGAATCTTCTAGCGTGTGGACTGTATAACGTGTCATTGCTTCAAACACAAAATGGGCAGGAGCTACAAATTTTATGATTTCACCGCCATGTTCTACTGCTACACTGCCTTGTCCTAATATAGTTACATGATCATTAGGAAATCGCTTGGAATAAATTTTTAATCCAGCTGGTACTCTGTAAGCCTTTATATACACACCGTCGCTGTGTATATGTTTAATTTTGGCCATATCTGCCAAAGTTGCCCGGGCAGGAATTTCAACAGGTTCCACACTGTTTGTAACAGTATCTGGGGTTAATTGCATGTTGGTATTCATCATTGTGTATTTACCCAAAATAAAATAGGCGTAGTTTATAAAAAGGTTGACAACTGTGGTTTTTATGTTACAATAAATATATTATAGGAGACCCACCTGTGGCCACATCACTAGTTCCAAGAACCCCAGCAAAAACCAACTATCTCAACAACAGAGATATCTTAAAACAAATACACCTTAGTAAAAACACCTACTGCTCATACACAGATCCTGTGAATGATCACCAGTATGATATTATTTTGCCCAGCCTGGCCAAAATCAATCAACGCACAGTGGCCGAAGCCAGGCGCAATCGTGCAGACCGTTTAAAACGCGAGGGCACAATCGTGGACCCAAAAAAGATTCCAAATACTGACTTGGTTTTCCGTATTACTTGCTGGGAACACATACCAATGGCACCCAAAAAAGTATCTAAAAACGCCGCAAAGAAGAAGAAAATTGAAGATATTTTTGAATTAGACATGCCCGAAGAAGACGACCTATTAGCAGAATTAATTGATATTCCGGTGCTGGACCCCAAGCATGTTCGTTTGAACTTTCCGCCGTTTTATCACTATCGTTTAGACGAAAACAAAGTTCCGTTTCAAGTGGGCAAGAGTCACTGGATTGGTGACTTTGAAACTGGCGAGTTCAGCAAAGACCACGGGCAAGTCACACGCACCTTGGCCACTATGTATATGAAACTGTGCGAAAGATATGCTACAAGGAGTAACTGGCGTGGATACACATACAACGAAGAAATGCGAGGACAAGCCTTGCTACAACTCAGTCAAATTGGATTGCAGTTTGACGAGTCAAAATCGCAGAACCCTTTTGCGTATTATACTGCCGCTATCACTAACAGCTTTACTCGTATCTTGAATCTTGAAAAGAAAAATCAAAACATTCGTGATGACATGTTGGAACAGGCCGGACTCAATCCAAGTTGGACTAGACAGAACGCTGGTAAGAAAAATCAAAATTTAAGTTCTGTGGTCACCAATATTGACGTTACCGAATACAACAACAACAATTAGCCTAATTGATTGCAAAATCTGTTTTGCTACTGTATACTGTTAATCTATGACCAATCTATTTAAAAAAGTAGCTGTATGCACCGACATTCATTTCGGTCTTAAATCAAACAGCCTTCAACACAACCAAGACTGTAGTGATTTTATTGACTGGTTCATTGAAACTGCCAAAGCCAATGGATGCGAGACCGGCATGTTCTTAGGAGATTGGAGCCACCAACGTGCGGCTATCAACATGCAGACGTTACAATACAGCCTGCGTAGTCTAGAAAAACTATCTCGAGCATTTGATCGTTTTTATTTCATTCCCGGCAATCACGATTTGTATTATCGCGATAAACGAGATATCTATTCAACTGAATGGGCCAAACACATTCCTAACATTGTCATTGTTAATGACTTTTTCAAAGATGGCGACGTAATTATTGCTCCGTGGTTAGTAGGCGACGATCATAAGAAGTTGGCCAAAATGAATGCCCGGTATATGTTTGGCCATTTTGAGCTTCCGCATTTTAAAATGAACGCCATGGTAGAAATGCCAGATCACGGTGAAATCCGAGTAGAAAACTTCAGTGGCATCGAAAGCGTTTACAGTGGCCACTTTCATTTACGACAGCATAAAAAGAATATCAACTACATTGGCAATTGCTTTCCGCATAACTTTGCCGATGCTGGTGATGACAACCGTGGCATGATGATCAAAGAGTGGGGACAAGAAGATCAATACTTTGCTTGGCCGGGTCAGCCTTTGTATCGTGTAATGAAACTAAGTGAGGCCATCGACAACGGTGCCAACATGCTCAAACCCAACATGCATGTCCGTGTAGAACTAGACATCGACATCAGCTACGAAGAAGCAAACTTTATCAAAGATACGTTTGTTAAAGAACACAATTTGAGAGAAATGGCTTTAATACCCAGCAAGCGCACAGACATCGACATTGATCTAGCACCAGGAGAAGTTAAATTTGAAAGTGTGGATCAAATTGTAACAGACCAACTTACCAATATTGAAAGTGAGTTTTATGACCCTAAGTTGTTGTTAAAAATATATCAGAACCTATGATCCATATAAAGAATCTAACCGTTAAAAACTTTATGAGTGTAGGTAACAGCACTCAAGCCATTGACTTTGATCGCAAGGATCTTACGCTAGTATTGGGTGAAAATTTAGATCTAGGTGGCGATGGCAGTCGCAACGGCACAGGTAAAACTACAATTATCAATGCGTTAAGCTATGCGTTATATGGCACAGCACTCAGTAACATTCGCAAGGACAATTTAGTAAACAAGACCAATGGCAAGAACATGCTGGTTAGTCTTGATTTTGGTGTAGGTAATAAAAGTTATAAAATTGAACGTGGTCGTAAGCCAAATGTATTGAGATTTTTTGTCAACAATGAAGAACAAGCTATTACGGATAATTCTCAAGGCGATTCAAGAGAAACCCAGGACAACATCGAACAACTGCTAGGACTCAGTCACGATATGTTTCGACATATCCTAGCACTTAATACCTACACTGAACCATTCTTGAGTTTAAAGGCCAATGATCAGCGTACCATTATTGAACAGTTATTGGGTATTACGCAACTAAGTGAACGTGCCGACCGCATCAAAGAACTCAATAAACAAACCAAAGATGCTATCCAGCAGGAAGAGTTTCGTATTCGTGCTGAGCAAGAAGCCAACAAGCGTATCGAAGAACAGATTGAATCACTGAAACGCAGACAAACATTGTGGACAAACAAAAATGGCGAAGATATCAAAGAACTCGAGAAAGCCCTTAAAGCATTACAGAATATACAAATTGAAACGGAGATCCAATCTCACAAGGATCACAAGGATTGGGATCAAAAGCGCAAAGATATCAATGAGCTATCAACACAAATCTCTCGTGTCAAGATGGACATCAGTCGGGAAGACAAGTTGGCGGCCAAACTATCAAAAGAAATTGAGACGCTTGAGAACCATGAATGTCATACATGTGGGCAGGCCTTCCACGACAGTAAGCACCAACAGGTTCTGGAAGGCAAGCAGGCTGATCTGGCTGCGGCTCGACAGAGCGGCACGGAATTTAGCACCCTGTTATCAGAGTTGGAGACTACCCACACGGCCCTGGGCACGTTAGGCAAACCACCTACAATGTTCTATGATCGAGAAAGTGATGCTATTCAACATCAAGCTACGCTGACCAACCTAGAACAGCAAATTGCTGCAAAACAAGCAGAAGCAGACCCGTATGCAGAACAAATTACAGAAATGCAACAGCAAGCGTTACAGGAAGTAACGTATGACTCACTTAACGAACTTACTAGGTTACAAGAACATCAAGACTTCTTGCTCAAATTGCTTACCAGTAAAGACAGCTTTATCCGTAAAAAGATCATTGAACAAAATCTTAGCTACCTTAACGCTAGACTAACACACTATTTAGATCGTGTAGGGTTACCGCACACAGTAGTATTCCAAAACGATTTAACTGTCAGCATTGAAGAGTTGGGTAGAGAACTAGACTTTGATAACCTAAGCCGTGGTGAACGCAATCGTTTGATCTTAAGCATGAGCTGGGCATTCCGTGATGTGTTTGAAAGCCTGTATCAACCTATTAATCTGTTGTTTATCGACGAAATGATTGACAACGGCCTAGATACGTCGGGTGTAGAAAATGCTTTGGCATTATTAAAACAAATGAGCCGTGAACGACACAAGAGCATTTGGTTAGTCAGTCACAGAGACGAACTGGCCGGACGTGTTGAAAATATTCTTAAGGTTGTTAAGGAGGGTGGCTTTACTAGTTACAATACAGATGTGGAAATTGCATAGTTTCAAGTCTGTGATGATAACTACTAGTCCATGGTATGGCTTTACGAACAAAAACAAATTGAAACACTACCCGAAGATTGCATTGGTTTTGTTTATTTGATCACGAATAAACTAACCAGCAGGCAATACATTGGAAAAAAATTAGCAAAATTTAGTAAAATATCGTATAAAGTAGTAAGATTAAAGAACGGCAACAAAAAACGTAAACGAATCAAAAGCAAAATAGACTCTGACTGGCAGACATACTATGGATCAAACGATCGACTTAACCAAGACATCGCCGAGCTAGGCGCAGACAACTTCACAAGAGAAATATTATTTTATTGCCGATCAAAAGCAGAATGTAGTTACATAGAAGCTAGAGAACAATTCAAACACAAAGTATTAGAATCAGACAACTGGTATAACGGACAGATTAGTGTTCGTGTTCATGGTAATCATATAAAAAATAAACTTACATGACGATTAATTTATACGTTGGAGGAAATGACAGTGAGCTTGCTAATCTAGCTAGGGCTGCAAATCCACAGGCATTTTTAATTGATCATTCTAATTGCGTTGAGTTTTTAAATAATCCTCCCACCGGTGATATTACTATATACACTTCATTGGCTGATTTACCCAAAGTATTTGAAAATAATAACGTAGTTCATGACTTGTTTGACCTAGCAGATAACATTTACTATCATCCGCCTAAGATATGGTCGTATACCAAAATGAAAGAAGTAACTGAACTTATTTTACAAGAATTCAGTCTAGAAAAAAATAATGTTCACAATTTAAACTTGCCAAATTATACAGAATTATATACTAAACTAGTTGACGGTCGACAAACACCTGACCAACAATTATGGATAGCTGGGTGTAGCATATCGCACGGCGTTGGAGTTGAGCAGGGACAACGGTATGGACAATTAATCGCCAATTCGTTAGGGTTACCGGTGTCGTTTTTAACCGAGGGTGGATCTTCTATACCTTGGGCCGTGGATCAACTTGTTAGGTCTGACATTTGTGCCGGTGATATTGTCGTACTTGGACTAACCGAAGAATTTAGATTTCCGCATTGGACCACAGATAATACCGTATGGCATATAGGTGTAAATCACCGGAATCAAAATGATCGATTACCCTTTACAAATTTATCTAGCAACATAATAGATAGACTAATTACAGATGACAATTGTTTTTATCAATCCATAATTAAAATACATCAACTTGTAAATTTTTGCAGAAAACTCAATGTAAAATTATTAATTTTAGGACTACTCTCATCAAATCGTTTGGCATTTCATTTAAATAATATACCAGAATTTATAAACTATAAAAATATCAAACTACAAAATTCATTAGCAGACCTTGGAACCGATAATCAACACCCAGGGCCACTACAACATCAACTATACGCAGACTTTTGTCAGACAGCACTAAAAAAACTCAATTACATTTAAATTAGATAGGCAACTCGTAGACACTGTGCTAGTCGCGGACTAGCCCCATTGAGGAACGGTGAGATACCCGGTCCAGATTCTTGGGCGTCAAAGGCAATTGCTAACTTAAGGCAACAAATGGTTTGGGCTCCGTTGAAAAAGATACGACCCATGCTTGTAGGACTTGGATTTATTATCGGGTCACTAGGGTTCCGTTGATATGTGAAGCTTGAGTAGGGGGTACCGGTCAACCGCCTCCGTGTAGGAAACTACAATCTCATTATAATAAATGACTATGCTACTCAGATAATGTAGGAGTCAGTTCACCGTGCATACGGTGAATTGTGACCAATTAATCTAGATAATGCTAAAGAAAGACAAATAAAAAAAATCATGTCTGAGCTTTAGCGAAAGACATAGATTAGCGTAGCTAATCTTTTAATACCACTTAGAACTTATCAGGCCAATCTCTAAACAAGGCATGTTGAATGTCTCCAGCAACAAACTGATTAAATGATTTGTGTTTCACTTCGAGTTCTCCTTCTAATGGAGCAACACGCTTAAAGGCATTGTCCATTTGAGCCATGTCCTTGAACTCCATAAGGATCATCCATTCAGGCATGTCAGCAATACTGCGGAAGCCCATTTTGCATCTGGTGATTCTGTACGATTCCATTTTGCCTTCTGAAATCAAATGATCAAAAAAACTTTTCATTCCGTTGACCCAATCGATATCTGATATATCGCCTTCTTTGTTTGCCCAAATTGTGTATAAGTCTGCCATTATTGTAGTGTCCCTAAAATTTCAAAGCCTTCTAAGCCTTGTTTATATAAGTGGGCTTGATCGAGATATAAAAATTTATAGCCTTGATCTCGATATATAGCGCACTCGGTTTTTAAACTTTCTATCCCCAGTCTGGTTCGTGGATTGTGATAAGTCCATGCAAACTGACTGGCTAGAACGTTTTCCTTATCGTAGCGTTTCATTAAACTGAACGCTACCAATTGATCTTCTTCGTAATATCCAATTACATCGGTGTCAGGGTCGGTGAACTGACTGTCAAACAACGGCATAACGCTGGCAAAATGTTTGTAGATACAGTAGGTTCTGTAGATATCTTGTAGTTGTGCAATGTTAGGCTCGCGAATGTATCGCCAATCAACTGTGGGTTGGTATGTGGTTTTTTCTAAGCGTATTCGTGCAAATTGATAAGTCACAGTCTTGGATCCTTGCGATGTTTGAACAACATAGACAGGTATTCTTCAGGCCAGGTGTCGTAAAAGCCTTTGCGAGCAACAAGCTGTGCTTTTTCATCCAAGTCACTTAAACTTTGTACCAGTGCCAATGCATAGGTTCCGTTGTTCATAACCACGCCGTTGACCACTTCTGGATCGTCTGGGTGATCTTCTAACGATAATAAATTGTTTGGCAATAAAAATTCTCTGTTGCAAACATCAATAGCATAGCTTAATTCAGTGTAGGATATGTCCGTTGGATCGTATACAAATATAACCACACTCTTGCCTTCTAAACCTTTACGACTGACTTGTGTTAGATCGTGTATAGGTGCAAGCCCTAGTCTAACATCAAAGTCACGATCTAGTCTGGCCTTGCGGGCATACGGACACGGAGCCCAGCCGCCAAGACTTGGATGCGGTACTTCTACAAAGTCCTCAATCCACTTTTCTATGTCAGCCTTTACATTGTCTAATTTTAATAGCATAATTTAAAAGAAAGGCAATCCGCTTTTCTTGGTAGTTTCTAAATGTTCTTTGATTAGATCGTTGATTAGGTTGCGTTCTTCAAGACTCAATGCCATGGCTTGGTCATAGGTCAAGCCGCCTCGCATATACCATGATAATCGTAACGCCTCCTGCCGAATGTTACTTACTTCCTTATCCATCTGCTCCAGCATCTCAGCGATCTGGTCAGAGTCCAAGGCTAGGAGGCGGATTCGAAAAAACTTGTCATGTCCAATGTTACATTTTGTTTATACTCATGTTGACATTCTGGACATTTAAGATCTACCGGTTGTAATTCAGCTTGATTTTTAAGATCAATAATATGGTCTCGCACACTGCTGAATACTTTACGATCGCAATTGTTCATCAACTCTAAAATAAATTCTGGTTCAGTGACCATGGCCTGTGGTGTTTTTACTGCGCCAATGCTTTGACACAGGGCCTGCACAGTGATTGTGGTCAAGCGTTTTAACGCATCATTGATATTTTTTATTTTGTCAGCTTCTGGAGTTTCTGCATCAGGAATCATGGCCATTATTTTTTGCTGTTCAAATTGCAATTGATTGTTGGCATTGAGATCTTGATAGGTCATAGGGCGGAAATAAAATTCCAAGTCTCCGTGTTGCACACAGGTATCGTAGTTGGGTGCTTGTATGCTGTCTAACAATACTCGTAGATCAATTGTGAACTCGTGATCGTGTTTACACGCAGGACATTGACTGCCAGAATCTAAATTGTGCCCATGGCTGGCCAAGCGAATGCCAACTAAAATAGTGTCCACATCCATGGCCGGAATAGCCCAGGCGTTTTTGATATTTGGCACACAGCTTTGTATCACGTCGACCATGGCTGCTCCGTTGAACAAGGCATCTGGTGTTCGATAACTGATTTCGTCTATGGCAGTCATGGGCAGCACAGGAATTTCTCCGTTTGGTGGCATATCCAATGTGCCTGCTGGATAAAAATTACCTTTGCTGGGTAGCCGAATATAAATTGATGGCTGTCTAAAATACTGTTTTAATGGGTTGTTTGGTGTCATAAATTGCCCTCGCTAAATATAATTATGGCAACTGAAGACTCCCTGAAAGAATTAGATGACTGGCTAGCTAAACAAAAAGAAATGTATGAGGCTGGCTATATTTCTGCAAAACAGCTAAACGAAGCACAAATGGACCATGCAGCCGGCATACGAGGCTACACTGCAACCTTGAAACAAAGCATGGCTCAACTTGGAACCAGTTCCAAGGAAACAGCCAAAACCATGCTCAAGGGCCAGGAGTCCAGTGCAGCTTTTGGTAAAACAGTCGAAGCCGGTGCTGATGCTGTGGCTTCTTACACAGCCAAATTTGGCCCAGCAGGCAAAGCACTGGGAATGTTGGCCAAAGGCATGGCTGCACTCAATACAGCAGCACTAAAACAAAGTAAAGATCTATTTGAGCAATATCAGAAACTAAGTCAAGTTGGTGTAGTTGGTGGCAAAGCCATGGACGAAGTTTATGAGAAGATGCGTGAGTTTGGTTACACTCAAGATCAATTGGGTAACTTAAATCGAGTCCTTACGGAAAATAGCAAAACACTAGGCAAGTTTTATGGTAGTGCGCTGGAAGGCAGCAGAGTCATGGGCCGTGCATCTGCTGGGTTTGCGGAGCAACGCGAGTCACTTAGAGCTATGGGTCTTACTGTTGATGACCTTAATGATGCAATGGCTGGTTACATGGCACAAGAAGGCGCCATGGGAAAATTACGAGGAAAAACTGACAAAGAGCTAACAGCAGGTACAATTGCGTATCTCAAAGAACTTGATCAAATAACCAAGCTCACAGGTATGAGCCGCCAAGAGCAACAGGACATTCGAGAGCAGGCTCTAAACATTGAAACATTCTATGCTGGACTCCAGGACTTAGACGTCAACGCCAGAGAACAGGCTATGAAGGCCTATAACATAGCATTGGCCAAAGGTGGCCCTAAGATGGCCGCTGAGTTTGCTGCCAACTTCAACGGAGTAATAACTGGCAGCACAGATGTTATGATGGCCACTGGCGGCCAAAGCATGAAATATTTTAGCAAAGAGTTTTTTGCAGCCGGCGGTACTGCCGAAGGCGCAATGAAAGGAGTTGCTGGTGCAATCGATCCAGCGGTAATGGAAGTAACCAAAGGACTGAATCAAATTGGTGGTAGCTTTGGATCAAACTTAAGAACGTTAACAGAATTTAAAGAAGGTGTAGCATCCATTACTACTGACGTTACCAAGGTAGCCAAAGAACAAAAAGATCAAGTTGCCGGTATTGACAGTGCCACAGCAAGTCAAGCTAAAATTGCTGAAAATCAACTCAAGACTGGACAAAAGACAGCAGACTTTGTCAACATGATGGTGCCAACATCAACCAAGATGCAAAAGTTTGCAACAGATATAGCTGAGTATGCTAGTCGTATGCTTCCTGGAGCGTCATCGGGTGGAATTTTTGGTTTTGGAAAGAGAGAACCAGGCACTGGCGCTGCCCCAGCAGGAGGTGGAGGATCAGCACCAGCCGCTGCGCCAACAAGTGGAGGATCAGCACCTGCTAGTGGAGGTGGAGGCCGTGGTGGAGGATCAGCACCAGCACAACCAGCGCCAGCCGCGGCACCAACTGCTGCCCCTAGTTCAGCACCAGCGTCACCCGTGGGTAGTGCTCCAACAAGCAGGGGTCCGGAACCGCACAGCACCGCTGTTGCTGGTGGTACACAATCTGACTCTCCTACATTAACCAAAGTTTCCAGCAAGTTAGGTCAAAGTGCGTCGGTTAACAAAGAGTATGCTCCGCAATTCCAACAATTAATAGATTATCTCGACGGTGTAGGGTATAAGATTACCAGCCTGGGTGGTTATATTGACAGAGACGTTAGAGGAAAACCTGGTGTAAAAAGTGTTCATGGTCACGGTGGAGCGATTGATATCAATCCTGGAGCCAACCCAATGGGAGCACAACTTATTACTGATATGCCAGAAAATATTTCTGCTATCTCAAAACAACTAGGATTGGGATGGGGCGGCAACTGGTCATCGGTCAAAGATGCAATGCACTTTAGTGTTGCATCACACGAAGGTGGAAAAATTAAATTAAGTGAAGGTGGTGTTGCTGTTGGCCCTAACAGTGGATACCCAGCAACATTACACGGTGAAGAAGCAGTTATTCCATTGAACAACGGCGCTGGAAATTTTGTCAAACTGTTTGAAGAAATGGCCGAAACAAATGAACAAATGGTTCAGTTGTTGGAAGAAACACTAGACCTTCAGGAAAGTATTGCGTCAGCAACCAAAAATACTGCTGACAACAGTGGTAAAATGTTACACTACGCACAAGGTTAATGATGGCAGACGAATCTTCACTTAAAGAACTAGATGCCTGGATGGCCAGACAACAAGAAATGTATGATGCTGGATACATTTCTGCAAAACAACTGAACGAAGCACAAAAAGATTATGCAGCCGGGTTAAAAGGCTACACTGCCAATCTAAAACAAAGTTTATCACAATTAGGAACCAGTTCCAAAGACATGGCCGCAACCATGCTCAAAGGCCAAGACGCAACTGCGGCCATGAGCAAAACAGTCGAAGGTGGAGCTGCAGCCGTTGCATCATACACAGCCAAATTTGGGCCAGCTGGCAAAATCATTGGTGAAATGACCAAGGCTCTAGCGGCACTCAACACAGCGGCTCTAAAACAAAGCAACAAACTATTTGATTCTTACAAACAGTTAAGTCAGGTTGGCTTGGTTGGCGGCCAAGCAATGAACGAAGTCTACGAAAAAATGCGTCAGTTTGGTTATACAGACGAGCAGTTGAGTCAACTGAATAATGTTCTTTCTACCAATAGTAAAACGCTAGGCAAATTCTATGGCAGTGCTCTTGAAGGCAGCAGAGTCATGGGTCGCGCCGCTGCTGGCTTTGCTGAAAACAGAGAACAGTTTAGAAACATGGGTTTTACTGTTGATGACATGAATGAAGGGCTAGCTGGCTACATAGCACAAGAAGGTGCGCTGGGCAGACTGCGTGGAAAAACAGATAAAGAATTAACCAATGGCACAATTGCGTATCTCAAAGAGCTCGATGCAATAACCAAAATGACCGGCATGAGTCGCAAAGAGCAAGAAGATGCTCGTGAGCAGGCCATGCAGATTGAAACATTCTATGCAGGCCTTCAAGATCTAGATGAAAAGGCTAGAGAGCAAGCATTTCAAGCATACAACTTAGCATTGGCCAAAGGTGGTCCAAAAATGGCTGCTGAATTTGCTGCCAACTTCAACGGAGCCATCACCGGTGCCACTGACGTGTTGGTAGCCACCGGTGGCGAAAGCATGAAATACTTTAGTAAAGATTTCTTTAAAAATGGTGGAACCGCAGCAGAAGCAATAAAAGGAGTAGCCGACAACATCAGTCCTGAAATGATAGAAATAACCAAGGGTCTGAATCAAGTTGGTGTTAGCTTTGGACCAAGTTTAAGAACATTAAAAGAATTCAAACAAGGTGTTGAAACCATCACCGGTGACACTGCAACCGTAATAACAGAACAAAAAAATCAAATAAAAGGTCTTGACAGTGCTACCAAGAGTCAAGCCAAGATAGCCGAGAACATGCTGAAAACTGCACAAGCCAGTGATGATTTTGTTCGTATAGCCGTGCCAGCCTCAACTAAATTTGCTCAATTTGTAGGATCCGTAGCAGAACGTGCTAGTCAATTACTTCCTGGAGCTTCATCGGGAGGAATTTTTGGCATTGGAAAAAGAGAACCCGGCAGTGGCGCACCAGCAGGTGGAGCCGCACCAGCAGGCGGTGGTAGTGGAGCCGCACCTCCGGGTCCGCAATCCAGTGCTCCGACGGGTGCTGTTCCAACTACAGCGTCGGCTAACATATTAAATTACATCAAGGCCACTGAACGTTTTACGCCAACTGCATTTTGGGATTACAAACAATGGACCAATGGTTATGGTACCAAAGCCAAATATCCAACCGGCGGCCCAAATGATCCAGGACCAAGGGAAACAGTTGCACAAAGTGAAGCTGAAAGTCGTTTTAGCACATACGTCAATGCTTCAGCACAAACAGTGGGCAACTTTGGACAGTCAAAAAAATACCAGTGGGGTCAAAATCAAGTTGATGCGTTGACTTCATTTATATTCAATGGTGGATCTGGATGGCTTGGCCAGGTAACTGACAATGGTAAACGAAAAAATCCTGAAATAGCCAGCTCTATACCTTTATACAACAAAGCAGGCGGACAAGAATTGGCCGGGTTGACCAAACGAAGACAAGAAGAAGCAGCCATGTTTAGAAACAATATGGTATCAGCTGAAAAAGGCGGTGCATTCTCTGGTCCAAAATCTGGATATCCAGCTACACTACACGGTACCGAAGCAGTAATACCCTTGAATAATAACAATGGAAATTTTGTGCAGATGTTTGAAAAAATGGCCAAAACAAATAAACGCATTGTTTCTCTGTTGCACGAACACGTAGATGTTCAAGCAAGAATCAAATCAGCAACCAAAAATACTGCTGATAGTAGTGGTAAAATGTTGCACTACGCACAAGGTTAACGGTAAATATACAACCATGGCAGACAATCAAAACACTCGTAAACCCGGTTGGAAAAAATATTTTAAAGTTGCAAACACCGGCGGTCAACTCAGTCCAATCAGCGGACAAAATCAATTTGGTCTAGATGGATATCCTAGACAAACTGGTGACGGATACAATGCTGGCGGAACGCCCAACGACTTTGCATTCCGCAACTATGCTAGCCGGTTGCCTGAAGTATATTCAGGACATCCTAATCGTATCGAACGTTACAACCAATACGAAAACATGGATTGCGACTCGGAAGTCAATGCTTGCTTGGATATCATTGCTGAGTTTTCGACACAGGTCAACGAGGATAATAAAACGCCATTTGATATTAATTTCACAGATAAGCCCACAGATCACGAAGTAGAAATCATTAAAAAACAACTGCAACAGTGGACCAAGCTGAACAAGCTGGATCAGCGCATATTCAAACTGTTCCGCAACACCATTAAGTATGGTGATCAAGTGTTTGTGCGTGACCCAGAAACTTTTGAAATGATGTGGGTGGACATGGTCAAAGTGGCCCGTGTGATTGTGAACGAAAGCGAAGGCAAGCGTCCTGAGCAGTATATCATTCGTGATATTAATCCTAACTTTCAAAACATGAGTGTGGCACAAAAAACCACAAGTGATTACTATGTGAGTCGTGCTACTGGATCAGCAGGTGGACCATCAAATTATGCTTCTCCTGGCGGCGGTGGCGCAGGTGGCGGCACTGGTAATGGTGGAGTAGGTAACAGCCGTTTTACACAGGCCATGAACGAAACTTGTATTGATGCACGTCATGTAGTGCATCTTAGCCTAAACGAAGGCTTGGATTTTTTCTGGCCGTTTGGACAAAGTATCCTGGAAAACATATTCAAAGTATTCAAACAAAAAGAACTGCTTGAAGATTCGGTCCTAATCTACCGTGTGCAACGTGCCCCAGAACGCAGAATATTCAAAATTGACGTGGGCAATATGCCAAGTCACATGGCTATGCAGTTTGTGGAACGTGTCAAAAACGAAATGCATCAGCGACGTATTCCTACCAACACTGGCGGTGGCGCCAACATGATGGATGCTAGTTATAATCCACTAAGCATCAATGAAGACTACTTCTTTCCAGTGTCGGCAGACAGTCGCGGATCGGACGTTACTACCTTGCCCGGCGGTGCTAATCTAGGCGAAATTGACGACTTAAAATACTTCAACAACAAAATGGCCCGTGGTTTACGTGTTCCAAGTAGTTATTTGCCCACCGGTCCGGATGACTCAGACCGTGCCATGAATGACGGCAAAGTAGGCACAGCCTTGATACAAGAATATCGCTTTAATCAATACTGTATGCGCTTGCAACGCTTAATCATGCAGAAATTAGACGACGAATTCAAAATGTTCTTGCATTGGAGAGGCTTTAATATTGATTCAGGAATCTTTAGTATTAGCCTATGTGAGCCACAAAACTTTGCCAGCTATCGTCAAAGCGAACTGGATACCAGTCGTATTTCGTCATTTGCGGCAATTGAACCTTTGCCATATATGAGCAAACGTTTTATGATGAAACGCTATTTGGGCCTAACTGAAGAAGAAATTGTAGAAAACGAAACACTGTGGCAAGAAGAACGTGATCAGCCTGAACTAGAAACCACACAAGGCCAGGATCTACGCTCAATTGGTATCACACCAGCCGGTCTAGAAAGTGACATTGCTACAGGTGAAGAAATAACTGGAGCAAATGCTGCTGGAGCAGATGGTGGCCTGCCTGGAGCACCAACTACAGCACCTGGAACAGCTGGTACTGCTGGAGCACCGCCACCCACTAGCGGTGTACCAGGTGTATAAATACTAGTATGATTCTCAACGAAATATACGAAAAAAGTCCTGAAGCTTATCAAGACATTAGTCAAGATAACAGTCAACCACGACTGGATAATCTTCGCAAAACTCGTTTAACTTTGCGTCAACTTAACAAACTACGTCAAATGCAAGATGTGCGTAGTTACGAGTATAAAGAAAAACTCAAACAAGTTAAGAAACAATATGCACCTCCTCCTGCTGCACCCGGACTGTAATTAGCTGTAACACAACAGTCAAATATACCCACTTTTCAGCCTCAAAACTACCAATATTATAAGTTAGATGTAAATATCTAACGAGCCATAACCATTGGAGGAAAAATATGACTAATAAATTTGAACAGTTGATCGAATACGTGATCAATGATGAAGAGGCGAAAGCCAAAGAACTATTCCACGACATCGTGGTAGAAAAATCCCGTGAAATCTATGAAAATTTGATGAACGAGGAAGAAGAAGAGTTAGACGAAGCTGACGAAGCTGAAGAAGACTCTGAAGAACTCGAAGAAAATTTTGGTGGCGATGCCAGCGATGATTTAATCGACGATGTTGAAGCTGAAGAACAAGGCATGCAGGAAGAAGAAGAATCTGATGCTGAGTTTGATGATGCCGCCGAAGAAGATGGAGAAGATTTAACACACGACATGGAAAAAGATCATGACGCTGGCGATGGCAATATTGAAGATCGCGTAGTTGATCTAGAAGACAAGCTCGACGAATTAATGGCTGAATTTGAAGCTATTATGAGTGGCGAAGAAGGCGGCAACATGGGTGACGAAGTATCTGATATTGATGGCGGCGACGCTTTAGGTATGGATGACACAGACACAGCTGAATTTGACGACATGGGCGAAAACATGATGGGTATGATGGAAAATGTAACGTTAGACAAAGTTCCTGCTCCTAAGCACGGTGACGATGGTGCTAACAATAAAAGCGTAGTTGCTTTTAACAGTGGTGCTAAAGGCATGGCAGCGTCCCCAGTGAAAATGACTGGTGATACAGCTCAAGGCCGTCCAGCTCCAAAAACTGGCGATTTGCCACAAGCAGGCCAGTTTAAAAATGTACCAGGCAAAGGTGGTTCTAACTCTAAGTTGGCATCCGCTCCAAAACCTGTAACAGCTCAAGCAAGTGGTGTGAATACAAAATCACCAGTTGGTAAAGCGTAATCCAGAGATATGGCTCGATATCTAAAAGAACATCTAAGCTTCACTCAGGCAGGTCTTGAAATCCTGTCTGAGGAAGCCCACGATGGCTCCGGCAAAACACTGAAGTTAAAAGGTGTTTGCATTGAAGGCGGCGTAAGAAACGCCAACGAGCGAGTATATCCTGTAAATGAAATTGCCAACGCAGTTGATACCATTAACGAACAAATTAAAACAGGTCATTCGGTTTTGGGTGAAGTTGATCACCCAGATGATTTAAAAATTAATTTGGATCGTGTTAGTCACATGATTGAAAAAATGTGGATGGATGGTCCAGCTGGAATGGGCACATTAAAAATATTACCTACACCGATGGGCAAACTAGTGGAAACTATGTTGACTAACGGTGTAAAATTAGGGGTTAGTAGTCGTGGATCAGGAAATGTCGACGACAGAACCGGACATGTCAGTGACTTTGAAATCGTCACTGTAGATGTGGTTGCTCAGCCGAGTGCTCCAAATGCATATCCTACAGCAATTTATGAAGGCCTTTTGAATCACAAAGGCGGACAACAATTGTTAGATATGTTCAAAGACCCAGCTAAGAGCGGCAAAGCACAGAGATACGTTAAAGAAGAAGTAATGCGTCTGATACGTGGTCTCAAGATTGAAGGGAAATAATATGCTAGATGCTATTAAACCGTTACTAGATAGCGACCTTATCAACGAAGAAGCTCAACAACAGATCTCAGAAGCATGGGAAGCCAAGTTGAACGAAGCTCGTGAACAGG